>Ga0193752_1001390_pt1 | contig 20187 bp, 16 predicted proteins | sample H1c1metaG_FD_144924 | JGI IMG/M metagenome (GOLD analysis project Ga0193752, IMG submission 144924) | Soil microbial communities from a riparian zone of the East river system, Colorado, United States - H1c1 | ecosystem: Environmental > Terrestrial > Soil > Riparian zone | place: USA: East River...
TGGTAAATGAGGTGACTAATATATCTCCATCTTCCAGGTCCGCATCCTCCATCCGTATGATGACACGTGCGCGTCCCTCTATAACTCCCGAAGAAACAGGCAAACCTACAATAGCTCCGGGCGGAAGATTTTCTCGTTTGTACGCACTCGTAATGACCTCACCGTCGGAGGTGAAAACACGTGGTGGTGTTAGTTTTTCATATAATTTGAGATCTTCTTTTCGTTTGCTGATGACCTGGTAATCCAGTTTATTTGAGCGAACGACTTCGCGAAGCTCTTCAAAACTGAGGTAGTACATATCTTCTTTTTCATGAATAACTTTGGCTTGTACCAGTTTTTCGGCTTCTTTCATCAGAGCCTGCTTATAAGCGAAGTAGCGACTAACAATACGATATTTCGGGTATTCGCGATAACCGGCAAAATTCCGGACCAGGTCGATCATTCGTTTTGTTTCTTTTACTTTTTGCTCACCATCTGGTAATTGCTTCAATCGATCCAATAACTCCTGTTCCTTTTTAAGAGCTTCCTTTCGCCCTTGCTCAAATTTCCGATGGCTTTCATTAGCCTCAAAGTTTTTGATATTATTCAGAATCATGGGAACAAGTGTAGTTGGTTTTTCACTCCAACGGGTTTTTGTAATATCGATTTCCCCGGCGCATCGCATTCCGTATTTGTTTAGATAAGCATCAATAGCATCCCGGGTTTCTTGCCCACCTTCAAACTGAACCAATTCATCCAAAAAGTTATCATCTTTTACCCATTGCAAATATTCGATTACTTCCGGATAAGGTCGAATCACGTCAGCCACATCCAAAAGTTGCAGGCCCATTTCCGAAGTAATATTGTTTGGCGCAGATTGAGCAAGTGTGTCTGCAGCATTTTTCTCCCCTAACCAGTCACTCATTTTTTCGTTGATCCATGCTGCGGCATTCATACCAGTCATGATAACTTCAAAACTTTGTGACTCAGAATGGGACTTCTTTGATTGCTGAATATCTTCCAGGATAAAATCAAACAGATCCGACCCAGATTTCGTCTGAATGTTTTGTTTTAACGCTTCAATCGATGCTTGACTGCTTCTGACCAGATCAGAAACAATTGTTGGATCGTAGTCGTTTAGTGCCTCATAATTCGGAGGCGGTGCAGCCTTATTGCTTTTATCGGGACCTGATTCTTTGTTATCATCCGGTAACAATTTTATAAAACCTTCGCGTTCTATGATAGTTGTAAGCGCGCCTTTTATAAGCGGATCGGATTTCCCCAGAACATTTACCAAACTGTGTCTGCCTGCGGGCGAAGCCAGCATGGGTGCAACATCAACAAATAGCCTTCCACCAGCAGTACGCATAAGTGCCGGGGTGATTAACAGAAAAAAGGACAATCCCAACGGTTTCATGGCATCGGTCATCATTTGTTGATGACCAACTGAAATGTAAACGTGATTTTCCTGATCATTCGTTTCAGGGATGGGGTATAAAGTAGTTATTGGGCGGCTCTGGACAATATAAAATGTATCATCAACCAAACACCATTCGATGTCCTGGGGACTTCCGAAATGTTCTTCGATCTTTCTGCCTATGCGCTCAAGCTGCAAAATCTGCTCGTCCGTCAGCGCTTGCTTATTCTGCATCTCCGGTTTAATCTCCTGTTCCTTCGTACCGCCGTCATTCAGTGCATAAATAGCCAGTTTCTTGGAGGATATGTTCTTATCTATAACCTTGCCGTTACTCACTTTGTAGTTATCAGCATTTACCAGGCCGGATACCATGGCCTCACCGAGTCCGAAACTGGCATCAATGGATGAAATTTTCCTGTTAGAAGTGACAGGATCGGCGGTAAACAATATTCCCGCCGCCTCCGGGAAGACCATCTTCTGAACAATCACAGACAGGTAGACCTTTCGGTGGTCGAAGTCATTTTGTATTCGATAGATTACGGCACGATCCGTAAATAGCGATGCCCAACACTCGCTGATGTGTTTTAGAATTGATTCCTTTCCCGTAACGTTCAGGTACGTGTCCTGCTGGCCCGCAAAGGAAGCCGTCGGTAAATCCTCTGCGGTTGCGCTGGACCGTACTGCATAGGCATTTTGTTCTCCGAGGTGCTCAAGACGTCGGGTTATCTCATTGTCGAGGTCTTTCGGAATCGCTGTTTCTTCGATCGCGTTTCGGATTTTCACACTGGTTTCACTAATGGCTTTCCTATTATCAGCTTTTAGAATGGCTAGCTGATCCATCAGAGAGTTGAACTCTTTGCTATTTTCAGTAATCTTTTTAAATGCTTCCGTAGTAACGCAAAAACCCGCTGGCACATTTACGCCTTCAACCCTGCTAAGTTCCCCAAGGTTCGCGCCTTTACCTCCAACGACCTCGAGTTTTGTTTTATCAACATCCTTAAAACCCAACACGAATGAATTCACACTGATAGTTTTCGCCATATTTTTTTCTTTAATTGCAATTTTCTTTTAGATTGGCTGTAACAATAACGAGGTCTTGGGTCTGCAAGCCTCTTCACAGCAAAATATTACTTGTCCTCGCTGACGCTATATGCAGATATATGTTACGAAAGACCCCCTGCGAAGACTATTTGCTATTTCGTTATTTGTCAGCTTGTAAAATAAATGCGTTGTCAATGCCGATGGAATAGCATCGCTTAATGTAATGTCAAACCTGTCCTTCTTAATGTTGTCAAACAGGCGGATACCACTACCCAAAATAATGGGCGCAATGTGAATGGAAAACTCGTCAACCAGCCCGGCGTTGAGAAACTGTTGTATGATGTTAGCACCTCCCTGGAGCCTGATGTCTTTACCTTTCGCGGATTGTTTTGCCTTCTCTAATGCACTTTCTATTCCGTCGTTGATGAAATAAAAGGTCGTGGTTCCTTTTTGTACCCACGGTTCTCTTTTCTGATGTGTCAACACATAGACATCCATTTTGTATAAGTCTTCGGCCCAATGTTGTTCTCCTTCATCAAACATTCTCTTGCCCATGATATAAGCACCTGTTCGTGCTAATGTGGTTTCCAGGAGTTTGTTGTCAGGGCCCTCTTCTCCGCCTTTTTTCTTACCTGACATTTCCACAAATGCCTTTTGGTTAAACATCCACTTGTGTATTGACACGCCACCGTCTCCAATTGGATTTTGTGGGCCCCGATTGTCGCCTGCCATATATCCGTCAAGGGAAATACCGCTGTCAAAAATGATTTTACTCATGTCGTTTTACTTTTTGCCTGGTTTTTATTTATTCATATTTTCTATTCAATGGAAAATGAATACTGGAAACATATTTCTTTACGGGTGATGCTCCATTATTTTCTTGCAATTACTTATTGAATTAATAATTATGCTGGGTCCGCGTTGCTTCAATGAATTTTTGAGTCATACGTTACCGGAGCTTGGAGATGTACCGAACGGTTTAGATGATAATAGACGTAGGAAAGAATTCCGAGAGCAATAGGAATACTCATAAATACCAGGCTCGCGACCGTTTCGCCAGTTGAAGAAGTAAATAATATGCAATAGGTAGCACCGACCAGGTCGAATACCAGCCCAGCATAGGCCCATTCTTTAAGGCGGGGGTAACCAGGAATCAAAACTGCAATAACACCTAATGTTTTTGCTATGCCAAGAAAGGGCAGCAGATAAATGGGCATACCCATTTTAGAAAAACCGTCAATTGCTATTTGAGAAGAAACAATATCAGGCACAGCAAATACAAACATAAATGCCGAAAATACGCCTGTAAATGTCCAGTAGAGAATTTTTATTCTTTTCATGGTGAATGGGTTTTAACTGATCTTATTCGTTTAAGAATTTGTAAGTATTCACTACAACTCCACACTCGAACGATTGCGATTTTACCAATTGCAAACTTGTTCTTTCCAGGAAAATTCTTAACCCATTGCCGATGGCCGTTGGATTGATAAACAGGTTCAATTCGTCAATAAGCTTTTCTTTGATGAGATTGGAAACAAACTCGGCACCGCCATATACGATGATGTCTTTTCCAGGTTGGGTCTTTATTTTCTTTACTGCATCAGTCAGGTTCTCATTGGTGATGGAAGTGTTGATGCCTGAAATTGTTTTCTGTGACTTGCTGAAAACAATTTTCATTGCATCCACCATTTTTCTGGCCAAAGGCTGAGATTTGTCTTCTGGCTTATTCACGATAGCTTCCCAATGGGCATTAAAGCCATCCGTCATCTTTCTGCCTAATAAAATGGTGTCAATGGAATCGGTGACATCATGAATAAACGATTTTAGCTTCTCGTCCAAATTCCATGTCATCCAGTCCAATTGGCCTTCGGGTCCTGCAACAAATCCGTCAACGGACATTTGCATCTGTAATTTTAGTTTACGCATGATGTTCAGAATGGTGTTTTATTGTTGAGTAATAAAATATTAAGGTGTCTTCGAGCGCAACTTGTTCGTTGTCTCATTCATAATATCTATTGCTTTCGAGAAGTAGGTCTCAAGGATTGTGCTTTCCTTGTTTGAAAATGAAGCAATAAGTTTTTCCGACTTATCTCGGAATTCTTTATAAAGTGGCACAAAGAGCACCATTATCTTTTCAGTGTTTGGTACAATGATGACCTTCCGCCTGTCGTCCTTGGCAAATTCTCTTTTCACTAGCTTTTTCTTTTCGAATCTGTCTATTAGACCGGTAACTGCGCCCGTCGTTAGACCTGTTAGATTTGAAAGCTCGCCTGCGGTCATCTGCCCCTTTTCTCTTAAAAACCCTAAGAATTTATGGTCAGTCCCTGAAAGGCCTGCCTTCCGGCCAATCGCTTCGTGCATCTGAATAGAGGTGTATGCGTATGCCTGGCTCAGTTTTCTTACTCGGTTGCTTAATTCATTCTCCATTTTATATCTTAACTTGTAAGTATCTTAGCCACAAAGATAATATTGATCTTGTAATTGATCCAAATAATTTTGGTCGTTTTTGGGACTTATCGCCGTTGTTGTCTGCTTTTCAATGAGATGTGGAATGAGTCAACTGAACTCACAGAACGAAGAAAGAACATGCATCCTGGCATTTTGAAGTTCTTCGTTGGGTAATTTGGCAGGTCCAGGGCGGCTTAATTGCGGCAAGCGTTTTGCAATCAATTCAGACAATTATCAGAAATTTAATTCATTGTAATATGCCAAGCATTCATCACGAGTTGCTTATTAATGCCTTACCTGAAAGAATTTACAGCGCGATCACCAGCCAGGAAGGTTTGTCGGCGTGGTGGACCCCCGACACAAGCGCAAAACCCGAGCTTAATGCCGTTGCGCGTTTTCCATTTGGACCGAAATACTTCAAGGAAATGAAAATTGTAGAACTAAAACCGGACGAGCTGGTTAAATGGCATTGCATTGCAGGCGCCGACGAGTGGATTGGCACCAATTTTTCCTTCAATATTCTGCCTGTTGATAACAGCTCCCTGCCAAACTCGCATCCTGAAATTCAGGGCCAGGCAGAACAGCAGAGCAATTTCGAAAACGGAGCGCTGTTGATTTTTCATCACGACGATTGGAGAGAATACACACCGATGTTCGCGGAATGCAACTACACCTGGGGGCAATTCCTGAGAAGCCTGAAATTGTTTTGTGAAACCGGTAAGGGGCGGCCCTGGCCAAATCAACACCGTACGTAACTTTAAGTATTCAAACTACACAATGAATGACAGGCGACTTTAAGATTGTAAACAAGGAGTGGGACAAATTTAAACACCTTTTCAAGCGACAGGAAATTCCTGCAAAAACAATCCTTCTAAAGGAAGGCGTAGTTTCTAAAAAGGCATACTATATTGAACAAGGTTGTTTAAGAGCATGGTTCAATAACAATGGTAGGGATATAACATTTCAGTTTTTCTTTGAAGGCGAAGGCGTTTCATCCATCGAAAGCTTTATGACAAAGCAACCAAGTTTATTTACCATCGAGAGCATTGAACGCTGTGTCATTCATTCAATTTCTAAAAATGATTTCAGTACAATAATTGACACCTCACCGATAATAAAGCAACAGTTTGAGGAACAAATCCTCCAGCGGTTAATTTTCTATCAGAAGCTGTTTCTTTCCCGTATCAAAGACAATCCCGAAAAAAGATACCTTGAGCTATTAAAAACCAATCCTAAAATCTTACAACGGGTTCCGCAGCATTACATCGCCTCATTTTTAGGCATTACTTCTGTTTCATTGAGTCGTATCCGAAACAGGCGATAGGTATTTCTTTACAATTGTTATCGTCCGCCCATATTAAACATTTCACTTTTGTGATGTAAACATAAATATCACAAAAATGAAAGTAGTAGTCGTTTTCAATCACCCTTATGATGGTAGTTATTGCAACGCCATCTTAAAATCTGTAGTCGCTGGAATCCAAAAAGCAAATCACGAAGTGGATGTGATCCACCTTGACCAGGATGGATTTAATCCGGTAATGACGGCGGAGGATTTAAAAGCATTCAAGTGCCAGAATTGTGTTGATCCCAAAGTTCTGGAATACAAAAATAGAATTGCAGAAGCCGGGCATTTGGTTATGATATTCCCTATTTGGTGGGAACTTATGCCCGCATTGACGAAAGGGTTTATTGACAAAGTGATATTCCCGGGAGTCGCCTATGAATATGGGAATAAGAACCATACCAGAATGAATCCTCTGTGGATTAAGATTAAAGGTATAACCATGATCACAACAATGAATTCGCCGGGTATCTTATACTGGGGTGTTTTTGGTAATGCCATCCAAAGAGCGGTAATGCGGGGTACATTTTGGAAAATGGGATATAAAAACAGAAAATGGATCAGTTTCAATATGGTAAAGATGGTATCTGAAGACAAAAGAAAAAAGTGGCTGACAAAACTGGAAGAAAAATTCACGTTGTTGAAATGAAGAGAGGCAGGGAAAATGACGAATTGGAGAAAATTCCCAATTTTACTGCCCCCTGCCGGATCAGGACGGGCGGAACAATGATCGTTACCGGCGACAGCGGGAAACTCCTACTTCTTTTTTCCTGGCTCGACCTTTGGGTCTTTTGATTTGGCCCTGCCGGATTCGATAAGAGCGGACTGCAGAAGATATTCAATCTGACCGTTCACGCTTCTGAATTCATCATCCGCCCACTTTTGTAGATCCTTCAGAATCTGCGGATTTATACGAAGTATGAAAGCTTTCTTATCCGCCATACATTAATGATGCAGTGTGCCAGTGTTCACAATCGGGTTAACCTCCTTATCGCCACAGAGCACTACAAGCAAATTGCTCACCATAGCGGCTTTTCGCTCTTCATCAAGTTGTACGATCTCTCTTTCTGATAACTTCGCGAGAGCCATCTCAACCATACCGACCGCTCCTTCCACTATTTGCCTCCTGGCGGATACGATCGCAGTGGCCTGCTGCCTCCGCAGCATGGCACCTGCTATTTCCTGGGCATAAGCCAAATGACTTATCCTGGCTTCTATCACTTTTATCCCTGCCGGTGCAAGTCGGTCGTTCAGCTCCTGTTCCAGCAACTCATTCACTTTTTCTGTTCCGCCGCGTAAGGTTACTTCTGCGTTTTCTTCTTCGAAGTTATCATAAGGGCAGACGCCTGCGAGATGACGCACGGCGGCCTCACTTTGAATGCTTACGTACTTATTGTAGTCATCCACCTGAAACACCGCTTTAGCAGTGTCTTCAACCTGCCAAACGATAACTGCGGCTATCTCAACAGGATTCCCAATCTTGTCATTCACCTTCAACGACTGCCCATTTAGATTACGCGCTCGTAGAGAAATGCGATGCCTTGACGTAAATGGATTTACCCAGAAGAATCCTCCGGATTTAACGCTACCTGTGTAAGTGCCAAACAAAACTAAAACAATGGCCTCATTGGGGTTAATAATAAACAACCCACGAAACACCAATACAAACAGGAACATGGCAATTATGCCACCGAGAGGAAACTGATTAACAAAAAAAACTATTCCCGCGATGAATAGTAATACAGCAAGGGCTGCCATCGCGAAACCAGAAATCGGATTTGCTGAGGTTTCTTTAATCATAACTCTGATATTAAAATGATATCATAAATATATCAGAAATTCTTTAATAAATCAAACATTTCTTTTGGGGATCTCTATTGCGCGTGAATCTGAAGAATTCAGATACTCTTGGGACCCGGAAAGATGATGGACAACAATTGTTTGTTCACACCGGGTTTCAAGGCTTAATTTAGGGTGTGAATTTTTCCCCGCGAGGACAGTTTTATGGAAAGTCGAATCAAACGCTTTTTTTAAATGGCATCGTACTGAACGACGCAGACTATGTGTGTGATAGAGTCGACTGGCACTATCATGAAAATGCTTACTTCACATTTCTTTTGGAAGGTATGGTCCTCGACGGAAACCGGAAGGATGTCCATGAAAATACAGCCGGAGATGTAATGTTTCAGAATTGCCAGGATCCACATTACAATATTGGCTCAAAACTGTTTACCCGCGGTTTTCACGTTGAGATTGATCCATCCTGGTTTACTCAATTTGATATTCCAGCGAACTTTTTAGAAGGAAGTGTCAATATAAAAGATCCGGTCATAAAACTATTGATGTACAATATCTTCAGGGAAACAAAATTATTCGATGGGGAAAGCCAGTTAGGAATAGACAACTTGCTGGTGCAACTCATTGGCGCGCTTAGAGCGAAAGACCCTTTGGTTGGCCGACAGGCGCCGGCTTGGGTCTCAAAAGTAAAAGAAGCACTCCATGCCTCGCCAGAAAATTGGAGTTTGACGGATCTCGCAAAGTTGGCAAATGTTCATCCTGTTCATTTGTCGCGACAATTCCCCAAATACTTCAAGACATCAATCGGCGAATACGTCAGAATGATCAGGATTCAAAAAGCATTGACGCTTTTGCCCAACAGGAATATGACACTTACTGAGATATCTAACGAATGTGGCTTTGCAGACCAAAGCCATTTTATCCGGTGCTTCAGGTTCTACCAAAGGCTTTCACCGCTTCAATATAGAAGATTCCTGCAAAAATCCCCGATACGTTAATCTTGTTCTATTTTAAAGAGATCCTAAGGATTAGTTTTGAATCCACTAACAGATAAGAATCATTATGCGTATCCTTGTTTTTCTTTTTTGCCAGTTTGCTTTGGGAGTCTTGCAAGGTCAACCGAAGGATATTGTTACAACGCAGGGCATTACCTCCGCGTTTCACATGGCGAATGTCGGTAAGATCATATTCACTTCACGAAACGTTCCCTCATCTGAATTACATCAAAATGATGTACTAACGGAATACACCCTTACAAATAGAAGTGACCTCTTCATGACCGTTTTCATGAGTAACTCCATGACAAACTACCTGCACCGTTTGGCACCGGATCTAACTGCAGACAGCCTGGTGAAAGTGGGCAATTATCAATTTGCATTGTTTGTAGACGGGATCCTTATTTATGGAAGTAATCTCTATCCCGGGGCTCCATATAAAGGTGTGCAGGATACGGCGACTCTTATCAGCAAACCTTTGATTGACAACCAGCATGAGGGAGTTTATTGGACGCAATCTTATTGGGGAAGATTTTTATTAAACGGGGGAGACAGTGTGTTAACGGATGGCAAGCACTTGCTTACCATGGAGATCAGGCCCTATATTCAACGGGCGGCCGGAGTTAAAGTGGGTGACATCATTGCCCAAGGAGATTTGAGGCTTAACGTTAATCGGAAAGCGAGAATAGATTTTACGAAGGTCCACTTGAGTCCCATCAAGCCTTACCCTGGCCTGGCAGAATCTGAGGATAAATTTGACAGTACGAAGATTAAAAACTTGAAGGCGAATATTGAACAGGATGTTTTTAAGCACATCAATGGGGTTTTGGTTCTCTCCGCGGGGAAATTACTTATTGAAGAATATTTCAACGGCGAGAACCGGTACACCTTGCATGATCCCAGGTCGGTCGGGAAGTCGTTTGCTTCTACTATTACCGGCATTGCCATCCATGAAGGTTACCTCAGAGGAGAAAGCCAGCAGCTGAAAGAGTTTTACGACTTGCATCGGTATTCAAACTATTCTGTTGAAAAGGAGAATATTTCCCTAAAAGACCTGCTGACTATGAGCGCAGCTTTTGACGGCGATGACAATACAAACTCACCCGGTAATGAAGAGAATATGTATCCGACGGAAGACTGGGTGAAGTTTGCGCTGGATTTGCCTCCGAATCCCGCCAGTACAAAGGGAGAATGGCATTATTTTACTGCAGGGATCGTTCTACTGGGTGACATCCTGAACAAAACTGTTCCGGGTGGGTTGGAGAAATATGCGGATTCAAAACTTTTCAAGCCGCTTGGAATTACAGAGTACAAATGGAGTTATACCCCGCAGAAGGTCCCGAATACAGCAGGAGGAATCCGACTGCGGGCGCTGGATTTTGCGAAGTATGGTATGTTGTATAAGAATCATGGGAAATGGAATGAGAGACAGGTGCTGCCAAAAAAATGGGTTAGGAAAACATTTACGAGGCACAAAACCATTGGTGGCAGGACGCAGGAATACTACGGCTATCTTTTTTGGAACAAGAAATTTCACGTTGCCGGAAAAGAGTTTGATACTTTCTATTGTGCAGGCAATGGCGGCAACAGCATTTTTATTTTCCCCGATCAGCCTTGGGTTGTTGTCATTACTGCCAGCGCTTATGGCGCAATCTACGCACATCGGCAGGTGGATAAGATGATGACAGATTTCATACTACCTGCCTTGCTGGGTGGCAGATAGACGGGATTGGAAAAGGCTAATAACCGAGAATACTGTCGTTGCCACCAGACCAATCGGGGTTAACCATCCTGTTGGATGCGCATCGGGACAGAAGAAGCAGCCTCATTCAGATCTCAGGCTGTGAATGGGATTTGACACCACCGCCTTGACCGCCTGCACGCTAACGGTCAAAAGTGCAATCAACAGCGCTCCGGCGCCGGCCGACAAAAATACCCACCACTGTATGTCAATCCGGTAGTCATATTGTTGAAGCCAGTTGCTCATGAGCCTGTACGCGATCGCTGAAGCGATCACGGAACCGATCATCACCAGGTACACGAACTCACTCGAAAGTAAAAGCCACAACCGGGCCGCGGAGGCGCCCAGCACTTTGCGAATTCCGATTTCTTTGATTCGTCTTTCCGCCATAAAGGCTGCCAGACCAAATAAACCCAGGCAGGAAATCAACACACCAAATCCCGCAAAGATGCCGGCCAGCTTTCCAACCTGCTTCTCCAGTTGAAATTTGTCTTCATAATCCTGATCGGAAAAATGGTAGTCGAAGGGATAACTGGGACTATAGTTTTCCACCGTGCTTTGTATCGAAGAAAGTGCCGTTTGCGGCGAAATATCTTTTTTCAGACGGAGAAAAACGAAGTTGTTTGACGCGCCCGGATTGAAGAGGATCACCATGGGGCCCGGGGCCTTGAAAGGATCCTGTACAATCATATTTTTTACCACACCTACAATGTGCAAATCCCGGTTACCAGACTTCATCGACTTACCAATCGGATCCTTATACCCGATGACCTTCAATGCCGCTTCATTCAGGATCACCCCGGCTGAATCTGTTTTATATTCTCTGGAGAAAGGACGACCCTGGACGAATTCGATGCCGGCAGTTTTTTCAAAATCCCATTCCGTCATCATCACGTCAATAACGATTTGGGCATTGGGATCCTTACCTTCCCAGGAAAAATCGCCCCAGGAATTAAAGAAAGTAGTGAGTGGCCCGGAAGTTCTGGCGACCGCCTGCACATAACTGGTATTAAGCAGTTCGGCTTTCAAGGGTTCGAAATTTTTTGCCATTTCACTGTTCGAACTGATCCTTATCAGATTGTCGGTATTGTAGCCAAGCGGTCGGGTGCGCGCGAACTTGATCTGTTGAAAAACGATCGCCGTTGAAATGATGAGACCGATTGAAATAGCAAATTGCGAAATCACCAGCGCTTTGCGAAAGGCAACAGCCGATCTCCCTTGTACAAACATCCCCTTCAACACTTTTACCGGCAGGAAGGAAGAAAGATAGAGCGCCGGATAGCTTCCTGCAATCAGACCGGTAACGATGGCTGCACCGAAAACAGCGAGTAAGAGCTTTATGTTGGTTGCATCAAATCGAATGTTCTCAAAACCTATATCTTTTAACAGCGGCAGCACTAGCGGAACGATCAGCAGGGTGAGGCAAAAAGCGATCATTGTTGTAAGCAAAGTTTCCGTCAGGAACTGCGCAATCAGCTGTGAACGCAAAGAACCGATTGCCTTGCGAATGCCTACCTCCCTTGCTCGCTTCTCTGACCTTGCAGTCGAGAGATTCATGAAGTTGATACAGGCAATTAGCAATACAAAGAGACCGATCAGTGCAAACAATTTCACATAGGCATACTTGCCATCGGTCTGTACCCAGTTTTTGTATTCACTTCTCAGATGCCAGTCTTTCAGAGGCTGCAGAAAGAGGTAGAGATCCTTCACGGTTTTGTCTCTTTCCGTATTCAGCGACTCTATTTTTTTGGAGAAGGCATCCATTGAAATCCCCTTCTTTAGTTGCAGAAGGTTGAGGTGAAAATTGTTCCCCCAGTCGTTTCTTTGACTTTTGATCCACTCGTCATGTGCCACCAGGTACTCAAATGGCATGAGAAAATCAAACTGTATTGTGGAATTTTTGGGCACATCCTTTACCACTGCGGACACAGATACATTGTGGTCATTGTCAAACCGAATGTGTTTGCCTAAGGGGTTTTCCCGGCCAAACAGCGACAGCGCGGTGGATTCAGTGATCGCCACCGAATTGACATCGTTAAGCGCGGTACCCGGGTTTCCCCGGCTGAGTTCGAAGGAAAACATTTTCAGGAAGTCGGGGTCGACAAACTGCACGGTCTTGCTGACAGTTTTTTCGCCTACTGAAAGTGCAACTTGGTTCCCGCCCCTCATCCGGGAGGCGGCTACTACCTCCGGAAAATTATTTTTCAGCTCGTAATAAAGGGGCATCGGCGTAAGCTGCTGTGTGTTCCGCTCCTTGTTGAAAAACGTGTTTTTTAAGACCATCGCGATTCGGTCCCTGTTCACATGAAACTGGTCGAAGCTGGTTTCGTACTGGATCCACAACCCAATAAGGACGGCGAACGACATTCCGATAGCCAGGCCAAAGACATTAATGAAGGAGAAGCCTTTGTGCTGCAGCAGGTGTCGCCAGGCTATGGTTACATAGTTTTTAAACATTCGGACAGCTTAAGCATACAACAGTGCGAACAGGGTACCAATGTCATTAAGGATTGAAAATCAAATCACAGCAAGTTACAAAATGATCCAAAGGGTACGATTTTGATACAGCCCTCCGAACAGTTTCGGTCAAGTTGACCCGTCCTAAAATCACTATACACGGTTAATAGATAATCCTGAGATCACTATACGTGCTGGCCCGGATTAGACCAGAGTCTGTACAGCGGTCCAAGATCGGTAAATTTTAAATCTGCTGTTCGGTTTCCCAGGATGGGCTGGAAGGTCTTTTGTCTTGGGCACGGATAACCATCCTGCTGGATATTTAATTATATTAGCCAGATGGAGGTTAAACGAAGGGATTTTTTAAAAACATCACTGCTCGCCGGCATTGGAACTTCATTTGTAAATCCTGACCCAATTTTTCAGGAAGAGCTGAAGCATCCACAAAAAAAGAAAAACATCATCGTTGCAGGAGCTGGTATTACCGGTTTATGCTGTGCCTATGAATTGATGCGGCTCGGTCATGAAGTGACCGTGCTGGAAGCAAGCGGCAGACACGGCGGACACGTGTTCACAGGCCGCGACGGACTCTCAGACGGCTTGTACGCCGACTTTGGCGCTGACCACATTACACAGCCCGGCTACGAACGTTTCTTCGAGTACGTGAAAAAGTTTGATTTGACCGTTCTACCTTATCCGAATGCTGAAGGTTCGGATGCAGCGCCAGGAAGAAACGCGCTGCGCATGATCGATGGCAAATTTTACACTGATGAGCAGCTTGCGAGTCCTGCTGTCTTAAAGTCGTTTGGATTTAACGACCGTGAAGTAAAGCAGCTTTCGTCACATCCCTGGTACACACTCGCGCCGATGTACCTCAAACCCTATCTCTCAAAATTTAAAGATCCCAACGAACCCTTCGGCATTGGATACGACGATCTTGACAAAATCCCTATAGCGGATATTTATAAAAAAGAAGGTGCTTCGGAAGCCGCACTCCGCTTTCTCGGCGGAAAGAATAGATCCGCATTATTTACGATTTGGAGAAGAGCGGTGATGCAGTTTCGCGGAATCCCGGATTCGGAAGGAGACACTTTTCACCTCAAAGGTGGCAACCAGGAGTTACCAAATGCATTCGCCCGTCAACTCGGCGACCGCGTAAAACTCGCGCATCCCATTGTTTCAATTGACAGGACCGATACAAAGGTTACCGTCCATTACCGCGCCTATGGCTACGAAGAGGCGAAACAAATGACGGCCGACGTCCTCGTCAATTGTATTCCATTGCCTGTTTTCAGAAAAATTCCCGTTACACCTGTTTTGTCTGCCGAAAAGCAATACGTAGTTGACAATCTTTCCTATTCATCCCATCCTTTTTATGTCTTTGAGGCAAGCACAAGGTTCTGGCTCGACGATGGTTTTAAGAGCATCAATATGGAATTCGAACATCCCGATATTTCGTCGATCTGGGAAGAAAAATATGACGTAAAGTCAAACCGCATTATTCTTAAAGCATACGCACCTGGAGGCGTTTCTGCGCTTCGGGGGCTGGCGGCATTCAGAGAAGTATATCCAGGAAAGAAAGACACGATTGTACAGGCATTAACTGTGGACTGGACTAAGGACAAGTTTGCGCCCACCTGTGAAATGCAGGCTTTTCCAATTGGTGAGATGCATAAGTTCTGGCCGGAAATGTTGAAGCCGGATGGAAGAATCTATTTTGCGGGAACGTACGCCGACAACCTGAGCAGGGGGATGGAATCATGTATTCGGTCTGCACAAAAAGCGGCGACCGAAGTGCATAAGCTATGATGAGTCGTTTTACTGCTTTTTTTCTCCTTAATGCGAAAGCTGCCTTTGAATCATTTTCCTGCTTGCGTAAATCAATTTCCTTATCAGGCATTTATTTTGTGGTTAGATAGCTCAGATTTGCATTAAACCTTGAGACATGAAAGCTATCCTGACTGTCGCTGTTTTCGGCTGCTTCGTCTTATCTACGAGTGCCCAGTCTCCCCGGGAAAAAGAGGCCATAAAAGAATTATGCGGATGCTTTGAGGTAGAGTTTATGTATGCCGAAACCTTTGCACCTGATGAGGAATATGAATTCCCCAAGCGCTACCATGCAGGTGGTTTGGAATGGGTGATACCCGTCGAATCATCTGATAAAAAGATAGTCATCCAGCACCTGTTACAGATCAGTGATACTATGATTATTAAACATTGGCGGGAAGACTGGGAATATGAAAAGAAAGACTGGTGGGTTTTTAATCATGATGCATCCTGGAAGCATGTGGAAGCAAAGAAACCTGTTAGCGGAGAGTGGACCCAAACCGTTTGGGAAGTAGATGATGGGCCCCGTTACCAGGGAAGTAGTAAGTGGGTGGAAACAAATAACAAATATTACTGGGAAAATACAGCCGACGCTCCTTTACCCAGAAGGGAGTATACCAAGCGCAAGGATTACAACGTAATGCAAAGAACGAACCGTATCATCAGTACAGACACGGGTTGGGTGCATGAACAGGATAACAAAAAGTATGTTCGTGCCGATGGAACTGCCGACAAATTAATCTCACAGGAAAAAGGCTACAATATTTACCGCAAAACAGATGACAGCAAATGTGCTATTGCGGCCGCCTGGTGGGCCAAGCACAAAGATTTTTGGGTAACCGTCCGTGCCACCTGGGCATCGATGTTGAAGAACAAAACAGAAATAAAGTTAACCACAGAAATTGACGGTGAACGGTTGTATGAAAAGCTTGATAAGTTGGAAGCTCAGAACCTTTCGGGTAACAAATTGAAAGAACACGTAGGTTCATTGCTTGATAAATATGCAACAAGAGGCGATCAGCCATCTTCTGTTTCTACGAAATGATATTTGCTTGATTACGATGCTCAATGTTTTGCTTTGGTAAAGACCTGACATTGAAACCGGTGATGTGTTAATTTTCCAATCCTGCTGTTTCGGCACGCAAGATTGCCTGACTTGCGATGCCATAACATAGATACCGGCGCGGAAGAATAAGATTGTGCTTTCCCGACATATAGTGTATAGGTTGCTGAATTTCTAAATTCCATTTCAAGGGGAATCCTTCAATTAAAGAAATGTATAGGAGAATTATACTGTCACTGGTATGCGTCAACCGGATGCTCTGTGTTTGTGCGCAGACCGATTCAACCAATGCGAGCCAGTTGGATGAAGTGGTTGTTACCGGCCAGTATTCGGCACAGTCTTTAAAAAATTCGGTCTATAAAGTAAGGGTGATAAACCAGGAACGAATCAGAATGCGTGGCGCCACCGATCTGGCAGGCGTGTTAAATAATGAATTGGGCATTCGTTTTTCAACTGATTATGCCCTTGGCGAAACGGATATACAAATAATGGGTATTGGCGGCCAGCGGGTTAAAATCTTGCTGGATGGCGTGCCTTTGTCAGATCGGGACGCGACGAAGCAAAGCCTTTCCCAAATTGATATAAATACGATCGAAAGAGTAGAAATAGTGGAGGGCCCAATGAGTGTTGTATATGGGACCGATGCATTAGGCGGCGTGGTCAACCTAATTACGAAGAAGGGTAAGCATACAGACAATCTTGATATTGGTGCCAGGATACAGGAAGAGTCTGTTGGCAATAAGTATGATGTTTTGAGGAACAATGGTATTCATAATCAAAACGTCAATATCAACTGGCAGAAGAAAGGCTGGCGTTTATCAGCCTCGGGTACGCGCAATAACTTTGGTGGGTATACCGATACGGCTGCCTATCCGGCAAAGGTTTCAAAACCCAAGGATCAATGGCTGGGAGCAGCAACACTCGGTTATCAAGGTAAAAAAATAAAGGCATGGTACCGGCTGGACTACCTTAACGAGGCCCTTTTTGCTGCCGGCGTCATGAATATCAATACTGCAAAAGGAATTGACCAATATTATATCACGAAGAGGCTTACACATCAACTGCAGTCGGAGTGGCAGGCAGTGGCTAATGTAAAGATAAGCAGTGCATTATCATACCAGGACTATGAGCGCGACACAGAGACCTTTTCGATAGATTACAGAACAAAAAATAAAGCTCCGAATCATAGTGGGGAAGGGTATTGGGACGTAACCAGGTTTAATACTCTGTTTTTCCGCAGCACGGGACAATGGTATTTGTCGCCAAAGGTTTCCCTTCAGCCCGGTTTTGAAATCAAACGAGATCGGACCAGTGGCCAGCGGGTTACGACCGATGCGCCCGCTATAACTGATTATTCTCTGTTCGCATCTGCCGAAATTAAGCCTGTTGATTTTATCAGCATCAGGCCGGGTCTAAGGCTTACAGAGAATTCGAAGTATGATGCGCCACCCATTATTCCATCTATCAATACAAAATTTGTATTGAATAAAAACCTTGATCTGCGCCTCTCTTATGCCCGTGGTTTTCGGGCGCCTATTTTGAGGGAATTGTATTTCCATTTCTATGATGCCAATCACCAGATTGAGGGGAACCCTGATTTAAAAGCGGAATACTCCAACAGTTTTATCACCTCACTAAGCTGGAACAACGATAGTAAGTTTCCGGTGCGGCTCAGTTCTGTTGTAACCGGGTTCTATAACGGTTATAGCAATTTTATAGACATGGCTTTGCGCGAAGGAACACAGGTGTATTCCTACTTTAATGTGTCAAAATATAAAACGGCGGGGGGTACTCTTGAGAATAACCTGAATTATGGATCACTTACCACAACACTTGGATTTTCTTATATAGGACGGTACAATTCGTACCGGGAATCGGACAAAACTTTGCCGGAGTTTACCTGGTCGCCTGAAGTTAACGGCACCGTTTTATACCGCTTTAAGAAGCTGAAGGCGGATATCGGGTTCTTTTACAAATTCACCGGTAAGCTTCCTTCCTACAGTACTACCGCAGCTGGTGATATTTATCTTTCTGAAATATCTTCTTATCACTGGGCGGATCTTACAGTTGGTAAACGACTGCTGAAATATTTGTCACTGCAGGCAGGCGTTAAGAATTTGTTCAATGTTAAAAGAGTAGGCAGCACCGTTCAAAATGGTGGTGCCCACAGTACAGGCGGCGCTGTCTTAACTGGATACGGCCGTTCCTGTTTTGTTGGTTTAAGCTTTCAATGGAGTAAACGTTAATTGATCCAAATATTAAATTAATAATGAAATGAGTAATAAGTGGTTTTATTTGCTGGCCTTTTGTTTTATGTCGGCAACGGTGACGTCGTGCAGCAAGGATGATGACGCGCCACCGATTGCACCGCCTTCTGATGGAAATATTCAAATTTTGAACGGCGGTGAGGGCGGCCCATCGGCAGTCAACTCCGTGTATCTTGACTTAAGTACGGATATACAAACCTCTGTTGCACGTTCAAGCTGGGATTTGGGTTTTTATGATGGAGACCTTTTTCGCGTAAGCATTAACAACGGCAATGGCGCCTCAGCGGTAGCAGTTGATAAAACGGATATCAACGCCGTATCACTAGCTGACATCGATGCCGATACCCTGCAAATAAAACTGGGTGAGGGCGATGGCTCTCTAAAAGTGATTGACGATCCTGTTGCTGCCGATATTACAAAAACGGCAATTGCGGAGATATCTGCAACCGATGAGTCCAATAAGGTGTATGTATTTAATCCTGCAGGGGGTTCTCATTCTATACCCTTTGATGAAACCAACCTTTGGAAACTGCGTATTTTACGCAAAGGCGACGGCTATACTTTGCAATATGCCAAATTGAGCGAAACAACTTTCAAAACGCTTGAGATTACGAAAGATGCCAAATTCAATTTTAAAATGGTATCCCTTTCAGACGGTGCCGTTGTACCTGGCGAACCAGAAAGAACGGCATGGGATATAAAATGGGGCTGGAGCATGTATTACATAAACATGGGCTTTATAACGCCATACAGCTTTTCCGATTTGATCTTCATCAATCACCTTGGTGGCGTTCAGGCTGCGGAAGTACTAACGAGCAGTGTTTCTTACGCTGCATATACCGATACAAGTATTGCCAACACAACTTTCAGTGGGAGCTATGATGTTATTGGTTCCAAATGGAGAAGTACGCAGCCTGCAACCGGTGCAACTACTGATCGTTTTTATGTAATCAAGGATGCTGCTGGCAATATTTACAAGCTTAAGTTTAATTCAATGGGCGCGGGAGATGCCGGCGTAAGGGGGAAACCGGAACTGGAGTATAAATTGGTAAAGCAGGGGTAGCATCGACCCATACGGACGTAAGTGCCCGAAGCTTTCTCGAAAAAAAATGTAGGGCAACCAGGATGGTATTTCACTCTTGGTAGCACCTGATTTCAAATATGGTCACGGGAACATTTTCGTGAGCCCGTGAAAAGGTAAATTTCAGTTGAGACGTTCTTACAGGTTGTGCGAACGTTATCACGTTGCGCGTTTGATAATTTCCTTTCTTCTGATATATGATTTCTCCTTTGTCGTTTCGTATTTCGTAGTCCTGCACGCAGAAAGGCATAATATTTTCCGGCTGAAGAATCAGCACATTTTCCATGGGGTGGTCAAAATCGGTGTCGAAGGATACCACGACCGTTTTAAGGGATTGTTCCTTTTGCCATTGTAAACCGATTGATGGTCTTATCTCTTTCAAATCGGCAACCCATGCATTCGGTTGATTAACTGGCCTGTTGATGCCATTCCTGATATTTTCGATGCTAAAAGCCTGTAGCGCCTTAGAAAGTTGTAGTGCGATATTTTGCCCATCCGGCCTTCTTTTGGGGCACCAGAATTCGAATGCGTCAACGCCAATATCTTCCGTTGGATGCTGATAACCGTTGTTGGACACTGCTTTATTAACAGTATTGAATAAACACAGGATACCCGTCATCCGTTGCAGCGACCTGCGGATACTTGCCTTATCGTTCTTGCGTACACACAGGTACAGATACTCATGATCTCTCGCCTCGTAGTCAAATGCCAGGTGGACTTCCTGTTCAC
>Ga0193752_1001391_pt1 | contig 20187 bp, 20 predicted proteins | sample H1c1metaG_FD_144924 | JGI IMG/M metagenome (GOLD analysis project Ga0193752, IMG submission 144924) | Soil microbial communities from a riparian zone of the East river system, Colorado, United States - H1c1 | ecosystem: Environmental > Terrestrial > Soil > Riparian zone | place: USA: East River...
CGGTATTTGGGTCGCTGCGGTCCGGCAGAACGCGCGCGATCACCGCGTATACGCCGTCGCGCGGGTGAAGTACCTCGGTGCCGGACAGGTTGGCGGTCGGAAAGCCGAGCGTGCGTCCGCGCTGCTGGCCAACCACCACTTCGCCTTCGAGCTCGTGCACCCGGCCGAGCATCGCGGTCGCCTTCTCGAGGTCGCCGTCGATCAACGCCTTCCGGATCGCGCTCGACGACACGCGCTCGCCGTTCAAGAGCACCGGCGGCTCCACGAATAGCTTCAAGCGATCGCGCTTGGCCACGAGCTCGAGCAGCGCCACGTCGCCTTCGCGATCTTTACCGAACCGAAAGTCCGGCCCGACTACGAAGCCGGCCGCACCGCGCGCGAACAAGCGCGACAGAAACGCTTCCGGCGGCAGCTCTGCGAGCGCCTGATCGAACTTCTGCACCACCACCTCGTCCGCGCCCGCGGCGTACAACAGCTCGCTGCGCCGCTCGATCGTGGTCAGCTTGGCCGGCACGCGCTCCGGTGAGATCAACGCCGCCGGATGCGGATCGAACGTCAGCGCCGCGACGCGCAGCGGGATCGCGGCCTCGTTAGCGAGCTCGCGGCAACGGCGCAAGAGCGCGCGGTGGCCGAGGTGGACGCCGTCATGGTTGCCGGGCGCGTAGATCGCCCCGGCAGAAACGCGAAAGCTATGCTCTGCCATGACTGGGGCCGGCGATTATCTCTGGTCCCCACAAGCGGTCAAATGGCGCGGTCAAGGACTGGGAAGGGGTGTAGCGTGACTGCGTGCGAAATGCGCTCGCGCTGACGGTGGTGCTCGGGCTTTTGGCCGGTGGCGCCGCCGCGCAAGACGAGCCACCGAGCTGGGTCGGGGCCTTTTCCGCGCTCCGGTCCGCGCCGCTCGACCTGCTCGACCCCAAGGTCCCGCTCGAGCAGCGGATCGGGCTGGCCGGCGCGCTCGGCGAGCACGGACCGGCCGAGCCGGCGATCGTCAGCTTGCAAGCGGCGCTCGAGGCCGAGCCGCCGCCGCCCAGCCGGCTGCGCGAAGCGCTCGAGCTCGCGCTCGCACGCCGCGGGGTCGCCGTGCCCGGCCCGACCGGCGATCTGTTGCGCGCCGCCCGCGATCATAGCGCTGCGGCACCGCGGCCGACGAGCAAGCTGGGCGCGGCCTGGCTACAGCGCCCGCGCTCCGGAGCGGTGATGGTGCGCGCGTTCCTGAGTGAGCGCGATCCGGCGACGCTGCGCGCGATGGCCCGCAAGCTCGGTGAGCTGGAGCTGCTCGAGCTGACGCCGCCGGCTGATCCGCATGTCCTGGCGCAAGCGCTGTGCGACCGAGAGACCGCGCCGCACGCCCTGCTGATGCTGGCGGCGGACGCCAAGCGCGCGGCCAGCGAGACCACGCGTCGTCTTTTGCGCGCCGCGCTGGCCGGGGTGCCTTGCGCGAGCGAGGTCAAGCGCGCGCCCGACGACGATCCGCACGCTGTGCCGGTGCGGATCCTCGGCGCGCTCGGCCTCGCCGCGATCGACGACGCCGAAGCCATCACCCCGCTACGCGAAGCGCTGCGCTCGCCGTTCGCCCGAGTCCGCTTCGCCGCAGCGACCGCGCTCTCGGTGCTGGCGACGCCCGCCGCCTGTGCCGCGCTCGACCACCACCGCCGCATCGAGGCCAGCCCGGTCGTCCGGCGCGCGCTCTCGTGTAGCCCCCAGCACCCCTAAAACGCACACGTTTCGGGGGCTTCCTGCGACCGGCGTTGACCGTCTCGACCCCCCTCGGGCATGGTTGTTCGTCATGCCTGCGCGGTCGCCTGCCTCTCCAAAAGCCTCTGAATCCCAAGCGCTCTCGTTCGAGCAAGTGCTGGAGAGCCTCGAGGGCGTGGTGACCGAGCTCGAGCGCGGGGAGCTGCCGCTCGAGCAAGCGCTGGCCGCGTTCGAGCGCGGGGTGACGCTGTCGCGCAAGGGTGCATCGCTGCTCGACGATGCCGAGCGCCGCATCGAGGTGCTGCTCGGGCAAGGCGAGGCCACGGAGCCGATCTCGTTAAAGGAAGATGAAGATGAGTGACGACATTCTCTCGGTCGCAACGCCGTTCCCGGACGTAGCCACGCTCGCGCAGGGCTACATCAACCGCGTCGACGGCGAGCGCTTGTTGGTGCCGCTCGAGGTCGCCGTCGACGAAGGCGCGGGCGTGCGCTTCGTGATCTATCTCGGCGATGGCACCGCAGCGTTCGCGGGCGCAGGTCGCTGCGTTCAAGTCAGCGATCAAGGCACGAACGTGCCGCCGAGCGCGCGCTACGAGACGCTGGTCGACAGCCTCGAGCTCGATGATCGCTCGCGGCCGGTCTATGACTATATCGTCGCGGTCCGAGCCGCCGCATACGGGCAAACGGACGAGGCGCAGGACGCCGACGCGCACGTCGAGGAAGTCCCAGGTGCTGAGCTCGAAGCGGCACCGATCGAGGTCGACGCAGGCATGGATGTCGAGCTCGCGTCGCTGCACCCGGTGGCAGCAGCGCCGCTGTCAGAGCCTGCCGCGGCCGTGGACGACGCAGACTTCGGCTACGACGCCGAGCCTGCTGCCGAAGCAGAGCTCGCCGTTGAAGCCGACGCGCTCGAAGCGCTGCCCGAGTCGCTGAGCGAAGAAGACGCCGAGGCCGCTCACGCGTACGCCAGCTTGCACCCCGCGGCGCCCGAGCCCGAGAGCTTGCACGTGCCGTCGGTGCGCCCCGCGTCGATCCCGACCTCTGCGATCCCGGAGTCGTTCCGACCCGAGATGGCGAGCTTCATCCCGCCGCCGCTGCCGACCGGCATCCTGCAGCGTCCGGCTCGCGCCCTTCATTGGCAGCCCGCGCCACCGCGCCGTCCCACGCCTCTGCCTCAAACCGGCTTGTTTCGTTACAGCGGGCCCGGCCTGCCGAAGCCGGCCGCCGCCCCGCGACCGGACCTCGATCCCGCGCAGCTCGTGCAGCGCGCACCGCGCCCGCAGTAACGCCGCATCCACCAGCGCGCCGTGGCGAAAGGCCGCGGCGCTTAAAGACGAAACGGCGCCCCGCTGAAGCGGAGGCGCCGTTTGGCGTTCAGGGCACCGGCGCGGCTTTACGCAGCCTGACGGTGGGGCTCGATCGGATGCGGATCCCGTGGCAGCTCGGCGTTCAACACCGGCAGAGCGACCGACTGGAGCTGCTGCTCGGTCGCGCGGCGATCACGCCAGCGCTTGAGCAGGAGCACGACCGGGCCGATCACAAAGCCACCCGGCAACAGGAGCATCAGAGCGAACAGTACTTTCGGGAGCAAACCCATCTTGTTGGTACACCGCGTTGTGTCCCGTGCTGGGACAGATGCCGTGGAAGAAAGCAAAAAAGATGCCGTGATTCATGCCCGCCTCTTTTGGGGATCTGTAAAGGTCTGATCACGACATTCATGTCCTGGTGTCACGGATGCTGTTGCGCGTTAAGCACAAGATTCGCGCCGATTTTAGGCTGAACGGACAACGAGCTATGCGCTCGATACTGGGTTGTTTGGGGATCGCCGCGACCGTGAGCAAGCAAACCGAGTCAGCGCTTAGGTGTTGATGAAAACCGACAACCTGTGTCCGCGAACCGACACCCGACTTCGGACGCCATAAATCGCCACCCGGGGGTGAGCCAAGTGCGCACCACTCGGACACCCCTACGCTGGAGGTGGAGGATGGGTCGGTTTTTGATCGTCGCGAGCTTGGTGGTGAGCCTCGCTGGCACTGGGTGCTCGAACGACACAGGCAGCATGCGCGGCGGCAACAGCGCTGCCGGCAGCACGGCGGGCACCGCTGGAGGCGGAACCAGCGGCGGCGGCTCCGGCGGTAGCGGCGCCTTCGGCAACCCGGATCCGGTGGCCGGCACGATCGCGCCCAACCCGATGGCCGGTACCGGCGGCAGCGGCGGTTCGGCCGGCGGCACGCCGTCCAATATCGACCCCATCTTCATCGACGAGTGCGGGCCGGGTAACCCAGCTGGCTTGTCCGACGCCGACGTCGCCGCGCTGCAGGCGGGTGGCGGCAGCGCGGGCAGCATCCTCTATCCGTACGACGGCACCGTGTTTCCGCGCGGCATGCTCGCGCCCACGTGGATGTGGGACGGCGCCGAAGCGGACGCCGTGTTCATCCACATCAAGTCTTCGCTGTTTGAGTACAAGGGCTGCCTCACGCCGACGACCAATCAGCTCACGCTCCCGCAGGCGATCTGGGATCAGGCGGGTCAGAAGACGCGCGGCCCGGGCGACCCGTTCGTGATCACGATGACCACGCGCGCCGGCGGCGCGGTGAGCGGGCCGATGATGCAGCAAGTCGTGATCGCGCAAGCCACGATCAAGGGCTCGATCTTCTACAACAGCTACAGCTCGCTGCTGCCAGGCGGCATCGGCGGCTCGGTGTTGCGCATCCCGCCGGGAGGCACGGCGGAGAAGTTCATCGCCATCGAGTGCAACGGTTGCCACTCGCTCTCGGCCAACGGCGAGCGCCTGCTGACGCAATCGTTCGTCACGACCGGGCAGTCGTTCGCGATCACGCCGACCAGCACGGCCAATCCGCCGGCGATGATCACCGCGCCGCGCGGCGCGTTCGGCGCGCTCTCGCCCGACGGCAGCGTGTTCTTGTCGACATCGAACGCGACCGGCGTGGCGCGCGCGGGCATCGCGCAAGGCGTCGGCGCTCCGATCGAGTCGCTCTTGTATGAGACCGACACGGGCACCGAGATCCCGGCCACCGGCATCCCCACCGGAGCGCTGATGCCGATGTTCGCGCCGAACGGCGCGTTGCTCGCATTCAACGACTTCGACGCGGGCGCCGGCAAGTCGCTGTCGCTCATGGACTACGACGCGGCCAACCGCAAGGGCTCGGGTCTTCGCGTGATCTACACCGAGTCCGATGCAGCGCTGCGCCCGGGCTGGCCGTTCTTCCTGCCCGACAACGGCGGCATCGTGTTCGTGCGCACCGATGGTCAAGACTTCTCTGGCGACGGCGCCGGTTTGATCCCGCTGCCGGTCGGCCCGACGAGCGACCTGTATATGCTCGACGTGAAGACCGGCACGCATACGATCCTGGCGCGCGCGATGGGCTTTGCGACGCCGGCCGACGCGATGAGCGGCACCTCGTACCTCAAGGGCGGCGCCGACGACCTACACAAGAACTACTTCCCGACGGTCTCGCCGGTCGCGGCGGGCGGCTACTTCTGGGTGTTCTTCGACTCGCTGCGCAACTACGGCAACCAAGGCTTGCAACGCCAGCTGTATGGCGCCGCGGTCGAGATCTCGGCCACCGGCGACTACTCGGTCGATCGCAGCGCGCCCGCGTTCTATTTGCCCGGCCAGGAGTTCGGCACCGGCAACCACCGCGCGTTCGCGGCGCTCGACCCGTGCAAGATGGACGGCAACGACTGCACGAGCGGCGTCGATTGCTGCGGTGGCTTTTGCTACATCACCGAAGACATGAACGAAGAGTTCATGACCGACCCCGTCGGCAAGTGCACGCACGACGTACCGACGTGCTCGAAGACCAACGAGCGCTGCGAAACCAGCGCCGACTGCTGCCCGCCCGAAAACGGCGAGCGCCAGAACAGCTGCATCAACGGCTTCTGCGCGACGTTGGTCGGACCGCAATAACTAGGCCGTGCGGTCGCCGCGGGCGTGCAGGCGGTGCGCGTGCGCGGCGAGCAGGTCGCTGCGGGTCAGGATGCCGAGCGCGGTGCGCGGGGCATCCTTCGCGACGACGATCACGCGGCCGATGCCCGCTGCGGTCATGTGATCGGCGGCGTCGCGTAAGGAGCTGTCCGGGTGCACCACGATCGGCGCGCGCTTGATGATGTCGCGTAAGCGCGTGCCTGCCGGTAGCGCGGGCTCGAGCAGCTCGCGCCGCGTCACCACGCCGAGCAGCGCAGCGCCATCGAGCACGGGAAAGCCCTGGTGGTGCTCGCGCGCGAGCACCGCGCGGGCTGCTTCGAGCGTGCTGCTCGCGTCGAGCGTGACCAGCTCGCGCGTCGCGTGATCGGCCACCAGCAGGGCATCCAAGTAATCGACTTGATACTCGGAGCGCACGCGCAGGCCGCGGCGCACCAGCTTCTCGGTCATGATCGAGCTCGGCATGAGCAACGCCGATACGAAATACGAAGCGGCGCAGCCGCCGAGCAGCGGCAAGAGCCCGATCGGCTGGCGCGTGCACTCGAACGCGAACACGACCGATGCCAAGAGCGCGCGCGACGCGCCCGCGAACATCGCCGCCATGCCGACCAGCGCGCCGATCCGCGGATCGATCGCGTGGCCGGGGAACGCTTGCGCGAACAAGGTCGTGAGCAATGCGCCGAGCGCGCCGCCGATCGTGAACAGCGGCGCCAGCGTGCCGCCCGAGGTCCCGCTGCCGAGCGCGATCGACCACGACGCGAGCTTGGCGACGCACAACACGATCAGCGCCGGCACGGCCAGCTCGCCGCGCACGGTCTCTTCGATGTTCTCGTAGCCGACGCCGAGCGTGCGGGGCACGAAGTAGCCGATGACGCCGACCGCGAGCCCGCCGAGCGCAGGCCACCACATCCAGTGGATCGGCAGCTTCTCGAAGCCATCCTCGATCGCATACACCAGCCGCGTCACGTACACCGACGCGACACCGAGCATGGCGCCGATCGTGATGTACGTCGTCAGCGCGATGCTGCTCGGCTCGAGCACGCTGCCGAGCGCGAACACCGGCGCCGAGCCGACGAACGCCATGCGCACCGCGGTCGCGGCCGATGCAGCGAGGGCGACCGCGATCATCGACCGCGCGCGATACTCGAACAGCAGCAGCTCAATCGCGAGCAGCACAGCCGCGACCGGGCTGCCGAACGTCGCCGCCATGCCGGCCGCGGCGCCGGCCGCGAGCAAGATCTTGCGCTCGTCCGCAGTGACCTTCACGATTTGGCCGACGAACGAGCCGAGCGCGCCGCCGGTCGCGATGATCGGGCCTTCCGCGCCGAATGGCCCACCTGTGCCGATCGCGATCGCGGCCGACAGCGGCTTCAAGAAGGTCATCCGCCATGGGATCCGGCTCTGGTTGAAGAGCACCTGCTCCATCGCTTCCGGGATGCCGTGGCCGCGGATCGCTTTCGAGCCGTAGCGCGCCATGACGCCGACGATCACGCCGCCGAGCACCGGCACGAGCACCACACCGGCGCCGAGCTGGTGATCGAACGGGCTCGCTTCACCTCTGGCAAAGCGCTGGTGAAACGCGACATTGGTCACGATCGCGATCAGCCCGCTGAGCAGCTGCGCGACCACGCCGACGACCAACGCGATCGCAACGGCCAGAGCCGCGATGACACCCGCTCGGCGATCGATCACCGCCGGTGCGCGCGGCAGATCGATCGTCTCGAGCGTCGGCGCCATCGACGGTGCGACCGGTAACGCGTCACGCGACGGTCTTGGCATGGCGCCGTGCCTTTCGAGCCTTAGGCTCATCCTCGAAGAACATCCGCGGCTGAATCGACCGCGCGCCGACCGCATCGACGAGCTGATCGAGCGCGCGCGCGATCGCCTGGCGGCGCAGCTTCGGCATGGCGGCGAGCGCGGTGATGATCCGCGCTTGCGGCAGCTCTGGTGCGCGCGCGAGCAGCTTCTTGCCACGCGGCGTGAGCGACAGACCGGCGCGCCGGCTGTCGAGCTCGTCGCGCACGCGCGCAACCAAGCCTTGCTGCTCGAGCTTGGCCACGACGATCGAGACCGAGCTCGGATCGCTCATCGTGCGCTCGGCGAGCGCGCGGATCGAAGGTGCGGGCGCGCCCTTGAGCTGCGCGAGCACGAAGAATTGCGCCGTGGTCACGCCGCTGGCGCGCGCCGTGGCCGGCATGCGGAGGAAGCGCACGATCCGGCGTAGCGCGTCGAGCACTCGGGTGGCTTCCGCCGGCGATCGAGATGCATGGGATCCCATGGTTCGCGCGAGGCTAGCGCACTATGCTACGACACGCTCGTTCTTGATGGGGGCGGAGATGTCGCGAGCGGCGTTTTGGGTAGTGGGACTTTTCGCAGTAGCTTGTGCGTGCGCAACGCCGGCCGCGTCCGGTGGCGCGCGGACGGCGGCGCGTGCCGAGAATGCGGTGGTGCGGCCGGTGCCGCCGGCGGACCTCGATCAGCGCTTGATCGAGTTCTATCCGTTGCGCGGGCAAGTGCTGCGCGAGAACGGGTTTGCGCGCGTGCGCTTTGCGGTCGATGAGCGCGGGGTGGTCGCGACCTCGGAGGTGCTCAAGGCCACGCACGTCGCGTACGCGCGTGCCTGCCGGAGCATGCTCGAGGCGAGCACGTGGACGCCCGCGCGCGACGCGTACGGCAACGCGACGCCGTACACCGGCACGTTCGATTGTGCGTTCGAGAATGCGGATCCGGTCGCTTGGCGCACCACGCTCGAAGCCGACATGACTCCTCCGGTGAGGCCCGACTACGGTCCAGATTGGTTCGTGCGGTACGGCCTGGGGGATGTGCCCGTCAATACGTTCGCCGAGCTGCGGATCGAGGTGGACAGCGAAGGGCAGGTCAGCGTGAACGGCATGCTGCCGGGCGGTCACGAGCGCATGGCAGCCGTGTGCAGCCGCATGCTCGAAGAGGGGCCGCGCTGGCAGCCGGCGACCGACAAGGCTGGCCGGCCGATCCGCTACGAGGGCACGTTCTCGTGTCGCGTAAACAACGACGCCCAGCACAAGTTGATCACGCTGGCGGACGTCGGCGCGGCCGGCCCGCTGCCACTCGAGGTGATCGCATCGACGATGACCGAGCATCTCACGGCGTTTACGCACTGTTTCGAGTCGGCGTTCAGCATGAGCAAGCCGATCCACGGCAAGCACTGGATGGCATTCGAGATCTTGCCCAGCGGCGCGCTTGGAAAGCTGGACTGGGTGGACCGGCCGTTCGAGGACGAGCTGCTCGAGACCTGCGTGTTTTCGGCGCTCCGCGCGCTGCGCTTTCCAGCGGCGGAAGCCGCGACCCTCGCCGACGTGCAGCTCGAGCTGGGCGGTATCAGTAAGCTTCAGCACCACTTGTAAAACGCGCGCGCCGGCGGCTTTTGCCAAAGCGGCCGGGCTCTGCTAATCCCGCGCGCGTTATGAGCCGGATTTATAGAGAGCTCCCGCCCAAGGGCAGCAAGTTGGGCATTGCGTTTTCTGGTGGTCTCGACACGCGCGCTGCAGTCGCGTGGATGAGCCGCAACGGCATGCAGGTGTACGCCTATACGGCGGACCTCGCGCAGCCAGATGAGAAGAACCCGGCGGACATCCCGCCGGCCGCGCTCACCCACGGCGCCGAGGGCGCTCGCTTGGTCGATTGCCGCGACTCGATGGCGCGCGAAGGCGTGATCGCGCTGCAATGCGGCGCGTTCCACCTCGCGACCGCGGGTAAGAAGTACTTCAACACGACGCCGCTCGGCCGCGCCGTGACCGCGACCGCGATCGTGCGCGCGATGCGCGAGGACGACGTGCACGTGTTCGGCGATGGCTCGACCCATAAGGGCAACGACATCCAGCGCTTCTATCGCTACGGCATCCTCACCAACCCCGAGCTCAAGATCTACAAGCCGTGGCTGGACGCGCGCTTCGTGCGCGAGCTCGGCGGCCGCTCCGAGATGAGCGACTACTTGGCGAGCGTCGGCCTGCCGTATCCGGTGGGTCGCGAGAAGGCGTACAGCACCGACGCGAACATGCTCGGCGCGACGCACGAGGCGAAGAACCTCGAGCACCTCGATTCGGGCATGCATATCGTCGAGCCGATCATGGGCGTCGCGCATTGGAAGCGCGACGTCGCGATCGAGCCGGAGGCGGTCGTGATCCGGTTCGAATGCGGCGTGCCGGTAGCGATAAACGGCAAGCGCTTCACGCTTACCGAGACGATGCTCGAGGCGAACCGGATCGGCGGGCGCCACGGCCTGGGCATGAGCGACCAGATCGAAAACCGGGTGATTGAAGCCAAGAGCCGCGGCATCTACGAGGCGCCCGGCATGGCGCTGCTGCACATCGCGTACGAGCGTTTGCTCTCGGCGATCCACAACGAGAACACGCTCGACCTCTACACGACGCTCGGCCGCAAGCTCGGCCGCATCCTGTACGAAGGCCGCTGGTTCGATCCCGAAGCGATGCTGCTCAAGGACGCGCTGACCCGCTGGATGGCGCCGAGTGTGACCGGCGAGGTCACTGTCGAGCTGCGCCGCGGCGACGACTACTCGATCATGAAGACCGAGGCCGACTACATGGCGTACGCGCCCGAAAAGCTATCGATGGAAAAGGTACCGGCGGCGGCGTTCAGCCCCGAGGACCGGATCGGTGCTCTGGAGATGCAGAGCTTGTCGGTTACGGATAATCGCGCGCTGCTTCTGCACCATCTTTCGAGCATGGAGCGCCTTGCGCCTGGCGAGGATGTACGCGTGCGAGAGCTTTTGCTCGGAGAGCCGGCGAAGAAAAACTCGTAAGAGTTGGAACGTCGCGTCAATCTTGGTTACGAAAGGCACGCGCCCGCGACAGAGCCAACGTCGCGGGGCCGAAGTGTAGCGCTGCCGACTTTTTGGCCCAGAGGGCCGGCGCGATTTGCCAATCGGAGCAATGACGCATGACGAAGAGCATCAACATTTTTGTCGCTCTCTTGCTGGCTATGGCCGTTGGGGCCTGCGGCGATGACTCGACCAATGAAGCCGCCGCTGGCACCGGTGGCGACGGTGATGGTGATGGTGATGGAGACGGCGACGGAGATGGTGACGGCGACGGTGACGGTGACGGTGACGGTGACGCAGATGCGTTTCTCGCGCCGGCCGGAGATGGCTGGAAGACGCTGATCACCGGTGACTGGGAGCTGCCGGCTGAGACTGAGGGCTACATCTGCGTGCGCCTGACGATCCCCGAGGACACGTTCGTGAGTGGCATGAAGCCGGTGATTCCGCCCGGCACCCATCACACCGTGCTCTCGATCGACGACGTGCCGGAGAACGAGGACGGCGTCGAGGACTGCACCGCGTTCGACAACGGCGCGCGCCAAATCGGCGGCTCGGGCGTCGGCACCGAAGCGTATGAGTACCCGGAGGGCGTCGCGATGAAGCTCAAGGCGGGCTCGCAGATCACGCTGAACCTCCACCTGTTCAACACCAACGAGGACGACCTCGGCGGCACGAGCGGCTTGCTCGTCAAGACGATGGACGAGAGCGAGGTCGAGTTCGAGGCCGAGACGATACTCGCCGGTCCGGTCGAGCTCGAGATCCCGCCGGGTCGCGTGGAGCAATCGGGCACGTGCACGTTCTCGCACGACGCCACGATCTTCCAGATTCTGCCGCACATGCATCAGACCGGCGTGCACCTGAAGGCGATCGCGCATAGCTCGGTGCTGGGCGACGTCGAGCTGTTCGACGGCCCGTACAGCTTCGAAGACCAGCAGGTCCTCTCGCTCGACATGATCGAGATGAAGGAGGGCGACACGGTCGACGTGACCTGCACGTACGAGAACGACACCGAGGAAACGATCAACTGGGGCGACAGCTCGCTCGCCGAGATGTGCTTCGCCGGCCTCGGCCGCTTCCCCGCCGGCGAGCCGATGACGGGTTGCTTTAATTGACCCAACACCCGGTGACGAGCACGAGCAGCTCGCACAGCTCGATGCTCGCGCCGTGGACGTCGCCGGTGATGCCGCCGAGCAGGCGGTGAACGCGTAGCGCGAGTAAGAGCGCGAGCACGGCGCTACATGAGAGCGCGCTGCCGAGTAAAATCGGCGGCGCGTTTTCGTTTAACAGCAGCGCAATCGCGGCGAGGCAGGGCAGGGCGGCGAACAGCACGTGCCGGCGCTTGGCGTGGACGTGAAAGGACAGGCCGAGGCCCGACGGCCGTGCGTACGGGAACGCCTTGATCGCGACCACGCACAGAAAGCGCGCCCACAGCGGTGCCAGCAGGATCGGCCACGTGATGGCCACGGTAGCGCCGCGTGCAGTGAGCTCGGCGCTGGCGAGCAGCTTACCGGCGAGCACGAGCAGTAAGCCCGTCGCGCCGTGCGCGCCGATCCGCGGGTCGCGCATGATGTCGAGCATGCGGCTGCGATCGCCGCGCCCGCCGCCGAGCGCGTCGGCGAGATCCGCGACGCCGTCGAGGTGCAGCGCGCCCGTGATCAGCGCGGAGCTTGCCACCAACGCGAGCGCCGTGAGCCACGCGCCCAGGTGAGGCGCGAGCGCGAGCTGCACCAGCCAGAGCACGGAGCCGATCAGCGCGCCGACAACCGGAAAGCAGCTGAGCGATGTCGCCGGTTCGTGCTCGCCGAACTCTCCTGTACGCACGGGCAGCCGCGTGAGAAACGACAGCGCGAGAGCGAGGGGCCGCACCGCATCAGCGTATCAGGCTTCGTTCTGCGACAGCGCGCCGCTGGTGGTGAGCAGCACGCGGCCGCCGGGAAGCTCGGGCATCGACGCGGGGCGCCGCGCGCCGAGGAAGCGATCCTTGCCGACGCGCGTGACGTTGACCGCGTTGGACTGGTTGCCGCCGAGCACGTGGTAGGCCTGCGCGTCCTCGCCGTTGTAGAAGCCGACGTGGCCCTTCGCGCCGTTGCGGCTCTCGCGCCAGAACACGATCACCGCGCCGAGGGCGGGCTCGCACTCGACGCCGAGCTTCAGCCAGCTGCGCGCACCGAGTGGATTGTTCGGCAGCGACTCCTCTGGAAGGGTCGCGCCGATGCAGTGCGACACGAACAGCCCGCACCACGGAACGTCGTCGCCCTTGTAATGGAGATCGAGGTCGGCGGCCCAGTCCATGATCACGCGGTTGGAATCCGGGCCCGGGACCTCGCGCAGCCCCTGCAATCGCTGGGCTTCCGCGAACCACACCAGCGGCGAAGCGTTGGCGGGCGCCGCGACTACGCCCGCGACCGCGGGGGGCGCGCTCGCGCCCAGCGCCTCGAGCGTCTTCGGTCCGAGCTGGCCCACCGCGTCGAGCCCCTTCGCGCGCTGAAAGGCGCGCAGCGCCGCGATGGTACGCCGCCCCCACACGCCATCGACCCCTCCCGGATCGAACCCTTGCATCTTCAGCGCACTCTGAATCTCCAGGATGTTCACGGCGGCCCTCCCATGGTTGAGCCGTGCGATGGTGCGTCAGCGCACTGGGCGCGGCTGTGACCGCGGTCACGACGATCACCAGCTCCTCGCTACGCAGCGCTCACTGCCACTCGACGACTTCGAGGTCGGTGCCGAGGCGATCGGCGATCTTCTTCCGGTTTGCCGGCGTGGGATTGACGACGTAGCGGCGGACGCCGTGCGTGAGCAGCGGCAGATCCGCGGCGCTGTCCGTATAGACGACGTCCCACTGGTCGATCCCGCGCTCGCGCAGCATGCTCACCTTGCGACGCCCAAAGCAGTGGCGGTCGGCGACCCAGCCGTGCCACCAGCGCCGCAGCGTCGAGCCCACCACCTCGACGTCAGTGATGCCGATGTGTTTGCAGATGCGCTCCGCGAGCGGCACGACGCAGCCCGTGGCGACGACGATCCGCGCGCCCTCACGCTGGTGCCGCTTCAGCTCGTTGACCGCGCCCTGGCACACGTACGCGCTCGAATACGCGAAGACTACCTCGACGAAGTAGTCCATGCGCTCGAAGAGCTCCTGCTCATTCCGTCCAACCGTGCCGCACCACACCAGGACCGAGACCGCATAGAGCCGCGTGCGCAGCGAGATCCACAGCACTGCGACAACCGGGCTCACGAGCAGACCGAGCAAGGTCCGCCACCACCGCCACAGCATGTACTGGCTGAACCACGCGAACGAGTCGAAGCGGATCAACGTGTGATCGAGGTCGAACACGACCGTGCGTGAGGCTTGCGTCGTCACTCCGATACGTCCAACGGGCAGCGTAGCCAGAAGCCGGCTCACAGTTCCATGGCTATGCACGCCACGGTCACGGCGCGAGGCGCGATTCGTAAGCGATCACTTTCTTTTGCGCACCCGCTGCGCACGACTCTAGGCCTACGCGCCTGAATCTGAGACGCCGGCGCTCTCGAACGTCGCCATCTCGGCCAGTACCTTCACGGCCGCGTCGAGCAGCGTCATCGCCAGCGCGGCGCCGGTGCCTTCGCCCAGGCGCATGCCCAGGTCGAGCAGCGGCGTCTGCTCCAGCGCGCGCAGCACCATGCGGTGGCCCGGCTCGGTCGAGCGATGCGACGCGATCAAGTAGTCACGCGCGTTCGGCGCGAGCCGCGTCGCGACCAGTGCCGCGACGCTGGCGATGAAGCCATCGACGATCACCGCGACGCGCGCCCGGGCGCGCGTCGCTGATGCGCCGGCCAGGCCCGCGATCTCCAGCCCGCCGAGCGTGCGCAATGCTTCCAGCGCGTCGCTCGGGTCGGGCTGGTTGAGCTCGATCGCGCGCGCGATCACGCCGGCCTTGTGTTGCTTGGCCGCGTCGCTGATGCCGGTGCCCGTGCCGGTGACCTCTTCGACCGACGCGCCGGTGAGCACCGCGGTCAGCGCGCTCGAAGCGGTGGTGTTGGCGATGCCCATCTCGCCGAGCCCGATCACGGTCACGCCGCTCGCGGCGAGCGCCGTTGCTTGCTCGATGCCTACGCACAGCGCGCGCAGCACCTCGGCCTCGGTCATCGCCGGCCCGCGGGTGAAATTCGCGGTGCCCGCCGCGACGCGATGCGACGCGATCGCCGGATGAAGCACCGGCTCCTTAACGCCGATGTCGACGACGCGCACCTCGGCATCGGCATGGCGCGCGAGCACGTTGATCGCGGCGCCGCCTGCCGCGAAGTTGAGCAGCATCTGCGCGGTGACCGCCTGCGGGTACGCGCTCACACCTTCCTCGGCCACGCCGTGATCGGCACCCATCACGATGACCGCCTTCTTCGGCAGCTCCAGCTGCGCGGTGCGGCGGATCGCGGCGTAGCGGCACGCCAGCGTCTCGAGCGCGCCGAGGCTCTTGCGCGGCTTGGTCTTGGCGTCGAGCCGCTCTTGCGTCGCGCGCGCCGCATCGGCATCGACGCTCTCGATCGCGCTACAAACCGCGCGCAACGTTGCGTGATCGTCGTTCATGGGATGCTCGGTCGGGTGACGGTCACGGGCTCGGGATGCAAGCGCAGCATCACACCGAGCGCCGCGAAGTGAAGCTCATCGGCGATCGCCGCGAGGCGCTGGTGCGCGCGCCCGGCTAGATCGCGAAACGTCCGGGCGAGCGCGTTGTCGGGCACGATCCCCATGCCCACCTCATTGGTGACGAGCAGCACGTGATTGCGCCGCTGCTCGAGCACTGCGCTGAGCCGCTCAACCTCGGCGAGGATCTGCTCGGTGCTGCGAGCTTGCAGCAGCAGGTTCGACAGCCACAGCGTCAGGCAATCGACGATCACTACGTCGGCGTCGATCTCCGCCAGCGCCTCGGGTAACGCGTGCGGCACCTCGTGGGTCTCGAACGCATCAGCGCGCTCCCGCACGTGAGCTGCGATCCGCGCGCGCATCTCGTCATCGAACGCCTGTGCGGTCGCGACGAACGCGCGACGGCCGCCGAGCTGGGTCGCTCGAGTCAGCGCGAACGTGCTCTTGCCCGATCGTGCGCCGCCGCCGATCAGGATCACGCTGCCGTTGCCGCTCATTACCTGTGCGCGCTTTCGCCGCGCTCGAGCTCGTCGCCGGAGAGGCTGGCCGTCCAATGCTCGAGCAGCCGCATCGACTCTTCGAAGTCCTGCTCGCGGAACACTTCCAGCGTCACGACGCCGCTGTAGCGCGCGCTGATCAGCGTCTGCAGCATTCGCTTGGCGTCCGCTTCGGGGAACCAATCGAGCCCGCGGTGGTCGCGGCCCGTGTCGTCGGTGCCGTGCCACTGGATGAGCTTGGTGCGCGGCAAGTAGTGATCGAGCAGGCCGTGCAAGTCCCGCTTGTCGCGCTGCAGATGGCCGACGTCGAGCGCGACCGGCAGGTCGTAGCCTTGGATGACGGGATCGAGCAGGCGCAGATCGTAGTCGAGCTGCTCGACGCATAGCCGGCTCGGCGCGACGCCGGCGGCGAGCAGCGCGTAGATCGAGCGCTCGGCGCGGTCGCGCCAGGCGTCGAGATCGTGCGGTGGCGTGTCGCCTTCGCGATCACCCAGGTACACGTGCACGACGTAATTGTCCGGCCGCATCGGCTCGGCGGCCTCGATCGCGCGCAACACGCGCGAGACCCCCAGCGTGCGCTCGAAGTCGCTCGCGCTCGCCAGGCTCGCGTTGAGCGGCGTGTGCAGCGAGAGCGTCAGGCCGTGCTCGGCGCGCAGCTCGGCGATCGCGAGCATTTCCTCTTCGGACGGCAGCGACGACGCGTCGTCACCCTCGAAGAACAAGATCTCGACGTCGTCGACGCGCTCGGCCAGCCGTTGCACGTTGTGGAGCCAACTACCGCGATAGATGAACGACGTCGTGCCGACGCGAAACGGGAGTGGCTTGGCTGAGGTCATGGAATCGCTGAATAAGGTTGCGAATGCGAAAGATGCTCCGAGCGAAGCTTGCGACTGCGCACCTCTGCTCCGCGTTTTTATGCTCCGGAGCGCGCGCACGCAACAGCTGCGCGCGCGCGATCCTCGATCCGTGGCGCTTCTGCCTTGACGCTGCAGATGCCACACGCAATCGTCGGCCCTGCCGCGTCACAGGTGGCGGATTTTTAGCGGTTTGATGGCGATGCAAACCCTTTACGAACGCGCTGAGGTTCGCATCGAGCTGCGCGAGCGCTGCGTGGTGATGAGCGCCGAGGGCCCGCACGCGTGCGTTTCATATGCCCCATTCGGAGGCGCGCTGCGGGCGGCACGGACGGTCGCGATCCATGAGACCCGCAATGATGAGCTAACGCTGGACGTTGACCCGATCGAGCTACTCGCGACGCGGATGAGCGCTGTCGACCCGCGCGGCGTCGGGATGTGGACCAGCCGGCGGATCGCATCGGCGGTGGTGATCGCAACCGAAGCCGCGGGCGAGCCGGAGACTCGAGCAGTCGCGCTCGTGACCGCAGGGCTGTCGAACGCGGTGCGCGTCGGCGATACGCCGGGGCCGCTCGCGGGCTGGGGCACGATCAACATCGCATGCCACCTGAACGTGCCATTGACGGCGTCGGCGCTGATCGAAACGCTCGCGGTGGTGGTCGAGGCGCGAACTGCGGCGGTGATCGACGCGGGCGTGCGCTCGCGGCGCAGCGACGGCATCGCGACCGGCACCGGCACCGACTGCGTTGCGGTGCTCGCGGGTGCCACCCAAGGAGCGATATATGCGGGCAAGCACACCGCGATCGGTCACGTGATCGGCGACGCGGTGTTTCGCGCGACCGAAGCCGCGATCGCGCAATGGAAGCTCGAGGTGCGGACGTGAGCGCGCTGTCCGGGGCCGTGCTGCTGGGCGCTGTGCTCGCCGAGACGCGTTTACGCTTGCCGAACGCGTTGCACCCTGTGGCATGGCTGGGCAGTCTCGCGGGCTCGTTTATCGCTCGCGCGCCGCTGGATCCGCCGGCGCTCGCCTTCGCGCTCGGCGCATGGTTGGCGGTCGCATTGCCATGCGCGGTGTACGTGCTGACCGCGTGGCTCGTGCAGGCGACTGCTACGTGGCCGTTGGCGCAGGCGGCCGTGCAAGGCCTCGCGCTGTTCTCCAGCATCGCGCTGTTTGGCCTGCTCGACGCCGCGCGCACGGTGCAGCGCGCGCTCGACGCCGGCGCGCTCGACGCCGCGCGCAGCAAGCTGTCGTGGCTGTGCAGCCGCGATCCGAGCGCGCTCGACGCGTCCGGCATCGCCAACGGTGCGATCGAGTCGCTCGCCGAGAATCTCTCCGACGCCGTGGTGGCGCCGCTGTGCGCGCTGATCGTATTCGGCGTGGAAGGCGCGCTGGCGTATCGCGCCATCAATACGCTCGACGCGATGATCGGCTACCGCGGCAAATACGAGTGGCTCGGCAAGCCGGCAGCGCGCTTGGACGATCTCGCAAACCTGATTCCGGCGCGGCTGACCGCGCTGCTGCTCTGGCTTGCCGCGATCGCGATGCCTGCCAGCGCGCGCGTGTCACTCGCACGCGGCCTGCGCACCTGGCGTAGCGATCGAAGCTCGACGCCGAGCCCGAACGGCGGTCATCCGATGGCGATGGCTGCGGGTCTGCTCGGCCTGCGGCTCGACAAGCCCGGCGTGTACGTGCTCGGCCGCGAGCTCGCAGCGCCGGTCACGGGCGACATCGCACGCGCGGCTCGCTTGGTGCGGCGCGCAGGCCTGCTCTCGTTCGCGTGCGCGCTCGCGTGCGTCGCGCGCATCGGTCTTCGAGGTTTGTATGGTGCCAGTTGAACGACCCGCGCGCGCTGCCCATGGCGGCTTGCCGCTCGATGAGCTGCTCCGTCTCCGCATCGATCCCGCGACCGTGCTCGACCTCTCGACCAGCTTGAGCCCACTCCCGGCGCACCCCGACGTCGTGCAAGCGATCCGCGAATGCGACGTGCACAGTTACCCCGACCCGCATTGCTTCGAGGTCAAGGCGGCGATTGCAAGCGCGCTGCGGCTCGACCCGCACAGCCTCGTGATCGGCCACGGCTCGGTCGAGCTGCTCTGGTCGCTCGTGCGCGTGCTCGCCGAGAGCGACGAGCCCGGTAAGCCGCTGCTCACGGTGTCGCCGACGTTCAGCGAGCCGGAGGCCGCGGCACAGGCGCTCGGCATCGCCGTGGCGCGCGTCGACATGCCGGAAGAGACAGGCTTTGCGTTCGACGTCGCGCGCATCACGGCTGCGATCGTGCGTACGCGGCCGTTCGCCGTGTACCTGTGCCAGCCCAATAATCCGACTGGCGTCGCGCTACCTGGCGCGCAGCTCAGCGAGCTGATTGCGAGCCACCCCAGCGTGCCGTTCATCGTCGACGAAGCGTTTCTCTCGCTTTCAACGCGCCACGAAGACGTCCACCTGCCACTGCCGATCAACGCGATCCGCGTGCGCTCGCTGACCAAGGACCATGGCCTCGCCGGCCTGCGCGTCGGCTACGCAGTGTGCGCGCGCGAGCTCGCCGAGCTGGTCGAAGCGCAGCGCCCGCCGTGGATGATCAGCGCACCGGCGCAGGCCGCGATCATCGCCACCATGGCCAACCGCGATCACGTGGCGCTCGTGCGCCAGCAGCTGCTCGCTCACAAAGACGCGCTGGTCGCAGAGCTGCATGCGCTCGATATCGCTACGCTGCCGAGCGAGACCACGTTCTTTCTGGCGCGCGTGCACGACGCCGACGCGCTGCGCGACTTTCTCTTGCGCGAGCACGCCGTGCTCCTGCGCAGCGGCTCGACCTTCGGCTTGCCGCACTACATCCGCTTGCCCGCGTGCTTGCCGCTTGCGCGCACGCAGCTAATCGCGGCGCTGCGCGCTGCGCTGGAGCGAACATGACCCGAATCGCACGCACATTGATGGTGCTCGGCACGGCGTCCGACGTGGGCAAGAGCACGATCGTCGCCGGCCTGTGCCGGCTGTTCACCGATCGCGGCGTCGACGTCGCGCCGTTCAAAGCCCAGAACATGGCGCGTAACGCGTACGTGTGTGCGGACGGCAGCGAGATCGGCGTCGCGCAAGCCGTCCAAGCGCTGGCCGCGCGCAAGGCACCTTCGCTCGATCACAACCCGATTTTGCTCAAGCCTGAGCCGGGCCTGGTCTCGCATGTGATCGTGCATGGCAAGCCGATCGGTACGCACCGCTTCGGCGAGCTGACCGCGAGCCGCGCGTATCTGATCGACGCGGTCTCGACGTCGCTGATGCGTTTGCGATCGCAGCACGACCTGGTGATCATCGAAGGCGCAGGCAGCCCCACGACATCCCAAACCTCGCCACCGCGCGCATCGCCGATGCCAACATCATCCTGGTCGCCGACATCGATCGCGGCGGCGTGTTCGCATCGCTCTTGGGCACGCTCGAGCTGATGCCACCCGACGTGCGCGCGCGCGTCCGGGGCTTGATCATCAACAAGTTCCGCGGCGACACCAGCTTGTTCGAGTCGGGCGTCGAGTTCCTCGAGAAGCGCACGGGCTTGCCGGTGCTCGGGGTGGTCCCGCACCTGCACATCGAGCTGCCCGACGAAGATAGCGTCGCGCTCGAGCGCTACCGCACGCGCGAGCGCGCTCCGCTCGACGCGATCGAGGTGGCGGTGGTCGACACGCCGGCGCTCGCCAACTTCGAGGACGTCGCGCCGCTGATCCACGAGCCGGGCGTACACGTCCGGTTGACCGCCGACGCGCGCGACGTG
>Ga0193752_1001392_pt1 | contig 20177 bp, 17 predicted proteins | sample H1c1metaG_FD_144924 | JGI IMG/M metagenome (GOLD analysis project Ga0193752, IMG submission 144924) | Soil microbial communities from a riparian zone of the East river system, Colorado, United States - H1c1 | ecosystem: Environmental > Terrestrial > Soil > Riparian zone | place: USA: East River...
CTAGAATCGTTTTGAGAAACGTGGTTTTGCCTGTACCGTTGCCGCCGATTACGCCGAGCGCGTCACCGCGATGAAGCGTGAGGTCGATCCCTTTCGCGAGCACCTTTTGCCCGTAACCGATGGCCAGGTCCTCAGCGGTGAGGACGTTAGATCCGGCGCGCTCGACCTTGTTCAGGCGGAAGTTGCCACCCGCCCTGTCCGGGATCACGTTATCGAGACGCTCCATGCGCTCGAGCATATTCCGGCGCGATTTTGCCTGCTTCGTCTTCTGGCCCTCGAGATTTCGGCGGATAAAATCCTGGGTCTTCGAAATATATGCCTGCTGATTATCGAACTCCCGCTGCTGCTGCTCGCGTCTCAGTTCTCTTTCGACCAGGAATTTCGAATAATTGCCCTTGTAAACAACACCCCTTCCATTTTCGATCTCAACTATCTTGTTGGTTGTCCTGTCCAGAAAATAGCGATCGTGGCTGATGATCACGTAGGTTCCGTCATAATTGGCGAGGAATTTTTCCAGCCATTCAACGGCACCCACATCCAGGTGATTTGTAGGCTCGTCAAGCAGAAGCACATCCGGCGATGAAAGCAGCAGCCGGGCCATCCCCAGACGGTTTTTCTGCCCGCCCGAAAGCGTCTCGGTATGCCACCCCCAGGTTTCCTGCCCGAATCCCAGGCCGAGAAGTATTGCCTCGGCCCGCGAGGCGTAGGTAAAACCATCGGCCTGCTCGAATTCGATCTGCAGATCGGCATACCGGTGCAGCGTTTCCTCCGATGCATCGGTCTGCATCTTGTCTTCGAGAATGCGCATCTCCGCCTCGATATCATGGATCCTTTTGAACGCGGAGAGCGCAGCGGTATGCACCGTCTCATCCTGCTCGAAGTCGACGTGCTGTTGAAGAAGGCCCAGTTTGAGGCCATTCATCTTGATAACGTCGCCGGAATCAGGCCCCTCTTCACCGGTTATGAGACGAAAAACCGTGGTCTTACCCGCGCCGTTCCTTCCTACGAGCCCGATCTTTTCCAAGGGATTGACCTGGAATGAAACGCCTCGAAGGATCTCGAGCCCGCCATAGGATTTTGTAATGTCCGATAATCGAAAAAGCATAAAAAAACAGCAGCCGGCCCGAAAGTTAGCCCTGAGACTAACAGCCGAAGACCGGCTACCTGGTTCAATATAGCAAATAAACTACTTAGGTTTATTTGCGTTTGCCGCTGGCGCTGCCGTATTGGCAGGCTTTGAATTGGCGTTTGCCCAGGGGCCGCCGAAGGTGTTCGTATTCGCAGCCGCTGGCGTTGGTGTTGCGCTCGTGTTCGAGTTTACCGGCTGCGCGGGCCTTGCGCCGCTCAGTTCGTTCGGATGATCGACAACGTTCCTAGCAAGTTGATTTTCAACCTTGGCTTCGTTGATCGCGATAGCCATATACGATTGCCACAGCAGGTTCTTACGGGCACTGATGAGCATATCGGTAACGCGCTGGCGCACACCGGGACTTTCGAGTGTCAGATCTTCGTCCTTTTCCTGCTTGCGCTGGAGCTTTACGATAAGAATCTTGCCCTCAATCGGAAGCGCGGAAGGAACAATTTGGCCAACCTGCATCTTCGTCATGATGTGGTCCGCAACCGCAGCCCCAAAAGTCTGTCTCATTTCGTCTTCGGTAAAATAGCGCCAGTCACCACCCTTCGACCGCGTGTTGAGATCTTCGCTGTTCTCGCGGGCGAGGGTTGCAAAATCGCCGCCCTGCATCGCACGGGTGCCAACTTCTTTGGCCTTCATATTGGCTTCGGCTTCATTTTTGGTCGTATCGCCTTCGCCAAGATCGGCCGGATCAAAGACGATCGCAGCTAGATCGGCGCCGCGCTTGTTCTTGAACTGATCCTTGTTGCCGTCATAAAAGGCCGATATCTCGCTGTCGCTGGGATTCTCGACTTTGCCTGTGATCTTTTCCTGGAGTTTCTTAAGCGCCAGCTCTTTCTTTACGTTCTCGCGCCAACTCGCTTCGGTTTCACCCGCAGCTTCCATCTGCTTCTTGAACTCTTCAGAAGAGAGGCTGCTTGCCGTCTTGCGATTGTTGACCTCCGTGGTCACTTCGTCGTCAGTCGGCACGGTCTGTTCCTTCTCCGCCTTTTGGAAAAGCACCTCTGCCTGAATAAGTTGCTGCAGGATCGTCAGCCGCGCAGATGCGATCTCCAACGGTGACATCCGGGCTTCCTGCCCCTGTCCCTGCGCCTTTAAGCCTTTTTCGACGTCTTCCATCCGGATGGCTTTTCCGTTAACGGTAGCGGCCGTTTCATTGGGATTGACCCCGGGGCCTGCGGGCCCCGCAGCCGGACCGCACCCTATTGAAACCAATACGGATAACATCAATGCCGTTACCGTAAATACTCTAAATCTAAAATTTTGCACTCTGGCTTTTGCTCCTTCAAAAGTATCAGTCTGTATCATTACTTGACTTGACCTATGTTTTTTTGTTATAAAATTTGTTTTTGAGTTTTTATTATAAACTCTTGTTTATTACCTCATTAATATTTCTGGAGGCTTAATCTTATGGCAAAACGATGCGAAGTATGCGGCAAAGGCCCGCAATTTGGAAACAACGTTTCACACGCGAACAACAAAACACGTCGTCGCTTCAACCCGAATCTGCAGCCTGTGCGTGTTCAACTCCCTGCTGGGGGGAACGGACGCATGAAGGTTTGTACCCGCTGCATTAAATCCGGCAAAATTATCAAGGCTGCGTAAAAGTCTTTGAGACTTAATATTTAACTTTGGTTGCCAAACGCTGGTGTTTTTCATGGCGTTTGGCATTTTCATTTGCCCGCGGACTACCCGACCACGGCAATACACTCGATCTCGACCCTGGCATCGCGCGGCAACCTTGCCGCCTGAACTGTTGCTCTGGCCGGCTTGTTCTCGCTAAAGAACCGCGAATAAACCTCATTCATCGCCACAAAATCATTCATATCGGCAAGAAAAACCGTGGTCTTGACCACATTGCCGAGACCCGTTCCCGCTGCCTCTAAAACCGCCGTCAGATTCCTAAGGACCTGCTCAGTCTGCTCCGCGACTGCATCGGAAACGAATTCCCCGGTAGCCGGGTCGATCGGGATCTGCCCCGAGCAAAAAACAAACCCGCCGGTTTTGATCGCCTGGGAATAAGGGCCAATAGCCCCCGGTGCATTTTCGGTTGAAATAATTTCTTTCATCACTCGCCTTGTCAGCTATTTATTAATACAAGCAAAAGGCGAATTTTAACAGATTGAAGGGGAAAAGGAAAGTTAGGAGAGGGACTCCGCGGGCGCGTCACGGGCGTTTACTCTTTCAACCGCTATAACATCAGGGACTTTTTCGATTGCGCTGATCACCCTGTCCAAATGCTTCTTGTCATAAACCTCGACCGTGACCTCAATAAGCCCCTTGTCGTCCCGCGAAATATTTGCCCGGGCGTCGCGGATACCAGTCTTGATGTCGGCGATAGCATTCGTTATCCCGGCAAGCATTCCGGTGCGGTTCTCAGTCGTAACCATTAGCGAAACGGATTGGATCTCTTCCCTCTCGCTCTTCGCCCATTCAACATCGACGATGCGGTCCTTGTTGATCATCAGGTTGGAAACGTTCTTGCATTTCTTGTTGTGCACCACGATTCCCTTGCCGAGCGAAATGTAGCCGATGATCTCCTCGCCGCGAAGCGGGTTGCAGCAGCCGGCACGGGTTGTAAGCAGATTATCGACCCCTTTAACGACGATCGCGTCTTCACCCATCCCGATAAACTTCTTAACGGCCTTCATACCGCTTTCGAGACGGGTATCTTTCCGCTTCTCAGGATCCATCTCGGCAAACTTTTCGGCGCCGAGAAATTTCCCTAACACGTTACGGGGCAGTACCTTACCGTAACCAATCGAGGCCAGGAGATCTTCGGCCCTGCTCAGGCCGTAGTCATTCGCAATGCGCTTCATTTCAGCTTCGTTGTTAAGGAATTTCTTAGGTGCGACGCGGAATTTGTCGGCCTCTTTCTCGAGAAGTTTCCGGCCGATGTCGATCGAATCGGCTCGCTGCTGTTCGTTGATCCAATGCCGGATGTGATTCTTTGCGCGTGCAGTGACAACGTAGTTCAGCCAGTCTCCCGACGGCTTTGAGCTCTTGGTGGTAAGTATCTCGACGACGTCCCCGTTTTGAAGCTCGGTGCGCAGGGGAATGATCCTTCCGTTGATCTTTGCTCCCGTACAAGTATCGCCAACCTCGGAGTGAATGGCATATGCAAAGTCGAGCGGTGTAGCCCCGCGCGGCAATTGAATGACCTTGCCCATCGGGGTGAAGGCGTAAACATCCTTCGGATACAGGTCCAGTTTCAGGCTTTCAAGGAAATCCTCGGAATCATCATCCTGACGATTGTCCTCCACCAGGGGCAAAAGCAGCCGCTCGACCGTTTTTCTAAGCTCATCCAGCCCCGAATCGTCATCTTCAGCCTCACCAAGTTTGCTTTCTTTATACTTCCAGTGAGCGGCAACGCCTTCCTCGGCTATCTGGTGCATTTCACGCGTCCGGATCTGCACCTCAAAGGGCTGCCCCCTGTCGCCGATAACGGACGTGTGGAGCGACTGGTACAGATTATCGCGCGGAATGGCGATCCAGTCCTTAAAACGCTCGGGAACGGGCGTCCACATGTCATGTATGACACTCAACGCGACATAACAAAGCTTTCGGTCGTTCGGCGTGATGATCCTGACCGCGATCAGATCGTAAACCTGCTCGATCATGATCTTTTGCTTCCGCAGTTTTTTCCAAAGAGAGAAGAGCCTTTTTACCCTGCCCTCGATCTCGACAAACGGAACGTCGTTTTCCTCCAACTTCTTGGCAACGGCGGTCTTGATCGTCTCGAGGGTAGCTTCGAGCTCGGGCCGGCGCGCGTCAACCTCTTTAGCCAGGCGGTTATATTCGTCCGGGTTGATATTTTGAAATGCAAGGTCCTCGAGCTCGCTTCGCAATTTACCCATTCCGAGACGGTGGGCGATAGGAGCAAAGATATCGAGCGTTTCCTGAGAGATGCGGGCCCTTTTTTCCGGCTTGAGGAACTGCATCGTCCGCATGTTGTGCAACCGGTCGGCTAGCTTGATAAGCACGACGCGGACGTCCGTTATCATCGCTAGGACCATTTTCCTTACATTTTCCGCTTGTTGCTTTTCTTTTGAGAGATTACTGATGTGGGCAATTTTTGTAAGGCCGTCAACCAGGGCGGTGATCTCGTCTCCAAAATACTCGCGGATCGTATCAAGATCAACGAGAGTGTCCTCTACGACGTCATGCAGAAGGCCTGTAGAGACGCTCACTTCGTCCAGGCGCATCTCGGCAAGGATATCCGACACCTCGAGCGGGTGAATAAGGTACGGCTCGCCTGATGCACGTTTCTGCCCGCTGTGATGAAGGGCTGAGAACAAATAAGCGCGCCGGATCAGATCGACATCGGCGCCGGGCCGATTTCGCTCCACTTTATCGATCACATCTTCGATCCGGATCATAAACTAATAATGCCCTATAAGTATTCTACATTTATCGGCGGCCGTTGAAGAAGAGAATTTTACACCTTCATCAAACGACGAAAACAAAAGGCGATGCCCGATACGAATCGATAGAGCATCACCTTGATCAAGAATCGAAAGAAGAACTATTTTTTCTTCGTGTTTGCAGCCTCTTCTTCAGCTTTCTTTTTGGCCACCTCTTCCTCTTCCTTCTTCCTCTTAGCTTCGGCTAAAACACTAAACTTCTCTTTAGCCTGGTCTGCCTGCTTTTTATACGAATCCTTTTCGGCAGTGTTGCCTTCCATTTCAGCTACGCGCATTTTCTGGACCAGCAAACTCGTTTTATACGACCATGCCGAATCGCTATTATCGTCGAACTCGACGGCTTTATTAGCAAGCGCTAATCCTTCCTCCGTACACTTCTTCAATGTATCGAAATCCGCCGCATTGGCAGGCTTTACAAACTGAAAGACCTGTTTACCATCAGCGCCGGTGATTGTTTTCTTAACAGCTTCCACATCGGAAATATCACTCGCACAGCTGTTTTTCTTTGATGCGAGCATCGTATAAGCTTCCGAGCGAAATTTATTTTCTACCTGAGTATTCTCAGCACGTTCGGTAACCCATTTTTGCCATTCGTCCTGCTTTTGAAGTGTCTCGAGAAGATTGCCAACGGCTTTGAACGAGCTCTGATCATCCTTTTTCTCTTTCAATACCCTCTGATACTCCTTGATCGCTTCTTCGGCTTTGCCCGTATCCTGGCGATTACCAATATATTCAGAGTGCAGTGTACGAGCGAGAAAAAGCTGCGCCGTTTGACCTTCCATTGTCTTGCCTTCCGGGTCTCGCGCTACTGCGTTCCTAAAAAGCTGTTCAGCCTCTTGGAATTTACGGTTTTTGTAAGCGCTCGCACCATCAACAAGGTTCTTTCTCGCCATTACGCGATTGTAATACGAGCAATTAGTTCCGGTAAGAACTGTAAATAATATAAAGACAAGTATCCCTAAACGAGAGAATCTCATTATTCGACTCCATTAATTACTTTTACGGGGAAACCACGCACGCGGCTCCCCGTTCAAGCCAGCTTATTCAGATAAATCATCGACCTGCAGCCCTATAGGCTGCGCATTAGCTATCTTTGCAGCATCAATAACCTTGACAACGCTTCCGTACTTCATGGACTTGGGCGACTTGATAAAAACCGTCCTTTCCACTTCATTCGTCCCTTCTTTGAGCACACCGTTATTTTCCCTTTCCTTAAACACTGCCTTTAATTTATCGGTCAAGGGTTGCGTATCCGTGATATCGCCAAAGGGTTCGTTGTTAAGGGTTATTTTATTCTCCGTCGCGCTTAGTCCTATAACCAGCGTCAACGGATTTGGTTTTGCAACCGTCTGATCTTCCGGTTTTGGTTCCGCCGGAACCTTCGCCTCAAAACGGCTGGGCTTAAGCGGTGTTATAACCATGAAGATGATCAGTAATACGAGCAAAACGTCGATCAATGGGGTTACGTTAATGTTCGGTTTTGCCCCTCCGCCCGAACCGCCTGTTGACATTCCCATATTCTACTTACTCCTAGCTCTTCGGCTGCTGGTCCTTCTTCTTGTCAGCAACCAGCCCTATCTTGTCTATGTCCTGCTTCCGAATCGTATCGATAGCCTGAACAACTCTTCCATAATCGACATCGACGCCGCTCTTGATATAAACAATTCTCTTTTCAGGAGCCTTGTCCTTCATCAGGTTCTTGACCTTCTCACCGAGAAGATCGATCGCATAGCTTTCTTTGCCGATATAGAAACTGAAGTTGTCCGGTATGGCGATAACGACCGAAGTATCCTTTGCAATATCCGCGTCTTCATCCGGGCTTACCATGTCCCTTGGAAGATTAACGGATACGCCCTGTTGAAGTAGTGGTGTAACGATCATGAAAATGATCAGCAACACCAGCATCACGTCAACCATCGGCGTCACATTGATATCGGAGTTGTATTCGCTACTTCCTCCAACTTGACCTGCCATACTAAATTTCTCCCTATATACGCCTTAAAGCGCCGGATAAATTATCCGTTGATGCGTTTTGCGCGCTGCTTAATGAAATAGTCAACCAGCTCGGAGGCGGAGTTTTCCATTTCCACACCAAAGCTCGTAACTTTACTTGTGAAGTAGTTGAACAACCACACGGCCGGGATCGCCACAAGAATACCGAACGCGGTAGCAACGAGCGCTTCGGCGATAGCTCCACCGACCGCACCGATACCGGCGGATTCATTGGTCTTCAGGGCCTGGAACGCACCGATGATACCGACAACCGTTCCAAAGAGTCCGACGAACGGAGCAGTTGAACCAACGGTCGCCAGCCCGGAAAGGCCGCGTTTAAGTTCAGCCGTCTTTACGGCGATCGCACGCTCGAGGGCGCGCTTGGAAGCTTCCATTTCGTCAGCCGAAATATCGGAGTTCCCCTGATGCGCATTGAACTCTTTCAAACCGGACGACACAACCATCGCGAGGTGCGAATCCTTGTGCTTGTCGCTGATATTGATAGCTTCGTCAATATTGCTGCTTTTCAGGGCCTGAGCGACCTTCGGGGCATACTGCCGCGATTGCTGCTTGGCCTTGTTGTACGTGAGCCAGCGTTCAATTCCAACCGCGATCAAATAAACCGACTGGATCAGAAGGGTGATAATAACGCCCCAACCCGGGATCGTTAAACTTCTCGCGATGTCATACAGACCAAACGAAACACCTTCGCCGGTGAACATCAGTAAAAGGCCCGGAACGTCAGCTCCTACAAGGCTACCTAAAAATGTCATGATTTATCCTCCAAAAGAAATCAAAAGAAATTTTATGATTACAGATCTTGCTATATATGCGGGACACCGTTAACCACGGCGTCCCGCATAATTCCCGTTTCTTTACGGTACGAAATTATAAGTGATCACGCCGGAAACCTTAACAGGCTGCCCCGAAAGCTTGGTGGGGCTAAACTTGGCGCCACGCGCTGCCGAAACGGCTGCGGCCCTAAGAAGCGGGTTTCCGCTAACGGCCGATGCCGATACCACGTTTCCGTTCTCATCGATCAACACCTGAACAGATACAGCGCCGCTAGCACGAACAGCTCTCGCCGCCGGCGGATATGCGGGCTTCGGCAAGCTTGTTGCCTTACCGTTCAACACGCCGCCTGAGATCTGCTTCGGAACTGGGGGTGACGGCTTGACTACAGGCGGTGGCGGCGGTGGCGGTGGAACACCTGGATCGTTATTGGTTGGCGTTTCGTTCGAACCAGAACCATCGCCGCTCACGGGCCCACGATAGTCGGTCGGGACCGGATTATCCGACGTTGTATTCGACTTACCCTGCAGTGTAAAGCGGTTCGGATCTCTCGGCGGAACAGTCAGTTTCTCATTACTGATCTTATCAGGAACCTTTGGAGATTCGCTCATGCTCTGGATGATCTCGGTCCGCGTATCTACGTTAACGGCCTTTTTTACCTCTTCAACCTTAGGCGGCGGAGTTTCTTCAACCGGGATCGGCGCCACAAGCGATGAGAGCTCCAGATCGCCGCCACCCATGTCGAAACTCTTCGCAAAAAGGCTGTATATCACGCCGCTGATCATTATGATCGACATGACAATAAAGACCGTCGCAAGAAAGCCTGACCGCCTGTTATTTTCAGCGGCATTACTTTTTGACTCAACTAATTGATCTAACATCCTATTCCTCCCTCTTTCCGGTGCCAATTTGGGTCAAGAGTTACGAAACCTTATTCAATACTTTAGATGATAAAAATTTAATCTTAAGTTGTAATCGTTACGTAGAACGCTACAACTCAACCCTAAAAGTGCATTCGCTTATTCTGTTTGAACTTTTATTCATCAAGTGCGGGAATAACTGACTTCTGCTAGCCTCGCATACAAAAGTTCTACAAATTCCATATTTGAACAGACCAATACGGAAAAAAGCAGATACGAAATATTTAATTGACCAGCAACGTATTGAAGTCTAAAGTTTTACTTAATGAAAGTCAAGAATAAATAAGTACTTTTTTTCTTTTTCAAGCTTTTACCGGAAGGGCTTAAAAGCGCCCAAAAGTACCGAATTACAAAGGACTTCCGCCTTCGAAACCGGCCCACTCCGGCCGCGGTCAACGGGTAACCGGACGTCTCGTCACGGAGCGCCGCGATGCGGAAGCGATCTTCTCGGATTTAGCCACTTGGGGCTCCTTTACTTTTGCTGCACCGAGCTTCTCCTGCCACCAAATGGCGATCGGGCTGGCAATCGCGATCGTCGAATAAGTACCCGTAATACTGCCCACGAACAGTGCCAACGAGAACCCGCGCAGCACTTCCCCGCCAAAGAGCACGAGAGCTGCGACGGCAAGCAATACAAGGCCGTTCGTAACGATCGTACGCGACATTGTTTGGTTGATCGAGTCGTTTGTAAGGTTGTAGAGCGATTCACCGCGGTGTAGCCCGAGGTTTTCCCTGATGCGGTCGAATATAACGATCGAGTCGTTAACCGAGAAACCGACAAGGGTCAAAAGGGCCGCCATTACTGTAAGGCTGATCTCCCACTGGAAGATCGAAAAGAAAGCGAGCGTAACCAGCACGTCGTGGAATACCGCGATGACAGCTCCGGCGGCATAGGTCCAGTCGTAACGAAATGCGATAAAGAATAAGATAACCGCAAGCCCGAGCAGGGTAGCAGTAATAGCCTGGTTTCTCAGCTGCGCACCCGCGACCGGCCCGACCGAGTCGGTACCGACGATCTTATATGCCGCGGATTCGTCATCGACGAGGGTATTCGTTCCCTCAGCTTCCTTACCAAATGTGTCGAGCGACTTCTTAACGATCTCGCGTCCCTTATTCACCTGCGACTCATCGACCGATTGCGCGGTCGTCGCTCCCGGCTGTCCGGAGGTATTAGCGTTCGTGTTCGAATTCGACTGCGCTGCAGGCTGCGAATTTGAACTCTGGTTTGTATTTCCCGTGTTCGCAGGGGCTGCTGCAGCTTCGCCACTTTCAAAAAGAGGCACTTTGATCAGAACTTCATCCGGCTTATCGAGCGAAGACTGGATAACGGCATCCGCTACACCCTGCGCCTGCAGGGCCGCGCGAATATCGTCTTCGGGGGGCTTCTGCCGGAACTTGGCGGTTATTACCGTTCCTCCCTGGAAGTCAACGCCGAGATTGAACGAGTCCGTCCCCCCGGGCATAAGTTGGCGGCCAACAGCAGATCCGAGTCCCGCAAGAAGAATAGCGATCGAAACCATCGTCAATGGTCTCCGCATTCCCATCCAATCAACATTAATACTCTTAAAAAATTCAAACATTGCTTACTATTCCGATTATGGCCACTCTCGTGTCGAACGACCGTTTTTCCAATAAGGTCTAGATACTCAGCGTCTTCATATTTGGCTTACGCTCGAGTTGCCATGTAAAGATCGTACGCGATACGAATACCGCGGAGAATAAATTGATAAGCAGTCCCAGGATAAGGGTTACGGCAAATCCGCGGATCGGTCCTGAACCGTATAAATAAAGGATCAAGGACGAAAGAATGGTAGTGATATGCGTATCGATAATGGTTATGAACGCCCTGTCGAACCCTAATTTGATGGCGCTCGGCACGTCCTTTCCAGCACGCAGTTCTTCGCGCATACGCTCAAAGATCAGAACGTTCGAATCGACCGCCATACCGATGCCCAGGATCAGCCCGGCTATTCCCGGCAAGGTCAGCGTCGATTTGATCATGATCAGTGCCGCGATGGTGAGAAGCATGTTCAGCACCAAGGCGATCACAGCGTTAATGCCCGCGCCGCGATAATAAAAGAGCATGAAGGCGATAACGAAGATCAACCCGCCCAATGACGCTTCAACTCCCGCCTCGATCGAATCGGCTCCCAGGCTAGGACCGACCGTACGTTCTTCCTGGTACTCCAGCTCAGCCGGCAGTGCGCCCGACTTTAGCGTGAGCGCCAGGTCTTCGGCTGAGTTCTTGGTAAACTTACCCTCGATCTGGCCGGTATCGAAGATCTGCCCCTTGATTACCGGGGCGGATTTCACCTCATCATTCAAGACGATAGCGAGATATTTGCCAATATTTTTACCGGTCCAGTCGCCGAATTTAGCGGCGCCGGCCGGCTTAAGATTGAAGGTTATCTGATAGTCGTTGTTATTGCCGGTTCGCGAATAGGCCGATGCATCACGCAGCTCAGAACCTTCAATGATCGCGGGATAGTCGACCACGACCCACTGTTTCGGTTTTTCTGGTGCCGGAGTTGCCGCTGTCGCGCTATCGTCTTTCTCGCTATACGCCATTACACGTTTGTTGGAAGGAACAGAACCGCCCAACGACTGTTCGGCCGCTTCTTTCGTCGGGTACGCCTGGAAAGACTCGCCTGATATCTTCATCAGCGATAGTTTCGATTCGGATCCGATAAGTTTTTTGACACGTTCCGGGTCGTCCACACCCGGCATCTGCAACAAAATCTGTCCATTCGCAGGCCTGCCGTGCCTTGCCAGCGTCGGCTCCTTAACACCATATGCATTGATACGGCTGTCGATGATCTTCAGCGCCTGCTCAACCGCTTGCTCTTTGAGCACCGCCTGCTGTTGCGCAGGCAGCGACCAATTAACAGTGTTTCCGCTTTTGGTTTCGGTCCAAAGGGTGAAGTCCACCTTGCCCTTCACCTCGGCTACTACCGCATCGACCTGCGCGGGATCAGCAACGGTCAGGGTTATCTCATACTTGTCCGGCTCAGCGACATCAGTTCCCGTAACCGGCAATTTCGCGTCATTCGCTGCGGTCACCGCAGCTTGCTGATTAAGATCCGTGAGATTTTTCAGATACCCCTCGGTCTTAACACGCATGACCAGGTGAGAACCGCCGCGTAGGTCCAGGCCGAGATTGATGTTATTCGAAAGGTTCTTCTTTATGCCGCTCCATGTGAAGTCGGCTGAGGTCGGCCTTGTACGGGGTCCGAAAACTAGATAAATGCCAATCAGCGTTATTACAATAATAATCGCTGTCCTGATCCACAAACCGGTGTTTTTCATACGACAATGTTAATCGCTAATCGCTAACTGTTAATTGTAAAACCGAAACCCACGCACCGATCAACGATCAACCATTAACTATTAACTTGATTACCTTTAAGGTTTTTTCCCGATAACGGCACTCTTGCCGACCTCGAGGAAAGATTTTTCGGCGCTTTGAATAATGAAGCTCGTGTCCTTTATTTCCTTGATCTTCCCGATAATGCCGCCGTTTGTGACGACTTCATCATTGATCTTGAGGCTTACAACCATTTCCTGCAGCTTTTTCTGCTGCTGTTGCTGGGGACGAATAAGGAGAAAATAAAAGATGCCGCCGATGATAATGATCATCGGGAGCAATCCCAGCAATCCGCCGCCGCCGTCTTGAAAAAGTAATAGAGTAATATTCATTATTTCTAACGCAATAGACAAAAAGTCAATAATATACGTTTGCAGGGGGTTAATCAACCGCCTGCCGGTTCGTTCTCACCTAATTTTCGGAGAAAATCGATTCTGAATTCGTTGAACTGGCCGAATTTGATAGATTGCCTAACCTTTCGCATAGTGTCAAGGAAGAACGCGAGATTATGATGCGAAATAAGCATTGGTGCAAGCATTTCTCCCGCCTGGTAGAGATGGCGCAGGTATGCACGGGAATATCTTCTACAAACGGAGCACTCGCATTCCGTGTCGAGAGGTGCGCTATCCTTGGCAAATTTCGCGTTACGAATGTTCAGCTTGCCCCGTGAAGTGAATGCGCCGCCGGTGCGCCCGTTCCTGGTAGGCATTACGCAATCGAACATGTCAACACCGCGATAAACGGCTTCGACGAGATCTTCCGGCGTACCCACGCCCATCAGATATCGGGGCGCGTCCGACGGCATTTGCGGCGCAAGAAATTCGAGAACCTCGTACATCACAGCCTTTTCTTCGCCGACGCTCAATCCGCCGATCGCATACCCGTCAAAACCGATCTCAACCGTTTTTTCCAGGCTCTCGCGTCTTAACGGCAGATGTCCCGCCCCCTGGATGATCCCAAACAACGACTGCCTGCCCGACAGCCCGCCAGCCGCCAGAAAACCAGTATCCGCTCCTTCTTCCTGTAATTGATCGAACCGGTCCTTCGACCGCCGCGCCCATCTCGCCGTCATCTCGAGGCTTTTGCGCGTCAGATCAAGCCCTGCGTCACCCGGCGGACACTCGTCAAAGACCATCACGATCTCCGCGCCGAGCGCGGCCTGAACTTCCATCGAGACCTCCGGCGAGAGAAACCGCGCGCTGCCGTCGATGTGCGATCGGAATTCGACGCCTTCCTCGGTCAATTTTCGAAGATCGGTGAGCGAAAACACCTGGAAACCTCCGGAATCGGTCAGAAGTGAGCGATTCCATGTCGAAAAACGGTGCAGGCCTCCCATTTCCCGAATGATCTCGACACCTGGCCGCAAAAAGAGATGATATGTATTCCCGAGTATTATTCGCGCATCGAGCTCGTCTTCCAGAAATTCATACCGCAAACCTTTGACGGTCCCCTGCGTACCCACGGGCATAAAAACAGGCGTCTCAATTTCTGAACGCCTTGTGCGTAATATTCCTGTGCGGGCCTCACCATCCTTTGCGGTGACTTTCCACTCGATTGGTCTATCCATTTAACTCTCGTTCAGTTTCCGCTTACCGATCAGCGCCCAGATATTCGGCGCCCCAACGGCCGTTTCCGACACGATTTTACCGTCCTCGTTTACCAGCACAGCGGACGGCGTTCCGAACATCCCGAATTTCTCCGCGGTTTTATACCCGGCGTCCAGCACTAGCGTCGAATCGAGCGCGAGATTCCGGTGCACTTCCACTTCACCGTCCGAAAAAACGATAAGCTCGGGGTCGCTAGCGGTCCGCACCTTTTCCCAGGCTTTTAGCTCTTCCATCATATTCGCGCAATGCGGGCATGTGGTGCTCCAAAAAGTCACCAGCGTCTTTTTACCATGGAGATCGCGTTTCGAGATCTTCTTGCCGTCAAGATCGTCGAGCGTGAATTCCGGCGCTTCCTCACCGATCTTCGGCGTTACATTCGGCGCCGGCCCGTTACCGTTTGCTATATAAACAAACTCCGCCGTTAGATTTTCAGCCTTTATTTTCTCGACAAGATCCCGGATCGCGTTATCACCCACCGCGGGCCGGCTCGCAATAAGCCCGTCTGCTCCGACAAATAAAGCCGTAGGCGTCCACCGCGCGTTTACAAACTCCGCTACTTCCCTTTTCTCCTGGAGCAGGATCGGTGTGACGGTCGTGTCGCCAAACTTGCTGATATTTTCGTCCGCCGTACCGCTGCTGATGAAGACAAATTTAACCCGGTCTTTCAATTCGGCCTGCCACGCTTCGATCTCGGGCAAAAGAACTCCGCAAGGAACGCAGTTCGGTCCGACAAAAAAGAAAAGTATCGGTTTTGCCTCGCCGAGAAGATGGTCGAAGGCGAAAATACGGCCCCCTAGATTGGGAAGCTTAAAATCAGGAAATGGGGTGCCGATCGGTAAAGCGTCCTCCGGATTACCGGCATTGCTGCGTTCGATGGGCTGCCCTTCGCGGAATATGGTTTCCAACAGGTCGATCCGACGTATTATTACCGCTTGCTGGTCCGAAATTCGTTTCAAATATAGCAAGACCGCGACAACCAACCCGATCGAAATAATTCCTAATATCAACTGCATATCTACAACTCCGGCCGCGAGATTGATTCCCTGCGCGTTCGGCCCAAACACTACTAACACAATCGCCGGCACCGCAAAGGCTACATTCCTTATAAGGCTTTTCGCGCTTACCGGCTCGCTGTGGATCTGGCCGAAGCAATGGCAGTCCGGCGCGTTCCCCTTGGCCATTTGCCAAGCCATTCCCCCGATAAATCCCGCCAGCAAAACCAGCCCGCCTATCGCCGAATACCAGGATATTCCGACAAATAGAAAGCCCAACGCCACAGCGATCTCGACCACCGGTAGCAACACGCCCAGGGTCCCCGACAATCCCTCAGGCACACCAAAACCTTTAACCGCCTTTTTCGATCCTTCAAGATCGAGCAGTTTCCCGATCCCGGCGAGTCCGAAAATGCCGAAAAGCGCTAATCTGAGGGCAAGCAAAACGCCATCCATAGATATCAAGATAAAGTATTACTTCGATGGTTGTCTATCTATCTTAGCCCGGTTTCTTTCGGATCTTGTGTCTTTCCTTGAGGCGGATAGGCGTTGCAAAAAACTCGAATTCTTTTCTTAGCTGATTCTCGATATATCTCTGGTAAGAGAAGTGCAAACCCGCTTTGGTCCCTCCGGAGGTGAACAAAACAAACAGCGGCGGCCGCATACCTCCCTGGGTGATGTACTGCACTTTGAGCCTCGAAAATCCGCCTTTGACCGGCGCCGGGGCAGTGCCGCCCTTAGGCTGGGAAATGCTTTCTTCAAAGAATTTATTTAGCCGGGCGGTGGGCACGCGCAAGTTGCGGGCCTCGTTTGCCTTTACGACGAGCTCCAATATCTTTGGCACACGCTGTCCGGTGAGCGCTGAGATCGCTAAGAGTGGCGCCCAATCGAGGAACTTCATATGCCGGCGCAGTTCGCGTTCAAATTCGTATATGGTATTCGTCTCTTTTTCCTCGAGCGCGTCCCACTTATTCACCACCAATATTACAGAGCATCCTGACTCGACCGCGTAACCTGCGATATTAGCATCGAGGTTGGTCACACCTTCAATGGCGTCGATCACCATGATAGCGACGTCCGCCCTCTCGAGCGATTTGCGCGCCATGATCACCGACATTTTCTCCGCCATCTCGGTCGTCTTGCCTTTACGGCGGATACCGGCGGTGTCAATAAGCAGAAAATTCTGGTCGCCGACGGTTAAATAAGTATCGATCGAATCGCGCGTCGTACCCGCTATCGGCGAAACGATCACGCGCTCCTCGCCGAGTATCTTATTCAAAAGGGAGGACTTCCCAACGTTCGGACGGCCGATTATGGCGAGCTTTATCTCCCTTTGCGGTTCTTCTTCTACCTGCTCTTCGAAGTCGAGGACTTCGAATACCTGGTCGAGCAGATCGCCGATGCCCGTGCCGTGTTCGGCGGACATTGGCGTCATTTCAAAGCCGAACTTGTAGAACTCCTGGGCGTCATTCTCGACGCTTCGCGATTCGGCCTTGTTGGCCGCTATGAACACGGGTTTGCCTGTATTGCGGAGTAAAATGGCGAGTTCCTCGTCGAGCGGGATGGCACCGCTGCGTGAATCGAGCACCCAGATAATAGCTTGCGCCTCCGATATCGCCCGCGAAGCCTGTTTGAAGATGTTCGCCGGGATAATGGCCTCGTCGTCTGGGACAATGCCGCCCGTATCGACGAGACGGAAGGTCTTCGCCTTCCAGTCGACGTCGCCGTAGATACGGTCGCGGGTAATACCGGGCTCGTCGCCGACGATCGACTTACGGGAACCGGTCAGGCGGTTGAACAATGTGGACTTTCCGACATTAGGCCGGCCTATTATTGCTACTAGAGGAGCTTTCATTGGTTATAAGGATAATAGAGAAACGCCCATCACGCACGTTCACCTGCGTTTCGGGGCTTCATGTGTACGGTTGTTATGTGTGTTTCAGGTGTTTCATGCGTTTCATTTGATGAGAGAATGAATCGGAAGATAAGAGAGGATAGATGGGAATTCCTGATTAAAGGTTCCATCTACCCGAACTTAGGATCATTCTGATAAACTACAATTTCCGATCTTATTAAAAATATGAAAAAGCACTTATACCTGTGTTTTGGCCTCCTGGCCATGTTCGCATCCGTCAATTTTTCCTTGGCCCAAACACCACAGCGCACACCCGATGCTAATGCACTCGATGGCGATTACAATCGCTACCGCGCAAACAACGACCTGCTTTATTACCATCTCGACATCCGTGTCGATCCTGATAAAAAGTGGATCGGCGGCAAGACCGCGGCGCGGTTCAAAATGCTGAAGGACGATAACCGCATCCAGTTTGACCTTTCGCAGGACCTGAACGTGGACAAGATCGTGATGGGTACGACCGAGCTTAAATACTCGAGAGATAAACGGAGCGTTTTCATCGATTTCCCGACAATGCTAAAGGCCGCTAAAACTTACGATATCGATTTCTTTTACTCAGGTAACCCGCCCGCTACGGGGCGCTTTGGCTGTATAACATTCAAAAAGGACCCCGCGGGCCGTCATTGGATCAACACCGCGTGCGAAGGGCCCGGCGCGAGCATCTGGTGGCCGAACAAGGACCAGTGGACCGACGAGGTCGAGAGCATGAAGATGAGCGTCGCGGTACCGAACGGCCTAAGCGATATTTCAAACGGGAAATTTGCCGGAAAGACCGATTTGGGCGATGGCTACACCCGCTGGGATTGGGACATAAGCTACCCGATAAATAATTACTGCGTTTCACTGAATATCGGGGCGTACGAGCATTGGTCTGAGAAATACGGTGACTTGGCGCTGGATTATTACGTCCTGCCCGAAAATATCGAGAAAGCGAAAAAACAGTTCTCGCAGGTGCCCGGGATGATCAAGGCCTTCGAACATTATTTCGGCGAGTACCCGTTTAAGAGGGACGGTTACAAGCTGATCGAAGCGCCCTACTCCGGCATGGAACACCAGAGCGCCGTTACCTACGGCAACCGCTGGGCAAACGGCTATCTCGAGCGCGACTGGACGGGCGTCGGCATCAGCACAAAATTCGATTTCATAATCATTCACGAAAGCGGCCACGAATGGTTCGGCAACGCGGTCTCGGCGGCGGATTCCTCGGATATGTGGATACACGAAGGATGGACCACTTACCTGGAGTGTCTCTACGTCGAGTATCACTGGGGCAAAGCAGACGGGCTTAAATATACAAATGCCTACAAATCAAAGATAGAAAATAAGCGTCCGATCGTCGGCGTCCGAAACGCCGGGACCGATCCGCCGCAGGACCAGTATTTCAAAGGCGCGGTGTTTTTAAACACGCTGCGCAGCGTGACAGACAACGACCAGAAATGGTTCAAGATGATACGCGGGTTTTACCAGAAGTATAAGTATCACAACATCATGACCGAAGACGTCGTTGCCTATTTCAACAAGGCATCGGGCAAAAACCTGACCCCTATCTTCGATCAATACCTACGCCACGCCGCACTGCCCGTGCTCGAGCTAAAATTCGATACGCCGGGTTCGATTTCGTATCGTTGGGTGACCGACGAAAAGGGATTCAACATGCCAATAAAGGTGGGCGAACCGGGTAAATGGCAAACTATCCAATCGACAACCGATTGGAAAACTATGAAGACCGCGCTCGGCAAGGATGCGTTCCAAGTGGCAACCGATTTATATTATGTCGAAGTGAAGAAGAGTTAGCCGATTTTTTGCTTTTGTAGATGCGGCCATCTTTAATCATTGACCGGAACTATTTGAACATCTCTCGGCTTTGTCCCCGAAGGGGGACGAATATTATAGCGTAGGGTTGCGCGAACGCATGTGAGCGCTACCCTACGAACAGGGTCAGCATTGGCGCGTCCCTGAAAGGGACGGATAATCGTTTGTCTGCAATGGGAAGTCAAAACCATTTCCGAGTACATCCGCATTCAGAAAGAACAATGAGGTCGATTACGATGAAAGACACGTTTGGGATTGATATTCTTCCCTTTCAGGAAGCATTCGTATCGCCGGCTTTTCGTAGGGTTCCGGCTTCGCCTCCACCCTACGCTATAATATTGGTCGCCTTCGGCGACAAGAATCTTTATTGATCTCTTTTTTCGCGCTTTTCGCGTTTTTCGCGGGCAAATTCTTATCCGTGTTTATCGGTGTCCATCTGTGGTTTCATTTCTATGCTACATACCGTTATGAAAATTAAAATCACACTATTGACGATCATCGCTATTTTCGCTGCCTCATGCTCGACGGTCAGGGGCGTTTTTGAACGCGGCGGCCATAAATACAATATCGAGGTAAAGGCCTCCGTTCCCGACTTTCAGAACGTAACCGACGAGGCAGTAACCGTGCTCTCATCGAGGCTTAACGCCGCGGGGATCAGAAGTGAGGTTAAACGTACAATGCCGGACCGCATTGAGGTCTTGGCGTACGGAAAATTCGACAATGAGCGAATAAAAACGTTCCTCCTGACCCAAGGTAAACTCGAGTTGGCTAAGGTAGCCGGCAACTCCTTTCAAACATACCCGACCCGCGAGGCCGCTATCCAATCAATGGGCGGAACGGTTCCCCCGAACCGCCGCGTGCTGCCTTACGTCGACCGCGACGATACAAAGGTAAAAGACACGAAGTTGCAGCAGTGGATCATTGTCGAAAATCCACCCGTGATCGACGGCCGCAGCATCCGCGATGCCTCGGCATATTCGCTAACCGGGACCAACCTCGATGACTACATAATCAATTTCAAATTGAATAAAGAAGGTGCGGAGAAATTCGGCAATTGGACCGGAACTCACATCGGAAACTACCTCGCTATCGTGCTAAACGACGAGGTAAAATCGGCCCCGGTGATCAGGGGACAGATATTCGATACCGGCCAGATCGAGGGCAGGTTTACAAAGGCATCTGCTGAGGATCTCGCTTTAATCCTAAAAAGCGGTTATCTCCCGG
>Ga0193752_1001393_pt1 | contig 20175 bp, 13 predicted proteins | sample H1c1metaG_FD_144924 | JGI IMG/M metagenome (GOLD analysis project Ga0193752, IMG submission 144924) | Soil microbial communities from a riparian zone of the East river system, Colorado, United States - H1c1 | ecosystem: Environmental > Terrestrial > Soil > Riparian zone | place: USA: East River...
CAAATCGACCTCGTCGTCGTGTTGTATGCGTATTGCCGGCGCGCCGATGACGAGGTCGATTTGGCGCCGCCGGAAGAGCAGCCTGCACGCCTTGCTAGGCTGCGCGCAGAGCTCTCGGAAGTCTACAGCGTGAGGGTCCCGAGAGATCCCGCGTTGGCTGCGTTTGCGCAAGTCGTTCACGACTGTGAGATTCCGCGAAGCTACGTCGAGGATTTGCTCGCTGGGATGCAGATGGACGTGGAGGGTGCGAGTTACGCGACGCTCGCGGACCTCGCGCTGTATGCGTATCGCGTGGCGGGTGTCGTCGGGCTGATGATGTGTCACGTGATGGGTGTGCGAGATCCGCGCGCGTTGGAGCACGCAGCGCATCTGGGGATCGGTATGCAGCTCACGAACATCGCGCGCGACGTGTTGGAGGACTGGCAACGGGCGCGTTTGTATTTGCCGGACGCGTTGTTGGCGAAGCACGGCGCGGGTGATCTGCGAGCGCAGCTCCCAGCGGCGCCGCTTTCGGGTGCGGCGGTGTTCCCAGTGCAGTATGCGGGCGGTGCGGCGAAGGCGACGGCGGATTTGCTCGCGCGTGCGGATGCGTATTACGCGTCCGGCGATGCGGGAATGCCGGATTTGTCCGTGCGTTGTGGTTTGGCGGTGCGTACTGCGCGATTGGTGTACGCGGCGATCGGTGATCGAGTGCGAAAGCAGCACTGCGATCCGTTAGCAGGACGAGCAGTCGTTCCGGGCCGGCAGAAGTTGTTGTTGGTGGCGAGGGCCGCATTGCAAACGGCGCGAGCGGCGCCAGCATTGTGGTTGAGTCCAGCTCCCACAACGCCCCAAGCAATCTGGGCCCCCACTAGATTGGTAATTTGAAAATGAGGGCGATTTACCTCGGCTTTCAGTCCCTGCACTTCGTTCGTACGACGACCTTCGTTGCACTCGGTTGGGCGATCGTCGTTGCCGCTGCTTGCTCGGCTTGCGGTGGGGATTCGGCGGCGTTTACGCCTAGCGCGTCCTCCTCTGGCGGTGAACAAGGAGCTCCGCCTGACTCTGCACGACCACCCGCTTCCGCGGCGCCTGCCGGCGTCGCTGCCTCCGCTCCAGAAGCGGCACCTTCGACTGGAAACGGCGCGGCGGAATCGGGGCCGCCGCCGTCAGCTGCAGCGAACTCGAGCCCTCCTGGGAGCCGGGATTCGTCTGCCACCGTACCGCAGCCAACAGCTGCAAAGACGCCGGCGGCCAATCCTGCGCAGCCCGTTGGATCACCGCCGGCTAAGTCTGCCGCTGGTGCAGGAGCACCCAACGTGCCATCCACCGGATCCGCACCCGCCGCCGCTTCAGCCGACAAGCCGCACTCGTCTTCATCGGCGCAGCCGTCCGCTGCAGCGCCTGCCAATGCTGTGCAACCCGCTGCCCCGGCAACAACGCCCGCCCCTGCCGCGCAGCCGGCCACTCCATCCGTTGCTCATGTCATCGTCGAGCTCAAGGGCCTCAAGAGCGATTCCGGCAAGATCCAAGCTGCCCTGTTTCGCACTGACAACGGGTTTCCGGAAGACCCCAACAAAGCTGCAGTTCGCAAGCTCGCAAAGATCTCCGGCAAGGCAGTCGACCTGTCTTTCGACGTCGACCCGCCCGGCACGTTCGTCGTCCTCGTCCATCACGACGAAAACGGTGATAGCAAAATGCAACGCGGCGTTCTCGGCCAACCGGCAGAAGGGTGGGGCGCCACACGCGATCCGTCCGCAAACTTCGGCCCACCGAGTTTCGACGATGCAAAAATGACGATCAAAGCTGGCGAAACCAAGCGCGTCGTAATCAAGATGCGCTACTGACGCCAGGAACCCGCCGAACATGAGCCGCCTGTCTCCCGAAACTCGCATCTGGCCCGCGCGTGGCGGCAAACCACTCGCTCCAGCCGGTGTACGCGCAGCAGTGATCGGCGGCGGAATCGCAGGCGTCGCAGCTGCCACCACGCTGGTCGAACACGGCGTTCGAGTCACGCTGTTCGAACGCGAACCCGCGCTCGGCGGCCGCGCCGGCGGCTTCGCAAAGACACTCGCGACCGGCGAAACGATCGAGATGGAACGCGGCTTCCACGCGTTCTTTCGCCAGTACTACAACCTGCGCGCGCTCTTGCAGCGCGTCGATCCCACACTTTCAGTCCTCGCACCGCTCACCGACTATCCGATCCTCGGGCCGGAAGGCATGGTGCAAGGCTTCAAAGATCTCCCGACCCGACCCCCGTTTCAAGTGATGGCGCTCGCGTGGCGCACCCCATACCTGCGCGCGCGAGACCTGCCGCACGTCGGTGCTGCCGCTGCACTGGAGATGCTTCGCTACGACGCGAAGCGCACCTACGCACGTTGGGACAACCAGAGCGCCGCCGACTACCTCGACTCGCTCGCATTTCCCGAGAGCGCGCGCCGCATGCTCTTCGATGTGTTCTCGCACTCGTTTTTCAACCCCGAACGCGAGCTCTCGGCCGCCGAGCTCTTGATGATGTTCCACTTCTACTTCCTCGGAAATCCCGAGGGGCTCGTCTTCGACGTGGTCCGCCGGCCGCTGTCGGCTGCACTGTGGGCGCCGTTCGAGCGCTGGCTGACCGACTGCGGCGTCGAGCTGCGCTTGCGCACGAAGGTCGAACGTATCGAACGTCGGCGTGGACGCGGCTTTCGGATCTTTCACGATCACACGTCGACCGAAACCGATCTGGTCGTGCTCGCGCTCGACGTCGGCTCACTCGCCTCCGTCCTTCGCGCGAGCCCCGACCTCGGACTCGAGTCCATTCTCCCGGCGCTTCGCCCCACGTCCCCGTTCGCAGTCTGGCGTTTGTGGCTCGACCGTCCCGCACGTGCGGATCGCGCACCGTTCGCCGGCACGACCGGCATCGGCATCTTGGACAACATCTCCGTCTACGAACGCTTACAAGACGAGAGCGAGGCTTGGCGCGCGAAGCACGGCGGCTCGGTCATCGAGCTTCACGCCTACGCCGTGCCGGCCGGCATGAGCGAGCCCACGATCAGGCGAGACCTGCTCGCCGGTCTCCACAAGCTTTACCCGGAGCTTCGCGAGGCTCGCGTGCTCGACGAGTGCTTCTTGCTTCGCCAAGACTGCCCGGCGTTCGACGTCGGAATGCACCAGACCCGGCCGAGCGTCGCAACTGGCTCGTCCGATCTCGCGCTCGCTGGCGACTTCGTCTCCGTTCCGATTCCGTGTGCGCTCATGGAACGTGCAACCGTCTCGGGCATGCTCGCCGCGAATCGATTGCTCGCGAGCTACGGCGTCCGCGCCGCGCCCGTGCGCTCGGTTCCGTCGCGCGGCTTGTTCGCACTTCCGCGCTGGGGGTCCTCGCATGCTGCGTGACCGATTCGCCAGCGCGCTGCGGAAGCTCGACGTCCGCCGCTCGATCACGGAAGGTATTCGTTTCGGTCGCAGCCTACCGCCCGAGCCGATCCGCGACCTTCGGCCAGATCACGAACAGGCCGAACCCGCCTGGATCCGTCGCGCACTCGTGGCGACCCAAACGCGTTCGGGCGGAGGCTGGTTCGTGCTCGACGCGTCGCGCCGCGTCGGACAACAGCCGCGCAGCTTCTGGATCTGCGGCATGCCGCTCGTCGTCTTTCGATCCGGGTCGCAGCTCGTGGCTGCACGCGATCGGTGCCCGCACATGGGTGCAGCTCTGAGCGGCGGCTTCGTTCGCGATGGCCGGCTGATCTGCCCGTGGCATGGCCTCAGCTTCGGTGCTGAGCCATGTGCCGGCTATCGACCGCTCCTGACTCACGATGACGGCCGGCTGGCTTGGGTCCGGATCGACGACGCGGGCGAAGCTCTGACCGACGAGCCGGTACTGGCCGACCGTCCGCAGCGCGGAATCGAAGGCGTAATCCGAGTCGAAGCCCGCTGCGAACCGGCCGATGTGATCGCGAACCGGCTCGACCCCTGGCACGGCTCCCACTACCACCCGCACTCGTTCGCGTGGTTACGCATTCTCGAGCGAGGCGCGGACGAGATCACGGTGCGAGTCGCGTATCGCGTGCTGTGGCCGTGGGTGATGGAGGTCGACGCCCGGTTCCACTGCCCGGATGCGCGAACCATCGTGATGACCATCGTCCGGGGCGAGGGGGTCGGGTCGGTCGTCGAGACGCATGCGACGCCAGTTCGTGGCGACCAAACCGCCATCACGGAGCTCACGGTTGCGAGCTCCGAACGTATCGGGTTTGCAATTGCCCGCGGTCTTCAGCCGCTGTTGCGACCACTGGTCGAGTACTCGGCGCGCAAACTCTGGGTAGAGGACGCGGCCTACGCCGAACGGCTCTACGCGTTGCGTCACCCTGAGGTTCGGCAGCCCACGCGGCTCGCCACAGTGCCCGTTCGGTCGAGCCAGGCGAGTAGCAATATTGATACGCAGGCAGTTTCAGGTGAGCCCAAGGCGTGACGCCAGTGTTGCTCAGTATGATACGCGCATCTGGCGTGACACACGGGTGAGCTACCCAGTTAGGCCAGCTCCGAATCGCCGTTACACGTTGGAATTTCTAAGAACTCGGCCGCTCCGGGGATTTGCTGGGCGTCGCGTTCCCCCTTGCGACGCTTGGTGTAGCATCGGCCCGCGTGACGCCGGAGAACGCAGCTGTCGCCGAAGGCGACCTGATCGGGCATTGCATCGATGAGCGGTACCTCCTCGAAGCCGTGATCGGTGTGGGCGGCCTCGGATCGGTGTATCGCGCGACCCATCAGAAGCTGCAGCGGCCCGTTGCGGTGAAGCTACTTCACGAGACGTTCGGTCAAAGCCAGATCCAGCGCGGGCGTTTCGCGCGTGAAGCCAAAGCGCTCGCTGCGCTGCAACATCCGAACATCGTTGCGGTGCTCGACTACGGTGTCTCGGAAGCCCGGCCGTACCTGGTGATGGAGCTACTCGAGGGTGAGACCTTGTCTCAACGCCTACACGAGGGGCCGCTGCCAATCGAGACCGCGCTTCAGACCGTGCAGCAGCTGCTCGAGGCGCTCTCATTCATGCACCGAGCTCGCCTGGTGCATCGCGACGTGAAGCCGAGCAACGTGTTTTTGATCCGGACCCCGGACGGGCACGAACGCGTGAAGGTTCTCGACTTCGGCCTCGCGAAGTTCACTGCCACGCCGATGATGGTCAATAGCGATCCAACGCTGACCCGCGATGGCGCGATCCTCGGTACACCTGCCTACATGTCGCCTGAGCAGGCGACCGGCGAGATCGTCGATGCCCGAAGCGATGTCTACGCGGTCGGCGTGATTCTCTTTCGGATGCTCTCGGGGCGGCTGCCGTTCGAAGGCGACGCGATTCAGCAGGTTCGCAGCCACCTGATCGCACCGGTTCCTCCACTCAACCGGCCCTATCCGGATCCCGAACTCGACATCGCGCTCGAAGCGTTGATCGGGCGCGCCATGGCGAAGCGCCGCGAGGATCGTTTTTCGGACGCGGGCCAAATGCTGCGCACGCTCGGCGAGAACTTCCCCCGCTATGTGCGCGCGACCTTGCCCGAGCACGAGCCGGTGTTGCCCGATCCGTTCGCGGTCGACGCCCTGAACGCGGACTGGCTGTTGGCGTCGACGAGCGACGCCTCGAGCGATTTCCCGACGTTGCCGCGCGATCCGCCTCCCCCGGCCGAGCTCACGCGAACGCGAGACTCGGTCCATCGGGTGGGCAGAGCGATGCGAGCGCTCGTGGTCACGGGCGTGCGGCTCTTCGCCGTGGTGTCGGTGCTGCTCGTGATCGGCGCGGGGGCAATTTTCGTTCTGCTGTTGCGAAGTGATGCCGATCGCGCGGAGCTGAGTGCGCTCCAGCGCCGCGTCTCCGATCGCTTGATCGAACACTCGATGCGGCGCCGCGTCGAAGTCGTGCAAGCAGGCGCGCCCGCAGTGCAGTCGCCGGCGGGGGCGCCGAGCGTTGCGATTGAGGCGCCGGGTCTGGGTCCGCAGCCATCCGCTGCGCTGCCTCCGATCGTTCAACCGCCACCGCCCGCACCGGCGCCCGCGCCAGGTGCTCCACCCGGTGCGGCCGTAGGCCAGGCGGCGGTCGCTTCGGCCGAGCCACCGGAGCTCGAACCGGCGCCGACGTTCGGAGTCGAGCGCCTGCCGCTTCCAGCTGCAATCGAGACCAGCGTTTCGGCGATCGAGCGCGCGGAACCGGACCCACAGCCGGCCTTGCCGCTCTCGAATCGACTTGCCGTCGCGCTCGAACGTGCCGGTAGCGCGGGAACGCCTGCACTTGCACTCGAGCCGCCTGCAGATCCAGCGGCCGCTGGCAGCAGTGCGACAGCGAAGTACTCGCCCGCGAACGTGCCCGCGGTCGACCCATGGCAACAGCCGTTGCCCTCGAAGCTGCGCGCTGCACGTAAGACCGTGCTCGCGAACGGCCGCGGCTCCGAAAACTTGGTGCTCGCGATTCGCGAATACAACAAAGACCAGCGCGAAGATCCGCGCGGCCACTTGTTGCTCGGCCAGCTGTACCTCAACCGGTATTGGCGAGCCGATGCGCTATCGCAGTTCGCGATCGCGATGACGATCGATCCGAGCTCGCGCGGTGCACCGGAGGTCTTGCCCGGTCTGATGGCTAGTCATCCAAGGAGAGCTAGCGCCAGCAGCGGAACGTCTGATCGTAAATCGCTACGGCAGCGAAGCCGTGCCCGCGATCGACAAAGCTCTCGCGGACACGAAAGATGCGAAAGACCCGAAGATCGCTTCGCGGCTGCGCTGGTTACGAATCCGAGTCTCGGCCGAGCGCTAACGGCCGAGCGTGTTGGCGAACGCCCAGTCGAGCCACGGCGTCAGCGCCTCGACATCTTTCGACTCGACAGTCGCACCGCACCACACGCGCAATCCGGGAGGCGCATCGCGATACGAAGCTATGTCGTATCCCGCGCCCTCTTTTTCGACCGCACTCGCGAGCGCCTTTGCAAACGCCGCTTGTTCCTCCGGTGACTTTGAAGTCACCGCGGGGTCGACGACCTTCAAACACACCGAGGTGTTCGAACGGTACGACTCGTCCGCCGCGAGAAAATCGATCCAGGGCGTGCGCGCAACCCAATCCGCGAGCACTTTCGTGTTGGCATCCGCGCGCGCGATCAGCGCTTTCAATCCGCCGACCGACTTCGCCCAGTTGAGCGCATCCAGGTAATCCTCGACGCACAGCATCGACGGCGTGTTGATCGTCTCGCCTTCGAAGATGCCCGCGATCAGCTTGCCGCCCTTCGTCAGCCGGAAGATCTTCGGTAGCGGCCAAGGCGGCGAGTAGCTCTCGAGCCGCGCCACTGCGCGCGGCGACAAGCACAACATGCCGTGCGCAGCTTCGCCGCCGAGCGCCTTCTGCCAAGAGAACGTCACCACGTCGAGCTTCGACCAGTCGAGCGGCTGCGCAAACGCGGCCGAGGTCGCATCACAAAACGTGAGACCTTCGCGGTCTGCTTTGATCCAGTCGGCGTTTGGAACGCGCACGCCCGAAGTCGTGCCATTCCACGTGAACACCACGTCGCTCGCGGGATCGACCTTCGAGAGATCCGGAAGCTCGCCGTACGCAGCCTTCAGGGTCGTCACGTCTTTCAGCTTCAGCTGTTTCGCGATGTCGGAGACCCACTCTTCGCCGAACGACTCCCAGGCGACCGCGGTGACTTTGCGTCCGCCGAGCATCGACCACAGCGCCATCTCGATCGCGCCGGTATCCGACGCAGGCACGATGCCGATCTTGAAGTCGCTCGGAACCTCGAGCACTTCGCGCGTCAGGTCGATCGCAAGCTTGAGCTTGCCTTTACCGAGCTTCGCGCGGTGTGAGCGGCCGAGCGCCGCGTCTTTGAGGTTGTTGGGGCTCCAGCCCGGACGCTTCGCGCACGGACCAGAAGAGAAGTACGGCGCTTGAGGCCGCAGTGTCGGCTTAGTCATATTCACCACCCTCGGGGGCGGCAGCATACTCCAAACAGCGCCTCAGAGCGCGCGCCGCACCGCCTCGAGTAGCTGCGATACGTCGTACGGCTTTTCCAGGATGCCACTCGAGGAGGCCGCCGCCGCCGCCGAAGGGTCGACGTCGTAGCCACTCGTCAGCAGCACCGGAATCAGGCTCCCTCCCGCACGAATCCGCCGCAACGCTTCGAAGCCGTCGACGCCCGGCATCGTGACGTCCATCAAGATCAATTTCAGCTGCGAGCCGTAGCGCTCGAACATCCGGAGACCTTCGCTGCCATTGGCTGCCGTCACGACTTGGTAACCCGCGGACGCGAGCGCCGCTTTTCCAACCGAACGCACGCCGTCGTCGTCGTCCACGATCAAAATCGTGCTGCGCGGGTCGCCACTCGGCGCAGTGAGCTCGACCTCCTGCCGCGGCGCCGGAAAGAACGTCCGCACCCGCGTACCCATCCCCTCACGGCTCTCGATGCGAATCGCACCGCGGTGACCCCGCACGATGCCGAGTACCGCGGCCATGCCGAGCCCGCGGCCTTTGAACTTCGTCGTGAAGAACGGATCGAACACGCGTGCGGCGGTGATCGAGTCCATGCCCGCGCCGTCGTCCGTAACTTCGAGGCACACGAACTCACCCGGCGCGGCAGCACCCAAACACGAGTCGAGCTCGGCTTGTGACACGTAGTGCTGCTCGACCGAAACGACGATGCGCCCAGGCCGTTGGCCGATCGCTTCGGCCGCGTTCGTGATCAAGTTCATGATCACTTGGCGAAGCTGCGTCGGATCCGCGTCGATGCGCGGTAAGCCCTCCTGCACGTGGTGGTGCAGCACGACCAGCTTCGGGATCAGCGCCTTCACGAGCTTGGCCATCTCGCGCACGACCGCCGGCAGCTCGACGTTTTCGATGCGTGAACGACCCTGGCCCGCGTAGTCGAGCATCTGCTTCGTCAGATCCGCCGCGCGCCGCGCACCGAGTTCGACCTCTTCCAGCAGCGTCGCGACCTTGCTCGTGCACTCCGGCAGGCTGCGCGCGAGCGACGCATTGCCCAAAATCGTGACGAGCAAGTTGTTGAAGTCGTGCGCGATGCCACCCGCGAGTACGCCGAGGCTCTCGAGCTTTTGCGTGTGGCGCAGCTTGTCTTCGAAGCGCTTGCGCTCGGTGATATCCAGAAACGTGCAGACCGCGCCCGTGATGGCTTGCGACTGCGAATCGCGGGTTGGAACTGCGCGAAACATCGCCCAGGAGATTTCCCCGTTCGGTTTACGCATGCCGATCGTCGTCGCCGGCTGCGGTTGCCCGGTCGCGATCGCTCGGCTCACCGGATACTCGGACGCTGGCGCGGGCGAGCCGTCTTCGAACACCGACGAGACTCCGAAATCGCTCACATAACGCTTCGTGAGCTCGTCGTAGGTCAAGCCGAGGATGCGCAAGGCTTCGCCGTTTGCGTGCAGGATGCCGCCGTCGGCTGCGACGTGAACGATCCCGCCCGGCAGCACCTCCATCAACCGCTCGTTCAGCTCGAGCGTTTCGCTCAGCCGCGTTTCAGTTCGCTCGCGCTCGCGGATGTCGCGCTTCAGCTCTTCGTTCACCTGCGCGAGCTCGCGTGCGCGTTCCTGCGCGCGTTCTTCGAGCTCGAGGTTCTTGCGGAGCAGCTGCTTGTCCGTCCGTTTCGTGAAAAATCCCGGCACGTGATAGTTCACGACGCTCGGGGCGAGCTTCGGGTTCCGCTCGAGATAGGCGGCGATGCGCTGCTCGATCCGATCCGGTGTCGCCATGATGAATCGGCAGAATTCGTCGCCTTTCGCCCGACACAAGATCTCCGTCGCGACGAGCGCCCGACCGAAGCTGTGTTCGCACCAGCCGGACGAGTAACCGGCGTTCATCACGCACACCGGGTGCGACGAGGGCTTGTTCGCGTTCAACCACGAGTCGGACTCGAACGAATACGGGTGATCGTAAAGCAGATAGTAGTTCTCGTTGGGCGTCGGCTCGCTCTCCGACGAGATGTCGACGAACGCCCAACCCGCGTGGGCGAAGTGCACCGGTCCGGCCGACACGCGGGCGATCGGATCGGTCAGGTTCATTCGCTCTGCAAACGCTTGCCCATCGGCGTGCCCCATCGCGTGCGCGACGTCGAACAACAAGCTCTGCGCGACCGCGACGGCTTCGCTGTCCTCTCGGTACAAGCTCTTCACCATCTCGAAGAACTCGACTGACATCGACGCCGCGCGCACGAGCACGTAGCGCTGGCCGCCGAGTTCGAGCGTCCCGCGCTCGGGCGCCATCTGCAGCTCTCCGAAGTAGCGCGACACATACTCCTGCGCTTGCTCGAACAGCGCAGTGTATTCCTCGGGTACTCGGACCGTGTTGAGCATTCGCCTCGCGAAGTGATTCGAGTCGACGCGCACGATCCCCACGCTGATCCCCGCCTGATCAGCGCTCGTGCACGGTTCGCGCGAGCCCGCCCCTCGTCGCGGCTCGATCGTCTTCACAACGCTCGCGTTTTGCAAGCGTGAATCTCAGTCACGCACCCGCCCGAGGCGCGTCGACCCGACATGTGCTCGCCCACCGAGCAGCCCGAAGGGTTCGCGCTATATTGCGGCGATTCGGATGAAACTGCGTGATCTCGATGTCCTCGTGCTCGATTGCCAGGCTGGCGGTGCGACGCCCGCATACGGCGACCTGCTCGAGCTCGGCTGGGCCGTGTGCGAGCGCGGCGAGGTCAAAGACGTACGCGGCCACTGGATCGTGCCGCGCACGCAGCGGCGCGTACCTGGCCCGATTCGAGAGCTGACAGGCTGGAACGAAGCTTGCGTAGCCGAGGCGCTGACCGAGCAACACGTCTGGACCGAGCTGCGCGGGGACATCCTGCGCTTGGCGTCGCAACATCCGCAGGCTCGTGCGCCCGCCGTGATCCACTACGCGCGTTTCGAGCTGCCGTTTCTGCACGATTTGCACACGCGGCTCGGGGACGGCACGGAGTTCCCGCTGGATACGCTGTGCTTGCACGCGATCGGCGCGCGTTTATTTCCAGACTTGCCTCGTCGAAACATTCGGGCGCTCGCCGGATTTCTCGGGCACACGCCGGAGCTCCTGCGCCGCGCAGCCGGTCACGTGCACGCGAGCGCGTTCATTTGGCGCGCGGTCGTTCCACGACTCGAAGCCGAAGGTGTGACGACGTGGACCGAGCTCTCGGCCTGGATCGCCGATGCACCCCCGCGGACACGCCGGCCGCGCCGCATCTTTCCGTTGCCGGTCGAGCGCCGCCGTGCGCTGCCGGATGCGCCGGGTGTTTACCGAATGCTGCGCTGCAACGGCGACGTGTTGTACGTCGGCAAAGCCGTGAGCGTGCGCAAGCGCATCGCGGGCCACTTCAAGAGCAAGGGTGACTTCACCGAGCGTGCGCTCGAGCTGCTGAGCCAAGTGCACGAGCTGCGGATCACGGAGACGCCGAGCGTGCTCGAAGCGGCGCTGCTCGAGTCGGACGAGATCAAGCGGATCGATCCGCCGTACAACGTCCAGCTCCGCAGCGGAGAGCGGCGGGCGTGGTTCGCATCGCGCGACCTCTACGAAACCGTGTCCGAGCCGGACGACTTGCATCGGATCGGCCCATTGCCGTCGCAACGCGCAGTGTTGAGTCTCGCCGGCCTGCGGCTCCTAGCTGCAGGCGCCGAGGCTACACCGGCGTTGCGTTCGCTCGCCCTCGCGGTGCCGAGCGCCTACTTGCCGGACGACGAGCTGTGGACGGCTGGCTATCAGACCTTTGCGGCCGAACATTTCACGGGGTCGCAGCCGAATGCGGCGAGGCGCGTCGACGCGGCCTCGCGCGCGCTGTGGCGTTCGCGAGGGCGCCAGGAGATCGAGAGCACGACCCCCGACGACGCCCCACCGGACCATTGGGATCTCGCACGCGTCAGGCGCCGCCTCGAGCGCAGCCTCGTGCAGTGCGGGCTACTCGTGCGGCGCGCGCGGTTCTTGTGTTTGCTCGCAGATGCGGACGTCGCGTACCTCGAAAAGGGCATGCCGCGCGCGCGTGCGCTCGTTGTCTCGCGCGGCCAGATTCGAGCGCTGCGTGACCTCGACGACGTCGCCGCTATCCGCGGCTTGCCAGTACGCCGCGTGCCTTTGTTACAGGAGAGGCAGCTGGCGTTCGATGCAGCCGCCTATGACAGGCTGCGCGTGCTCGCGACCGAGTTGCGCCGTGTGCTGGACGAGGCAGGGCAAGTGGCCATCCGCTTTGGCTCGCACGTGTTCGAGGGTCCGCGCCTCGCGCGGCTCACGAGCGCCATCTAGCGCTCTGAGCAGGGAATAAGGCCTTGATTGTCAGATCCATGGCGGGTCGCGGCGGCCCGGATCTGCCTGTTGACGGCCGGCAGGTCCGCGACCTACACCAGGGGCCGATTCACAGCCCTGGAGAAGACATGTCCCATTACAAGATGCTGATCGGTGGTGAGCTCGTAGACGCGAGCGACGGCGCAAAGCGCGAAAGCATCGATCCTGGCTCGGGCGAGCTCGTGGGCACGTGTCCGCAGGCGAGCGCGCGCGATGCCGAGCAGGCGATCGACGCGGCGAGCCGCGCGTTCGAATCCGGCGTGTGGCGCGACATGGCTCCCGAAGAGCGCGCGCGCATCATGATGGACTTGTCCGATCGCATCTCCGAGCACGCAACGGAACTCGGCATCCTCGAAGCACGCGACAGCGGTGGTTTGCTGCGCCGTACGACCGGCGATGTGCACCTCGGCGCGCGGATGCTCCGCAACCTCGCCCGCGTCGCGCAGGACGACTTCAAGTGGACCGAGGAAGCGCCGAACGGAAGCGTGACCGCGAGTCGCCACTACATCCGCCGCGAGCCGATCGGTGTGTGCGTCGGCATCGTGCCCTGGAACTTCCCGTTCACGATGGGCATGTGGAAGATCGCGATGGCCGCGCTGATGGGCAACAGCGTGATCTTGAAGCCGGCGAGCGACACGCCGCTGTCGGCGCTCGCGCTCGCGAAGATCGTCGCCGGGTCCAAAGTGCCGAAGGGCGTGATCAACATCATCAGCGGTCCGGGTGGATCGCTCGGCAGCGTGCTGTGCACACATCCCAAGGTCGACAAGATCGCGTTCACCGGTTCGACCGAAGTCGGTTCGCAGATCATGCAGATGGCTTCGGGCACGATCAAAAAGGTCACGCTCGAGCTCGGCGGTAAGTCTGCGAACATCGTGCTCGACGACGCGGATCTCGATTCGGCGGTCGACGGCGCGATCCTCGCGTCCTTCCTGCACTCGGGTCAGGTCTGTGAATCCGGCACGCGCTTGCTCTTGCCGGACTCGCTCTACGACAAGTTCGTGAAGCAACTGCGCACGCGCATCGAGCAGATCAAGGTCGGCTACCAGCTCGACCCGAAGTCGAAGCTCGGTCCGCTCGTCAGCAAGAAGCAGCTCGAGTCGGTCGCCGACTACGTGAAGATCGGCAAGTCGGAAGGCGCCGAGCTCATCACCGGCGGTAACCAGCTCGAAGTCGAAGGCTTCCGCGACGGCTGCTACTACGCGCCGACGATCTTCGGCAACGTGACGAACGACATGCGCATTGCGCGCGAAGAGATCTTCGGGCCGGTGCTCAGCGTGATTCGCTATAAAGACGAGGAAGAAGCGATCGCGATCGCCAACGACTCACCGTACGGCTTGGCCGGTGGTGTGTGGTCGCGCGACATCTCGCGTGCGGAGAAGGTCGCCGGGCAGGTTCGCACCGGAACGATGTGGATCAACGACTACCACGTGTTCAGCGATCTCGCGCCGTTCGGCGGCTACAAGCAGAGCGGCGTCGGCCGCGAGCTCGGCGTGTGGGGCCTCGAGGAGTACACCGAGGTCAAACACGTCCACATCGGATCGGAAGGGCATCCGGCGCTGCGTCCTGCCAACCGCTTGCTGCTCAGCTATCCACGCGCAACCGGCTTCAGCTGGGCCGGCGGAACGAAGCTCACGATCGGTCCAGGTCGCGCCGCGGGCGTCGCGGACGAAGTCAGCAAGCTCGGTTGTAAGCGCGTGCTGCTGATCAGCGATCGCGGGATCGAGAAAGCGGGATTGCTCGCGGGTGTGAAGGGCGCGCTCGGCTCGATGCTGAAAGCGACGTTCCTCGACGTGCCGCAGGACTCCGGTCTCGACACGGTCGATGCCGCAGCGCTCGCAGGTCGCGAAGCGGGCGTCGACGCGGTCGTCAGCATCGGCGGCGGCAGCGTGATCGACACGGCGAAGGCGACTGCGATTTGTCTCGGCTGCGGAGGCAAAGCGATCGACCACATCGGCGTGCAGATGTTGAAGGGGCAGCCGATGCCGCACGTCGTGATTCCGACGACGGCAGGCACCGGCAGCGAGGTCACGAACACCGCGGTGATTCACCACGTCGAGCTCGGCCGCAAGGTCTACTTCCTCGATGACAAGGTGATCCCCGCGGCGGCGATCCTCGATCCGATGCTGACCACCGGCTTGCCGCGCGGGCTGACCGCATCGACCGGCATGGACGCGCTCACGCACGCGATCGAAGCGGTCGTGAGCAAGACCGGCAATCCGATCAGCGAAGGGCTCGCGCTCCAGGCGATCCGCACGATCGCGCAGTACTTGCCGCTCGTGATCGAACGGCCGCTCGATCTCGAAGCGCGGGTGCAGATGCAGATCGCTTCGAGCATGGCGGGTTGGGCGTTTTCGGTCGCCGGCGTCGGGCTGGTCCATGGAATGTCCCACGCGCTCGGTGCCCTCGTCCGGGTGCCGCACGGCACTGCGAACGGCATCCTGTTGCCGCACGTCATGAAGTTCAACGCGAGCGCCGCCGCGGGGAAGCTCGCGCTCGTCGCTCGTGCGCTCGGTGTCACCGGTGATCACGACGACGCGCACCTCGCGCTCGCGGCCGCGCAGCAGGTCGCAAACCTGCTGACGCGGACGCAGCACCCGACGACGCTCACGGATGTGGGTGTTAAGGCTTCAGATCTAGAAGCGTGTGCAGCGCTCGCACTGACCGACGGTGCGACGATGACGAACCCGCGCGGCGTGCGGAGCACGGCGGAGATCATCGCGGTCTACAAAGAAGCGAGCTGAGTCGAGCAACTGTTGCGCCGCATGCTGCTGTCGGCATGCGGCGCGAGCTTTACGTGATAAAAGCAAGGGCATGGGCTCTCGCAATCGTCGCTACCAACAACGGCAACAGACTTCCGCCCTCGCGTACTTGTATCTGGCGTTTGCCCTGATCGGTCTCGCTTCGACGATGTATTTCAACGTGCGGGCGATCCAAGCGTTCGGCAGCGGGTACACGCCGCTCGCGTTCATCCTCGCCGGTTACCAGGGCTCGCCGATCCTCGGTTCACTCGCATCGGACTTTTGGGTCGGCGCGATCGCGAGCACGATCTGGATGATCGCGGAGGGCCGATCACTCGGCATGCGAAACATCTGGGGCTACGTGTTTCTCGCGCTCATCCTCGCTTGGGCGTTCGCGCTGCCGTTGTTTCTCTACATGCGCGAGCGGCATCTGAACAAGGGTGGTCAGACTGCGCGCATCGCCGCGGCGCGTCTCACCGGTCGAAGCCTCGCGAACTACTGATCACTCCGGCCAGTCGAGGGTGCCGCGGAACTCTTCGGGTATCCCCGAAAACGCGCGCATCGCGTCCTCGGGTTCGAAGTGGCGGGGCATCTTCACGACGTAGCTCATCGACGATTTCTTGAAGCTCTTGCTGTGGGCGAGGATTCGGCAACCGGCTTTCAGCAGTGCGTCGCGATACAGCTCGGCCGCGCGGTGCATCAGCGGGATGTCGATCCCGATCGTCACCTTCTTGATCGGTGCGGACTCGAGCACCCAGATCATCAGCGCGAAGTAGACCGTCGCGAGCACCGCCACCAGCTGCAGCCCGAGGCCCCAGCACAACCCGATCAGGGTGCCCATGATCGTCTGGCCGGTGATCGTCGACTCACCGGTGTTGGTGCGGAACCGCATCAAGCCGCCGATCCCGAAGATCACGAATGCCATCGACGGTGCGGCAGTGCAGATGATCGCGATCAGCGCGCCGACGCTCGAGTAGATGATGATCGTCTTGCGTTGCTCGAGGATGTCGAGCGTGAGCGGGCGCCCCCGATAGATCGGGTGGTAGGCCAAAATCGTGCCGGATGCCGTCGCCGCCAAGAACACGAGTGCGGCGTGCCAGTACTGCTCCGGGACGGAAAACGCCTCCCAACCAGGACCGGTCGTGAGGTGTTCGAGGACGCTTTGCTTGCCCACGCGGTCATTAGATCACGCGCGACATCGCAGTGTCACTCGCCTTAACACCCGCTTTAAACGCGAACGGCCTGCCGTGGGGTCACGACAGGCCGCGCGTCCGATCGGGATCAGCTCAGAAGATCTTGCACTGGCTCGAGAACCCGGCCGGCAACGCTGTCCAAGGCTCCGGGGTCACGCCGAATGGATGTGCCTTGAAGAACTTCCAGACGTCGCCGGCGAGGCCGCCGCCACCGCAGTGCAGACCGCCGTGGTTGCAGTTGATGACGAAGCCGCCCTTGGCTTTGAACGCCATATCGGCGGTCTTGCTGCTCTCCGAGAAGTCGATGACGACCACATCGGTACCTGGGGCGCCGTGGATCGTCATCAACGCCGGAATGTGCGCGTTCTCGAACTGCAACGGCACCGTCCAACCACCGGAGTTCGGTGCGGCTGCTGCCATGTAACTCGAGCGTTGTGCGGCCATCGCGCCGGAGAACAAGCCACCTGCGCTGCAGCCCGTCGCGAAGATCCGACGTGGGTCGATGTTGTAGTTCTTGACGGCGCATGCGAGCAGGCCGTCCGCCAACTTGAAGTCGCCTGCGCCGAAGATCGCGGTGCCGGAGAGGAGATCTCCACCCGTCGTGTCTTGGAAGGATACGAGCACGCCGCCTTCTTGCACGACGCCCTGATTGACTGCGGCGGCCATGCTTGCGAACTCACCGGAAAACGAGCCGGTGCCGTGCCAGTAGAACACCATCGGAGCGGTCGGGCCGGAGGCCTTCTGACCGGCGACGATCTGAATGCCGCCCAAGCCTCCGTAAGTGATCGTGCTGTTCTTGAACTCCGGGCAGTCACTCGGGGCCGGCGGGATCTTCGGATCCATGCTGCCTGCGGGCGTGGGCGTTGCCGGAGGAGGGGGCATCATGTTGCCCGCGGGTGGCGGGACGTTGCCCGCGGGTGGCGGCGTGGTCGTGCGCGGCGGAGTTTGCGTTCCACCTGCTGGCGGCGGCGTCGTCGACGGCGGCGTGTTCACAGGTGGAGGCTGATTCGGGACCGAGATCGGTGGCGGTGTCAGCGTTGATCCGCTGCCCGCAGTTCCAAAGCTGCCGCTACCCGCGGCTAGATTTGGAGTTGTGGAAGTTCCAGTTGGAACGTTCACTGTGACCGGCGTGCCTGTCCCTGTTCCAGGACCTGCTACTTCGTCCGCGCCACAGCCATAAGCGGCTACGATACCAACCGCAAAAATGCTCGCCCGCACCATCTTCATGTCGACCTCCACCCGCGCTCTGGACTCGTTGAAGACCAGATTCGTCCCGCGTGGACACGCTGTGTGCGATTCTGAATAGCAAGTAAGTGCGAGCGATGCATCGACATCGTGCAAAATTCGGTCAACCCGTTGCGCCACAAAAATGGTCTGCGTGTATTGATCTTGTACGAGTGAATAAACTGCGTTGCCTGAGAAACGTTCGACACAGTCTGCAGCGTGCAAAGTGCAACGCACTGCATGGCGTGTGCGAGTCGTCTCCACGGGTGTCGGTCACTCCGGAACCCTAGTCTGAAGAGCGATCGATCCGCTTCGCCGCGGATGGCGGCGGCAGCCACGGGTACTACGTGCTCGCATACGCTTAGTGCCAACTTCGATCCGCCTCATGGCGCACGCGTTCATTCGACTCGAGGATCCTCGGGTTCACGCGTACGCACCGCGGTATTGCTTCTTGCACGGTCCCGATTCAGCGCTCAACGCGCGGCTCCGTGAAGCCGTGATCGCAGCCAAGCGCGAGCTGCCCGAAGAGCAAGATGCGGGCCGGATTGAGCTCGTGAACACGAACGAACAACGTGCGATCGAATCGGTGCTGCTCGAAACGTTGATCGTGCCGCCTTCTTTGGGCGTGAACGAACGCACTCGCCGCGGTTGGATCAGAATCTCGGTTGCAAGGTCTGCGTTCGAACGTCGTGCGAAAACCTCGTGCGACTCGCGTTGTCAGCTCTGATCGCGGTCAGCGCATCGTTCACGGACCTTGCCCGGTCGAGTCCTCGGCCTGCGCCTCGCAGCCATCAGCTGCTGCTGCGCGCTGTATCGAGCGCGCGCTGTGCTGTGGATCGCCGGCTTTGCGTTCGTCATGAGCTTGCCGGCGATGGCTACGGGTCTCGCGGCGGACGACTACGTGATCGAGGCTGCGGTCAAACACACCCCGTGCCACTTCCTCCCGTAGGTAGCCGCCTACAGCTGCCTGTGACGCCCGCGTTTCCCTGAACGCGCGCGGCAAAGCCGACGCAAATCGCCCGAAGCTTGCGGCGGCCTTCGGCTCTGGTACGTATATTCGATGGAGTCCACTCGCGAACGCTTTCCGTCGCTGTTGATTCGCGCGGACGGGTTTGCCGCTCAGGGCGCATTTGCCCAAGCCCAGGCCGACTATCTCGAGCCGGATCCGCAAGTCGTCGCGTCGCTCGAAGCTGCCTTGGAGCGCGGTCAGCTCGGTATCGTCGCGCACTTCTATATGGACGCAGAGCTGCAGGGTGCGCTCTCGGCTTGCAACTGGCCTCACCTGCACATCGCGGACTCCCTGCAGATGGCCGACCGCGCGATTCAAATGGCTGCGGGCGGTGCGCGGGCGATCATCGTGCTCGGCGTCGACTTCATGGCCGAGAACGTGCGCGCGATGCTCGACGCGGGCGGCTACGCGCACGTGCCGGTCTACCGCGTCGCATCGCAAGCGATCGGTTGCTCGCTCGCGGAGTCGGCTGAAGTTCTCACCTATCGCGCGTACCTCGAGCGCGCAGCACGCACGCCGCGCTCGCTCCACATCATCTACGTCAACACGAGCTTGCGCGTGAAGGCCGAGGCCCAAGCACTGGTGCCGACGATCACGTGCACGTCGTCGAACGTCGTGCCGCTGATGCTCCAAGCCTTCGCGCAGGTACCGGACCTGCAGATTTGGTTCGGCCCCGATACGTACATGGGCGGCAATCTCGCGAGCATGTTGCAAGCTTATGCCGCGATGGACAGCGCGGCCGCCAAGGCGCTGCATGCGCAGCACACGCCGGCCACTCTCGCGTCGGCGCGCGAACGGTTTCACTGGTTCGAGCAAGGCGTCTGCATCGTGCACCACATGTTCGGCGACGACGTGGTGCATCGCGTCGAACGCGAGTATCCAGACGCGCTGATCACGGCGCACCTCGAAGTGCCGGGCGAGATGTTTGCGCTCGGGTTCAAAGCGCAGCGCGCGGGCCGTGGAGTGGTCGGCTCGACGTCGAACATCCTCGACTTCATCGGCAAGAGCGTGGACCAAGTGAACGGCGCGCCGAAGCCGTCGAAGCTGCAGTTCATGCTCGGTACCGAGGCCGGCATGACCACGGCGATCGCGCGCAAGGTTCAAGAACGGCTGCGCTTGCGTAAGGCGCGCGGAGCTGCGCCGCTCGACGTCGAGATCGTGTTTCCGGTCGCGTCTGAAGCGATCGCGCAGACCGGCGAGCTGCACTTGCCGATCGTGCCGGGCGTTTCGAGCGGTGATGGTTGCTCGACGGCGGGAGGCTGCGCGACCTGCCCGTACATGAAGATGAACTCGCTCGACACGCTTCTCGCGCTGATCGAGCGCATCGAGCGCGAGCCTCGAGAAGCGCTGGCCGCGTACGAGCCGCGCGCGTATCGGGAGCGGATCGACGGGCACACCATCGCCGAGCTGGGCACGCGGTCGATCGTGTGGATGCGCGACTTCCACAAGCAGGGCGAGCTACCCGCGGACTTAGTCGAAGCGATCACGCGGCCGCGCTGAACGTGGTATCGAAGGACCGGAATGCGCGAAGTCACGTTTTCGATCCCTGAGAAATTTCGTGGTCCTCCCAAGTCTGCCAACGGTGGTTACGCGACGGGCGCGTTCGGGAAGCTGGTTTCGGGCGGGTTTACTCCCGGTCGCGCTGTCGAAGTGACGCTGCGCGCGCCGGTGCCGCTCGATCGCGAGCTCTCCGTGGACTCACACGACTCCGGGATTCGCGTGCGGGACGGCGAGACGCTGATCGCGGAAGCGCAGCCGGCC
>Ga0193752_1001394_pt1 | contig 20153 bp, 14 predicted proteins | sample H1c1metaG_FD_144924 | JGI IMG/M metagenome (GOLD analysis project Ga0193752, IMG submission 144924) | Soil microbial communities from a riparian zone of the East river system, Colorado, United States - H1c1 | ecosystem: Environmental > Terrestrial > Soil > Riparian zone | place: USA: East River...
CTATATTGGCAATCTCACTGGCTGCCGCTGACAGGGGATTAAAACTAAAAATCAGCGGCAGCCTCTACCCTGTTAATTAGTTTTAATCCCCTGTCAGCGGCAGCCAGTGAGATTGCCAATATAGATCAACCAACACAAACGGGACCGTGGTACCGCACGATTACCCGGTGGGGCCAGGTTAACATAACAGAAAAAGACCCCGAGACCTATGATATCGGTTGGTGGCGCAAATACTGGAAACGCACCAACACAAAAGGCGTAGTGATCAATGCAGGTGGTATCGTTGCATATTATCCCACCAAAATACCGCTTCACCGGCAGGCACAGCATCTTAACGGAATTGACCTGTTTGGAAATTTATGTAAGGCAGCAAAAGATGACGGGCTTGCTGTTTTTGCCCGGATGGATTCGAACAGGGCTCACGAAGAATTTTACAAGGCAAAACCGGATTGGTTTGCCATTGATGTGAACGGAAATCCATATAAAGCTGCGGATCTTTATTTATCCTGCATTTTTAGTCCCTATTACAGCGAGCATATTCCAGCTGTGCTTCGTGAAATAGTCACGCTATACAAACCTGAAGGGTTTACCGATAACAGCTGGAGCGGTATCGGCCGCGAGTCCATTTGCTATTGTATAAATTGTAAAAAGAGTTTTAAGGAAAAGACGGGCAATGACATTCCAAAAGTGAAGAATTGGGATGATAAAGTTTATCGCGAATGGATAAGATGGAATTACGACCAGCGGCTTGAAATCTGGGATCTGAATAATAAAACAACTAAAGAAGCTGGTGGGCCAGCATGTATATGGGCTGGTATGAATAGCGGATCAATTAGCGGACAGAGCGCCTCTTTCCGCGATTATAAAGAAATCTGTAAACGTGCGGATATTATTATGCTTGATCATCAGTCAAGGGGAACAAACGAAACGTTTCAGAACAACAGTGAAATGGGTCAATTGATACATGGCCTGCTGGGTTGGGATAAGCTTGTTCCGGAAAGTATGGCCATGTACCAGGCAGGCAGACCCACTTTCAGGTTAAGTGCAAAACCCCGGGCAGAAGCCAGGATGTGGATGATAAACGGATTGGCAGGAGGAATACAGCCCTGGTGGCACCATGTTGCTGCTTATCACGAAGACAGGCGTATGTATGATACAGCAGCACCTGTACTTCAATGGCAGAAAGATAATGAGCAGTTCCTTATCGGCAGACAGCCGGTTGCTTCCGTTGGAATACTATGGTCCCAGCAAAACACCGATTATTATGGGCGTGATAACGCCGGTGAACTGGTAGATCTTCCGTGGGATGGGATGACGAAAGCACTCTTAAGAGCGAGGATCCCATATCTGGCCGTTCATGCCGATCATATTGAAAGAGACGCCGCAAAATTTTCAGTATTGATATTACCGAACCTTGCCAGCATGAGCGAAGCACAGATTAGTGCTGTCAAAAGATTTGTAGTGAAAGGAGGTAGCCTGATTGCAACCGGCGATACCTCGCTGTTTGATGAATGGGGCGATAAAAAGGATGATTTTGCGCTTGGTGATATTTTCGGCGCGCATAAAATCAAGGGGAATGAGCCGGAAGACATCAGCAAGATCCCTAAGCTAGCCTGGAACACAGGTTACCATACATACCTGCGGCTTACTCCGGAACTGCGATCGCAGGTAGACGGACCGAAGGCGGGGAATGAACCTTCGGTTGTTGGTAACCGTCATGCCATATTGAAAGGTTTTGAAAAAACAGATATCCTGCCTTATGGAGGATTCCTGGAACCATTGAAAGCTGACAGGGGAGTGGAAATACCAATGACATTTATTCCGCAGTTCCCGGTTTATCCACCCGAAACTGCATGGATGCGTGAGCCTCTTACAAACATCGCAGGCTTGTTTCTTTCAACAAAACCGAATGGCGCACGCATTGCATACATGCCCGCGGATATCGACAGGCAATATGCCCGTAACGGACTTCCGGATCACGGTGATCTTTTGAAAAATCTTGTTCAGTGGGCTGCAAATGACACAATACCGTTTAACGTAGAAGGAGCAGGACTTGTCAACTGCATTCTTTATCATCAGCCTGGCCGCCTGATCCTTCATCTCGTTAATCTTACAAGCGTGGCTGCAGTAACACCACCATTAGACGAATTGATCGCCATTGGTCCATTAAAAGTTCGGGTTAAACTTCAACGCGGAATTACAGGTAAAAGTGCTGCGCTTCGCGTGAACAATGAAAAAGTCACCACCGATATCTCCGGTGGTTGGTGCCTGTTTACAATCAAATCAATACTGGACCATGAGATGGTTATAATAACCTGACAAGGGGTTACCTGACATACTGAAGCAACATTATTGCGGTGAATAAAATGGATGTTTTTTGAAAGATATATAAGCATTGCTTTAAGTCGTTAAACCGGCATTTCTCCTTATATTCAGCGATGGAAACCTAACAAAATGCCGTTATGGAAAAAAGAACATTTATAAAACTAACTTCCGCAGCTATGGCCTCGCCCTTACTAGCACCGATTGAAAAATGGATGCCTGACGATAAATTGAAAAACTGGGCTGGAAACCTCGAATACAGCACTAACAAAATTTCATATCCAAAATCAATTGAGGAAGCCAGGAAGCTGATAGCAAATCATGACAGATTAAAGATACTCGGCACACGTCATTGCTTTAACCGTATCGCAGATAGTAAAGATTATTTTGTTTCACTGAGAGATATGAATAAAGTGGTTAAGTTGGATGCCGAAGCGAAAACGGTTACAGTTGAAGGTGGAATGAAATACGGAGAACTGAGCCCATTGCTTGACAGTAAAGGTTTTGCCTTACACAATCTGGCTTCCTTGCCGCATATATCCGTAGCCGGTGCCGTTACAACGGCCACGCATGGTTCGGGTGTCAGGAATGGTAACTTGTCAACCGGCGTCTCGGCCATTGAATTTATTAGCGCAGACGGACAAATAATTCAATTGACAAAAAAAGATGATGGCGAAAAATTTAATGCAGCAGTGGTTGGGCTGGGTGCCATAGGTGCAATTACAAAAGTTACCCTCGACATTCTGCCAACGTATACTGTGCGACAATATGTATATGAGAACCTTCCTTTTTCACAGTTAAAGAGCCATTTCGATGAAATACTTTCTGCAGCATATAGCGTTAGCCTGTTTACCGACTGGCAGGCAGATACTGTAAATGAGGTCTGGATAAAGGCGATCGAAAGCGATAAGACAGATTTTTCCTCGACAAAAGAATTTTATGGTGCAAAGGCTGCTACAAAAAATATGCACCCCATTGCAACGCTGTCTGCAGAAAATTGTACCGAACAAATGGGAGTGGCCGGTCCCTGGTTTGAAAGATTGCCGCATTTCAAGATGGGCTTCACACCCAGTAGCGGAATCGAATTACAAGCCGAATATTTTGTTCCGCGTAAATTTGGGCTTGAAGCATTTCTTGCAATTTCTAAATTAGGTAAGGAGATAGGTCCGCATCTTTTTATTTCTGAGATACGTACCATTGATGCAGATGAATTTTGGATGAGTCCGTGTTATAATGAACCATGCACTACCATTCATTTTACCTGGAAGCAGGATTGGCCGGCAGTCAGTAAACTATTGCCAAAAGTTGAAGCAGCCCTTGCGCCATTTGATGCAAGACCTCATTGGGGTAAGTTATTTACAATTGCTCCTTCTGTGTTGCGCGGCAAATATAAAAAACTTGAAGCGTTTAAAAAGCTGGTTGCTTCCTACGATCCGAAAGGCAAATTCAGGAATGAATTTTTAAATAAAAATCTTTATGATTAAAAATTTGTGCGGGTTTGATTTACCTGCAGCATCTGGTGTATAATAGCCTAACATATGCTGTAAAAAAATCAAACCAGGATAATTGTGGTAATTTTAGAATAAGTAATTAATGTAAGGTTGCTGCACGGTATGAAAATTGAATCATGTTTTAAAATTTATCATTATGGAAGACAAGAAAGACAAAGAACCGGTGTCAAAACCCGATAAGGAAACACTTCATACAACAGATCCCCAGGAGAAAATGCAAGGCCCCATTTCTTCGATAATGCAAGGAATAAAAAAAGAAGCAGAAGAAGGTGGAAAAGAGGATGCGGAAAAAGTAAAGCAGGCCGATGAAAGTAAAAAATAGCGCACAGCTCCCCTCCGGCGAAGGAGGGCAACGAGCGTAGCGAGGGGGTGGTTGTTTTTTGGTGTTCGCAGGTTATTAGTATGCGGTTACCAAAGAACAACCACCCCTGTCGTCTTCGACGCCTTCCCCTCCTTCGCAGGAGGGGAGCTTATGGAAAATGGTTTATCATTTTCTTCAATTCCTCTTTTAGTATTTGGATTTTTATCCATTGTCAAAACCAGTTTGCCACCAGCAACTATATCCCGGTGACGAATAAAGTTGTGCGTATAAGTTTTACCGTTCAAACTTGCCTTACGGATATAAGGCCGCAAATGATCATTATTGTTTGCTTCGATTACAAACTGTTTACCATTTTCGAGCGATATCGTGATCTTACGGAACATCGGGCTGCCAATTACATACTCATCGGTTCCAGGGCAAACACTATAAATACCCAGGGCACTCAATACATACCACGAACTCGTCTGACCCTGATCTTCGTCACCCGGATATCCATTCTCCGTTGCATTATACAACCTCCTCATAATTTCGCGAACATGTAATTGCGACTTCCACGGCTGCCCGACATAGTTATACAAGTATGCCATATGTTGAATAGGCTGATTGCCATGCGCGTATTGTCCCATATCAGCCATGACCATTTCAGCCATCTCATGAATAAATTGATTATAAGTCCCTACTTTAACCGTTGAAGGTGAAGTAAAAACGGAGTCCATTTTTTTTGCCAGTTTATCAGGACCACCTATTAAATTAGCCAGACCTTCAATGTCATGAAATACCGACCACAACCAGTGCCAGGCATTGCCCTCGGTATAAGGTCCGCCCCATTCTACCGGATCAAAATGCTGCTTCCATTCACCCGCAGCATTACGTCCACGCATAAACCCAGTGGAAGAATCAAATACGTTTTTGTAATTGAACATATTTTTCTCAAAAGATGGCAGCAGGGATTGATTGCCTGTTGCCTTTGCCAAAGAATAAGCACAAAAGTCATCATATGCGTATTCAAGCGTTTTAGCTGTAGCTTCACGATGTTTGGGATATGATACATATCCAAGGGTATTATAATCTTCAAATCCATCTCTTCCATTGGCCGGCCCCCATGGCCCTTTATTGTTTGCTTCGTGATGATAGGCTTTCAATGCCTGCTGCGGATCAAAAGTTCTTATTCCCTTAACCCAGGCATCCGTCAGCAATGATATGGCATGATTGCCAATCATACTTCCCTGTTCATTTGGAAACGACCAGGCAGGAAGCCAGCCACATTGTTCCTGGGCTGCAAGTAATGCCTGCATATAATGGCCATGCATTTCAGGGTGCAAAAGTGCATTCAGCGGAAACTGTGCGCGGAATGTATCCCACAATCCCGTATCGGTAAACATGTATCCTGCATATATTTTCCCGTTATACGGACTAAAATAATAAGGTTTCCCTGATGCATCCATTTCATAAAACTTCCTCGAAAATAAGCTCGCCCTGAAATAACACGAATAAAAGGTTGCCTTATCTTCTTCGCTATTACCTTCCACCAGAATCTTTGACAGATGTTTGTTCCATATTGCAGCTGCCGCCGCTTTGGTTTGTTCAAGTGTCTGGTCATTACCTAATTCAGATGTCAAATTAATTACAGCTTGTTCAGGGCTGATATATGATGATGCTACTTTTGCCTGAACCTTAATACCCGCATCAAACTGAACATAAGCGCCACGTCCTTTACCGCTTGCCCGGGTTGACTTTTCTTCAATTGTATTCTTTTCGTTCTCCCAGGTACCATAATTCCTGATCGGTTGATCAAACCGGATAACAAAAAAGTTTTTATAACCCTGTTTGAATCCGCGGCCATTGTTAACAAATCCTGTAATGGTTTTATGGTCGGGTTCTATGGTTACTTCGCTTATGCCGGTATAACCATCAAGAACAACGTAAGCGTTCCCATTCATTGGATAACTGAAACGTATATGCGCGCCACGTTCAGTTGGTGAAATTTCCGTTTTTATGCCGTTTTCAAATTGAACGCTGTAGTAATCCGGCCTTCCCGTTTCATTTTCATGCCTGAATGCGGAGGCTCTTTGCTCTTCACTTACAACCAGGTCTCCTGCAATTGGCATTAAGGAGAAAACAGCATAATCGTTCGACCAGGAGCTGCATTGGTGTGCCTGTTGAAAGCCGCGAATGGCGAATTTTGAATACTGGTATTTCCAGCCATCGCCATTTCGGCCGGTTTGAGGCGTCCAGGTGTGCATGCCAAATGGCAATGCGGTTGTAGGATAAGTATTGCCCCTGGTGAGATCAAAACCCGAATTTGTTCCTTGTAATGTGTTTACATATTTTACAAGATCCTGCGCCGCTACAAATAAGCAGGTGGTTGTGGCAATAAACAGAAGACAACATGTTTTTGATATCCTGATGTTTTGCTTCATTTTCATCTTCAAATTTAACAGCTGTGGCTGATATTTATTTACCGCAATAGTATCAAAGAGATATCATAGTTATGACATTGACTAAATTCCTGATTTCATAGGTCAATGCTTGCCGTTTATCCATCCTGCACAATGTAAATAATATCAGCACAATAATGCATTATGAAAGGTAACATGGATAGCGATGTTTCCGGTTTAATAATTTCTGCGACTAATAATCGTAGAACTCTTCAAAATGAAAAAGACCGTAGTTTATTTTTTATTGCTGCTCATAGCACTTTCAATTCTTGATTCGATTTAGAGTATTCCGGCTGCCCTCCCGCGAAGAGCCTGCCTCGCTTTAGCGGGAGGGCGGCGAGCGAAGCGAGCGGGTGGTTGTTCTTTGGTAACCGCGTACTAATAACCTGCGAAGACCAAAAACAACCACCCCTGTCCCCCACATTATGTGGGGTCCTTCCCCTTCTTCGCAGGAGGGGAGCTTTGATGCTCTTTTATGACTAAATGATTTTATTATTTCGGTTTGCCCGGTGGGTCAAAACCTTCTGTATCCCATGGAAGCTGATCTCCGGGCCGCTCTTTTTTATTATCCTGTTTTTTGCGCAACTGCCATGCATTGGCAAAAATTTTTTCTGCCGGAGTCATTGTCTGAATTATTGTTAGAGGAATTTCGTTTACATATACCACCTGAACGCCTTTTATCTTTTCTATTACTTTGACGTCGCTGGTTGATACATAAGCTATTGCCAGGCGTGGTAAATGAATTTGCCGGATATGATAATTCTGCCGGAGATCCTGCAGTGTGGCTACGCTGGTTTTATTGTACAGCATTATAAGTGCTTCTATTTGGTTGCCGGGTTGCTGATATGTATGTGCTGTATCCAATTAATTCCGGTTTCATTTAATAGGACCTGACAATAACATAAACCTGAAAATACAGAGTGGGACAGTATATATCGCACATATGAGTATGTTTTCTGTATCAAAGTTAATCGGGCGGGAAGTTAAAGTCAATACCGCGATAGGGTGATATCCTTATTTATTTCCTTAACTTTATTTATATTCTTGATGAGTTGATCCTGACGTCCGCCCATTTCCAGGCTTTATTGAATCGCTTCAAAACTGCATTTGCTTCTTTGTTTTTATGTTGCCCCAACAGGCTTTTATGCAAACCCATAAGTGCCCAACCATTTTCGGGATAAGTAACCATATCTTCCTTATAAACGTTCTCGGCTTCTCCGAATTTTTTAGCCTTCAACAATATATGCCCCAGCGTGTGTCGCGTAGAAAAAAACCAATCAGGTGGTTCCTGATACATCAACCCATCTTCAATCTCCTTTGCATGATTAAGAAATTGAATGGCTTCATCAAAACGACCTTGCTTCGAATGTATCTCTCCACTCAAAACATCAGCAGCGATCTGAGTTAGCTGTGCGGCACTGTTAATATCCCAGATCAGCAATGTTTTCAACTTTTGTTCTTTGCCGATTTCCTGTAGTGCTGTTAATTCATTTGCTGCAGCATCCATTTCATTTCGTGCCGCGAATGCCATCCCCCTTGCATAATGCCAGACTGCAAGCGGATATCTGAGTGATGTATCGGGTTGTTGCAGTAATAAGATTTCAGTCCATTTGCCGGTTTGAACCAAGACATAATAAGGGATGATTGAATAGTGTTGTATGGCGGCATTCTCATTGATATATGTTTTATCAGCATGCCGTGCAACACTCCAGGCGGCTTCGATCGCTAACTTGCTGTTCCCTTCCAGAAATGCACATGCAGCAAGAAAATGAATATTGTGAGGGTAATACATCATCGGATAAATGCCCTGCACTTTGCATTGCGCTATATAACTGCTGTCAGCAACGGTTGCTTTTTTATTCGCGAGAACACCCTTATGATAAGAGCCGGTACGGATATAAATATGCGAAGGCATGTGCACAATATGGCCAGCTGCGGGCAACATATCGCGGAGTTTGTCGGCCGATGGTAGTGCTTTTCGCGCTTCAGGTGATGCCTCCATAACGTGTATGTACATATGATTTCCACCAACGTGGTCCGGAGTTCCGGCAAGTAATTTCTCTATCGTTTCAACGATAACCGGAGTCCATGGCTGAGGCGTTCCGTCTCTTAACCATAAGTCCCAGGGATGTTCATTCATCATCGCATCAGCATACAGTGCTGCAATGTTTACGTCATTGGGAAATTGTTCATGTGCCACTTTCATAGCTGCAACATAAGACTGATTGTAGGCAGACATGTCCTTCACTTCCTGTTCGGGAAAACGCAGGCGGAGTGCATTTATCAATGCCTTTTCGGATGCTGATACCTTTGCTGAATATTTGATTGCTTTATTAATTGCGTCATTAATATCAACAAGACTTGAAGGATCCAATGGTGCATTGTAGTTAGGACCTAACACCATGGCGAGGCCCCAGTATGGCATTGCGCATGTTGAATCATGTCTGATCGCAGCCTTAAATGAGCGTCCTGCTTCACCATGATTAAAAGCATACAACAGCGTAAGTCCCTGGTCAAAATAACGCTGTGCCTTTGTGGAAGTGGTACTGATATTATAGTGTAAATCGCCAAGCCCGTTAAATAAAGGCGCATTGCCTGCATCCATTTTCGCAGGATCAAAAGAAGGTGCACAATAGGTGATACCATTTGCAGCAGTAAGCGAACCTGTCGACTTTTCGTTTTGTGTAATTTCTTTTCTTGCTGTTGAAAGAAATAATATGGAAGAGCTGACTAAAGTAAAAAAAATTAAGCATTTCATGTTGATGTTTTTGAAGGCTCATCGCCAGGAACACTACCGCAAAAGTAGTATACTTACAGGGCAATTATTAAGGGATTTTGATCAATTTAACGAAGGCCGCTATATCCCTCGCGGCTGTATGAGGTATTTCCCAGTGAAGGGCATGGCCAACACCCCGATACGCTATTAACTGGGCGTTTTTGAATTGTGCCATTAATTTTTCCTGCCCGGCCATGGATGAAAAATTGTCTTTTTCACCATACATAAGAAGCGTTGGAATTTTGATTTTTCTAAGTCTTCTCGAAATATTAACATCCAGTAATCCATTCATTACACCTTGCCAAACATTGGACGGAACTTTCATTGTTTCGTTGATGACAGTATCCAGGAAAGTCTCTGGTATGGGCATATGGATTGTGCTCTTTTGAAAATCGCTGGCAAAGGCGTGGTCGATCGGATCCTTCAATAGGCTGACCTGCCTGCCAAATTCCCTGATGACAGTATTTTTTTTGAGATCCGGAATGGTTGATAGCAGTACAAGCCCGGAAACTTTTTCGGGATAATACACAGCAAAATATTGTGCGATAGTACTTCCCATTGAATGACCTGCGATAACCGCCTGCCTGATGTTGCGTGAATTCATAAAGGCGTTCAGATCGGCGGCAAAATCTTCCGGACGGTAACCGGTTTGTGGTTTGTCTGAACTGCCATGACCTCTTTGCGTAATAACTATCGCCCTGATATCTTTGGGTAAATTTGGCAGCAGGTAGTCAAAAGAATGCCTTGAGTCGGTAAATCCGTGCAGGAATATAACCGGAGTACCGTTTGGGTTTCCAATGTCGGAATATTCCAGTGTGACACCGGTTTCCAAATTAATCTTACTTACTGACGGAGATGCAATGGACACGTTATGGAGGCTGGAATAGTCATTTACCTCAAATGATTCAATTGCCTGCGCTTGTGATTGAAAGCCAGAGATAAGGCTTATAATCAACAGCTTTAATAATCGATGTAGATACATAAGAATTTTTTTTGCAAAGCTGCTGATAGTATTTACAGGCATCAATACCTGAAAGAGGAAAGTATTCTCACCTAATATGGGGAGCTGTATTTGGATTGCACACAAATCACAAAATGGTTATAAAAATTCACCCGATCCGGTGACGAATATTTTTTTTAGAATATAGTCCTTTGCACTGTCAAAAAAAAATCGCAAAAAACTTTAAGCAATGAAAAAGTCAATTTCCCTATCGGCAATCATCTTAACAACTGCAATGACAGTGTTAAGTAATCTGCCCGTGCAGGCTGCTGTGGTATTAGATGATAAAACTAATACCGAAGGCATTCCATCGTCATCACTAGTTGTAACAGAAGAATCTGATGTTAGCGCAAAAACTTTAAAATCTTTTAGTAAAGACTTTAAAGTAAATGTTCCCGTAAAATGGCATAGCAATGAACATTACGATTTTGCATACTTCATAGACGGCGGTATTCAACACAGGATTAGCTATAATAAAAACGGAAAAAAAATCCGGATGCTCAAAAGCTATTCAGCTGAGCTACTGGACGATAAGCTAAGAAAAGACATAGAACAGACCTGGGATGGTTATGAGATCACTGGGGTTTGGGAAGTTGTTGAAAACCATATGCATGCATACTTCATTAATATAGCAAGTAACAGGAAGATAAAAGAGCTGATTGTTTATAACCAGGAAGTAACTGTTCGCAGGCAGTTCGACAAACAGTAAGGTGATAGTGTTGGTGATGGAAGAAGCCGTCTTCGTAACGAAGATGGCTTCTCGTGTTTTATAGATATTTTATATATATGGTCTCTTGTCTTTGTGCTGGAAATGTTTACCACATGATTCTTTGTTCTGACGATACAGTTGAAATATGTTTCATCTTGCCTTCCCGGTATTCGCGGTATAGTCGTTGAATGTCTTCCTGTGTATCCGCAATAAATGGTCCATGCGATACAATCTGGTCGCCCTGTGGTTCACCGGAATAAATCACGAACCTTGTTCCAGTGTCGCCAGCTTTTAGTATGAGTTCGCTGTCTGCTTTTTCGGTGAACCTGTCGAGCCAGCCAACCTGGTCCCGATTCAGTGTTTCTTTTTCTTCACCAATCATGACAGTTCCGTCCAGAATATAAATGAAGGTGCTATAATTGGCCGGTATATTCTGAGTAGCTGAAGCGCCTGGTTGCATGCTTACATCTGCAATTACTGTCGGCGTATAATTTTTCAAGGGAGAGGTGACACCAGCAAATGAGCCGGTATAGACTTTGATATCCCAGCCATCGCCTTTAGCAACAGGTACATGTTCAAGCGGTATGTCCTGCACCCTTGGTGGTGCCCAGCGGTCTTTCTTTGGGAGGTTCAGCCACAATTGCAACAGCCTCATTTTTAGTTTGGTTTCAATGGTTTCGGTATGAACGATACCACTGCCGGCTGTCATTTGTTGCAGATCACCGCCTTTCATCTGATGGGCTTCATCACCCATTACGCCTTCAATCAATAAAGACACGGTTTCAAAACCAGCGTGAGGATGGGGTCCGCCAGCTGGTTCGCTGTCTTTTTTATCGAGTATGTCATCCATCAATAATATGAAGGGATCGCTGTCTGCGAAATTTGTGTCTATAATGGCACGTGCAACATGTCCGCGACCAAGAAATCCTGGCTTCGCAGCCGGAGATTGTGTTTTTATTAATTTTCTTTTGAGTAGCATATAATTACCGGTATAACCGGTCAAAATTAGCTAAAATTGCTATGCATAAGAAAGTACTATACTTTTGTATAGTTAAGTTATATGGCTCCATATACAATTATTGAAGTAATGGAAACACAGGGGTCTTACTGAACGGATCTATGAAAATAGATAGGTTGTGGGAAGGGAAGCCGGAGAACTAGCAGGTTTAAATTGGTTAAAATTATGGAACAGGTCAGTAAAAAACAACAAGTAAATGATAAATGTTTTGATACCTTGTCGGCCATTCCCGAACAACATTTCTGAACAACAATAAGAAACGCAGGAATGTATATCAATACTAAAAGAACATGAAGAAATGGAACTTTGGGATTATAGGATCAGGTATGATTGCTGACTTTCATGCCAAAGCAATCAGGAGTCTTGAAAATGCTACCATCTCGGGAATCTATGGCACCAATGATCAAAAGGCCCGTGCCCTGGCGAACGAATATCAATGCAGACATTTTTCCTCTTATGAGGAAATGTTGTCGTCTCGTGATATAGACATTGTGACGATTGCAACGCCCAGCGGTGCACATATGGAGCCGGTTATTGAAGCGGCAAGGAAAGGGAAACATGTTTTATGCGAGAAACCAATAGAAATTTCTCTGGAAAGGATTGATAAAATGATTGCTGCTCATGCTAAATCAGGGACGCACTTTGGTGGCATTTTTAATTACCGGTATTATGATAGTGTAAGGCATTTAAAAACGGCAATAGATTATAACCGCTTTGGAGCGATCACGCATGTATCCATACAGGTACCCTGGTGGCGAAATGACGACTATTATAAAAGCAGTTGGCGTGGTTCCTGGAAGTTGGATGGCGGAGGTGCATTAATGAACCAATCCATTCATATGGTTGATTTATTACGATATCTTGTCGGTCCAGTCGAATCTTTGCATGGATATATCGCCACTTTAGGACACAACATAGAAGTGGAAGATACTGCAACTGCGGTATTGAGATTTAGAAATAAGGCATTAGGTACCGTATATGGCTCCACCGCATCTTTCCCGGGTCAATTCCGCCGTCTATTTATTACAGGTACAAAAGGAACAGTGGATATGGTTGATAACAGTTTTGAAGTTTGGCAATTTGCGAACGAAGAGAAAGCAGATGCTGAAATAAGAAAACAATTTTCTAAAGTGGAGAGTGGCGGTGGCGCGTCTGATCCCAAGGCGATACCGTTTGAACCACATGCAAGAAACATTGCTGCTTTTATAACTGCAATTGAGGAAAGCAGGACTTTCGAAATAAACGGTACCGAAGCCAGAAAAGCTATCGAAATAATTGATGCTATTTATAGATCTGCGAAGGAAAATAAACAAGTAGCGTTGTAACAAGCTGCCCTCCTGCGAAGGAGGGCGGCGAGCGCAGCGAGCGGGCTTTGGCCTCCGTAGCTTTAGCGGAGGAGGGTGGTTGTTCTTTGGTCTTCGCAGGTTATTAGTATGCGGTTACCAAAGAACAACCACCCCTGTCGTCTTCGACGCCTTCCCCTCCTTCGCAGGAGGGGAGTTTTATAAAACGATGCCAGCATGAGCCACAAGAAAATTTTAATGGATGGTTACACAGTTCCATCATTCAATGCTACAATGTTTGATGATGTTGCCTTCGAAATATTTTTCAAAAAGCACTTTAAAGCACTATGCATTTACTGCCAGTATAAATTCTTTTTTGATGCTGATACAGCTAAGGAAATAGCGCAAACCGCATTTGTAAAACTGTGGGAAAACAGGCAGACCCTTTCTCCGGAACTTTCCATTCAGGCATATATCTATACTATAGTAACCAATATCAGCCGTGACATTATTAAACTTGATAAGGTAAAACGCAGGTATATTAAGCACATATCAGAAAATGTCGCTGCTGTCTGCGATTCGGATGATTATCATAGCGTTGATTTTAAACAGCTGGAAAATGTTATAGAGAAGGCCGTATCTGAGTTGCCGGAACAAATGCGGAGGATATTCGAACTAAGCAGACATAGACAAATGAAATATACCGAGATCGCCCATCACCTGGGGATCTCTGTAAAAACCGTGGAAACCCAAATGAGCCGGGCGTTGGTGAAGTTGAGAAAAAAATTATCTTCTTATACTATCGAAGTAATCCTCGTCTTTTTCATCCTGGGAGCGTTGTTCCAATAAATATCTTTTGGAGGTGTAGGGGTAAAATTTCATTTAATCGTATAATATAAAGTACATGAAAGGGAACAGGGAATTGGATGAGCTGTTAGTGTCGTATATCCTGAAGGAGTTAAGCAGTGAAGAAGAGGATTTTGTGCTCAGGTATATCAGCGCTGATGAAAAAAACAGATTGTATTTCGAAGAACTGAAAAATGCGTGGAGATTACTGACTATACAAGAAGAGGCCAATGAAATAGACGTAAGCAATGAGTGGAAATATTTCAAACAAACAATTGCGCGGGAAGATCAGCACCTCAAAGCAATCACCTCAAAGCCTGAAACTGATTCGGCAATACCCTTCAATGGAAATGGAAATCGCAGATTGATCGTGAAAAAAGTACTGATCACGGTTGCGGTTGCTGCATCTGTAATAGGACTAATATTTTCCGGGTGGTTCTTTAAAACCAGTGGTAAAGAAGATATAGGCCAGGTTTCGAGGGTAACGGAGAATCTGCACAACGTAGATTCAACGATGCTCAGACGTGAGGTGAACAAGACCGGAAAATCGAGGAAGCTGTTCTTACACGACGGTTCTGAGATTGTACTGGCAGATAAAAGTGAGGTCAGTTATTATGATCCTTTTATCTCTAACAGGCGCGATATAATTTTGAAAGGTAAAGCAGATTTCAAAGTGGCTAAAGATAAAACCAGACCTTTCAGCGTTTATAGTTTGGATGTTGTTACGACGGCATTGGGTACTCAGTTTAGTGTTTCAGCTTACGAGGATGCCGTGAATACAGTTGTACGACTGAATGAAGGCAAAGTGGTTGTCAATAGTATTACAAACGTAAAAGGCGTTGCCGGTAAGGCATATTATTTACTTCCCGGTCAGGAACTCGTATTTAATAACCGGAGCTATACAGCCAGGGTCCGGCATTTCAGCACGAAGGATCTGTCTGTGAAAAAAACTCAAACGAGGACGTATAAGGATTCTCCTGAGTTTACGGATCATAGAAAAGGATCGTGGTATATGTTCAACAATCAATCGCTTGATAAGGTCTTTGATCAGCTATCGATGTTATACAGTAAGCAGATTGTGTATTCAAAGAAAGACTTGCAAAATTTATATTTTATAGGATCATTTAATAAATCGGATTCTTTGCATAGTATTTTAACTAAGATTACTTCCCTCAATGATTTAAAACTAACCCAGGAAGAAAACGGATTCACTATATCCAAATAAATAGGTCAGACTATAACGATCGCACGCTGCTTCTGTAGCGCTGCAAATCAAGACTTGGAAACGTTAATCGTCTTCATTTTAAACTGCATTGCATATGAAATTTAACCTGCCTGAATTCAGGGTGTCCCTGTATGCCCTTATGTTGCTCATTCCATTTTTTCAATCCGCAGATCTGACAGCCCAGGAGGCATCCAGCCTTGTGAAAGGAGCTGTACAGAATACAACCAATGAGCCTCTTTTAGGTGTTTCGGTTGTGCTGAAAAATTCGAGAACCAATTTTACTTCGGGCACAACAACAGACAGTGCCGGCAATTTCAGTTTTTCCGGTATTTCTCCCGGTGGGCCTTATAGTTTTAGCTTTTCAATGGTTGGATTTGAAAATCAAACGCTGGCCGGTTATAATATTAAACCTGGAGCAACACTATCGCTGGTAGTCAATTTAGTGCCGGCAAATGGTTCACTTGACCAGGTTGTTGTTGTTGGTTATGGTACGCAGAAGAAGAAGGATCTCACAGGCTCTGTCGGTTCATTGGCCAGCAAGGATATTAAAGATCTTGCTGTACCACGTATTGAGCAGGCATTATCCGGAAGAGTAGCAGGCGTGCAGGTCAAACTATCCGAAGGCGCTCCAGGATCCGCGCCACAGATCAGGATAAGAGGTATCGGAAGTATATCTGCCGGTATTGACCCTTTATATGTTGTGGATGGATTTCCGACAGATAATATTCAAACAATAAATCCAAATGACATAGAGAGTCTCGACATCCTTAAAGATGCCTCCGCAACGGCTATTTATGGATCGCGTGGATCGAATGGTGTTATTATCATCAATACAAAAAGAGGAGCTTCAGGTAAAACAAAGATAAATTTCGACACGTATTATGGACAGCAGGAGGTTTCCAAAAAGCCGGAATTCATGAACTCCAGTCAGCAGGCTAACTATTATTACAATTCAATCCGGAACCGGAATCTCGATCTTGGTAATAATGTAACCGGCGATCCTGCAACCTGGGCCATTAGGGTGCCACAAACTGTGCTGGATGTTATTTCAGGAAAAAATACAAACAATGTGAGTGCGCTTGATGCTATTCTGAGGACTGCACCGCAACAAAGTTATAATTTGTCATTTTCGGGCGGTACCCCGGCGATCAAGTATGCAGTGAGCGGGGAATATCTGAACCAGGACGGGATCATACTGAACAGCAATTTCCAAAGATTTTCTTTACGTGCCAATTTTGATGCACAGATAACTAAGAGATTATCAGTAAAATTGAATCTGAATCCTTCCTTTACTACCAATAAAAACGTTATTGCCAGTGGTGGTGGGGCAGGTGCTTCCACAAGTATAATAGGTTCTGCCACCTCTGCCCAGCCTTACTACCCGTTGTATAATCCGGATGGTAGTTATTTTGTTTATCAGACCATCGATGCATCGACTGATCTGTATAATCCACTCGCCCTTGCACTGGAGAAAAAAGACAATTCAAATAGAACACGTATCCTCGCTAATATCAGTGCTGACTATACAATCACGGATGATTTAAGGTTCAGCATTTTATTCGGGGCAACTTCGAATAATTCAAAGGGGTCAAGCTTCACTCCTAACCTGCCTGTGTTCCTCAACAGCGCAGCTACCGGAACAGACGTTGCTTTTTCAGGCTATAACTGGCTTGCAGAATATACGCTGAACTATTCAAAAACTTTTGGCAAACACAGTATAGCTGCACTGGCTGGTTATACCGCCCAGGAAGATATCAGTGAACAAAACTCCATCACCAGTAATAATTATCCGAATAACCTTGTACCATATCTCAGTGCTGTTAGTGGAATCATAACTACCGGTACCGGCTCCAGGGATGAGTGGTCAATAGTTTCGCAGTTAGCGAGGGTAAACTACAATTATGATGGAAAATATTTTGTAACTGCTTCCATACGACGGGATGGTTCGTCGCGTTTTGGTGCCAATAATAAATACGGCGTCTTTCCTTCTGCAGCCGTAGCGTGGCGTGTATCCGATGAGAATTTCTTCAGGCAAATAAATTTTATCAGCGATCTGAAATTAAGAGTCAGTTATGGAAAGACCGGTAACAACAATATTGGAAATTATGCTTCTATGGCGACGGTCAACTATGTGAAATATACAACTGGCGGAGCTGCCGTGGGAGGCTTTGTACCCGCGGTTATTCCTAATCCCGATCTCACCTGGGAAACACAAGAGCAGTTAAATACCGGTATTGATCTCGCATTGCTTAAGGGTCGTATAAATATTACTGCTGACTATTTTATCTCAAAAAATAATGACCTTTTATTGAATGTAAATATTCCAACCGCTACCGGGTTCAGTACTGCACTTCAAAATATAGGTGAAGTAAAAAATAATGGATGGGAATTTGTATTGAGCACTGTAAATACAAATGGGAGTTTCAGATGGTCAACGGATTTCAACATCTCCGCTTATAAAAACAAAGTGGTGAAGCTCGGGCCTTCAGGAGATGACATTATATCCGGTAATAATATCACACGTATAGGGCAACCGATAGGAATGTTTTATGGATATATCACTGATGGTATTTTTAAAAATGCAGCCGAACTTGCGGCGGGGCCCATTTATAATAAAGGTCTTGCTGATGATTCCAGGGCAGGTGATATCCGTTTTAAAGATGTCAGCGGTCCTAATGGTAAACCCGATGGTATCATTACCAATGCCGATATCGCAATCATGGGAAGTCCATATCCCGATTTTTATTATGGCATCACAAATCGCTTTAGTTACAAAAACATTGGTTTGAATGTTACGGTTGCCGGCTCACAGGGATCACAGATATACAATAATGCCATGGTGATATTCCGCCTCATCAGATCCAGGAGCAGAACTATAACCACAGAATTAAATTACTGGAAGTCCGAAGCTGATCCCGGTGATGGAAATACGGTGCGGCCGGATGATGTGCCGAGAGGTGGACTCAGACTGCCGAGTAACAGATATCTCGATAATGGTTCTTACCTCAGGGTAAATAATATCACATTGAGTTACACGATACCCGAAAAATATGCAAGCAAATTAAAACTCAATATGTTCAGGGTGTATCTCAGTGCTACCAATCCTTTTACATTCACAAAAAATCTTTCTTTCAATCCTGATGTGAGCAATAGCGGTAATGCTTTGAGCCCTGGTATTGACAATAATAATTATCCTTTGCCCAGAAGTATTGTAGCCGGCCTGAATTTATCTTTCTAAGCAAACCCAAACATTGAACGCTATATAATTAGATTATGAAAAATATATTATGTCTCATATTACTGTCATCATTACTGCTAATCACATCTTGCAGTAAGAGTTTTATTGAAAGACCTCCTGTGGCTTCAGCAACCACAGATGTTTTATATAAAACCGATAAAGACTTCCAGGACGCTGTAATAGGCGCTTATCAGGCCCTGAGAAATCAATATACCAACTTCTGGCAATTTGGTGATCTGCGGGGCGACGATGCTTTTATACAGGTTTCCAACCAGCCGACCTCCACAGGTGTCGATCTTTTTTCCATCAATAGCAGTGATGCGTTATTACATAACACCTGGGCAAACTATTATGTGGTAATCAATCTTACTAATCTTATCTTATCCCGGATTGAAACTGCAGATGCAGCTATCGTTAAAAATAAAGACCGGTATATTGGAGAAGCGAAATTTCTGAGAGCCCTTGCTTATTTTGATCTGGTTAGGATATTTGGTGATGTTCAAATGCTTACGCTGCCACCAACCATTCAGGATGCCAGAGAAGCACCCCGAACCCCTGTTGCCACCATTTATTCGGACGTAATTATTAGTGACCTGACAGATGCCGCTGCCAAACTTCCATTGGCCTATACCGGTACTGAAATAGGCAGGGCCACACGCGGAGCAGCTAAAGCAATATTGGGCAAAGTATATCTTACAATCAAGGATTTCCAAAAAGCTGAAACAGTATTACAGGAACTCACTTCAGCCCCATACACCTACGCACTTGTGTCAAATTTCAACGATCTGTTCGACTATACAAAAAATGAGCATCACAGTGAATATATCTTCGATATTGAATATGAAGAAGGATTAGGCGGTTTGGGAAGTAACTGGACCAATGCATTTATGCCGAATGTAACTGCATTGCTTAATTATTACGGAATCAAAGGAGGGTTTGGTGAATCACTCTGCCCCACCATGCTTTTTATAAATCTATGGCAGCCGGGTGATAAACGCAAAGATGTAAGTGTTAGATGTTGTGGTACGTGGACAAATCCTACAACCGGAGCAGTTGTTACCTTTAGTCCACAAACAAGTCAGACTTATACTATGAAATATGTCACCCCGGTTAATATCCAGAATGACAGCAAGGCAAATTGGAAAGTAATTCGCTATGCAGATGTGTTGTTGATGTACGCCGAAGCTCTGAACGAAAATGGAAAAACGATTGCGGCATTTGGGCCATTAAACACTGTTCGCGCAAGAGCAGGATTACTACCATTTTCCGGTTTAAGCCAGGCTCAGACCCGCGATAACATAGCGCTAGAAAGAAGATTTGAATTATGTTATGAAGGGCACAGGTGGTTTGATCTTGTAAGAACAGGCAAAGCCCTGAGTTCTTTGACACCGGTTGGGATGAGAGACTATATGACCGTGTTTCCTCTTCCATTGACCCAGGTAATAGTAATGAACGATAATGCCTT
>Ga0193752_1001395_pt1 | contig 20150 bp, 20 predicted proteins | sample H1c1metaG_FD_144924 | JGI IMG/M metagenome (GOLD analysis project Ga0193752, IMG submission 144924) | Soil microbial communities from a riparian zone of the East river system, Colorado, United States - H1c1 | ecosystem: Environmental > Terrestrial > Soil > Riparian zone | place: USA: East River...
CATTTCTCGTAGTCCACCAGGTCCATTCCGGCGACTAGCGACGTGGGAAATAGGGCGCGATACGCGACATTCCCGCTGAACTTGGGCGCCGCCAGGCCGACGAGCAGCTCCCGGCAGCGCGAGCGCACGCCGTCGGCGCCGATAACGAGGTCGGCTAGCGCGTGCGAGCCGTCGGCGAAGACGAGCTTGACCACGTTCCCATTCTGCTCGAGCTCCTGCAGGCGCTTGCCGAACTGGATGGTGCCGGGAGCCACGGCGTCCAGAAGCAAGGCGTGAAAGTCGCCGCGGTGCACGCAGAGGTAGGGAGCGCCATAGCGTTGCTCCAGCGCCTCGCCCATGGGGTAGTCGAGTAGCAGCTCGCCCGTGTCCCAAACGCGGCTGACCCAATGGGCCGTACGCACGCCGGTCTGCGCAAGACGGTCGCAGACTCCGATCCGCTTCAGGATGCGCGTGACATTGGGTGAAAGATTGATGCCGGCGCCGATGCGGCTGAAGGACGCGCTTTGCTCATAAATCGTCACTTGATAGCCTGCGGCCTGCAGAAGTGCTGCCGCGGCCGGACCGCCGAGCCCGGCGCCGACGATGGCGATGCGAAGCTTGTTTTTCGTCAATTCAGAACCCCGGCGCGCGCATGTCGTCGGTCAGGATGCGGCCGTTGCCGATGATCTTTTCGCCGTCCAGCCAGGCGCTGCAATTGCGCATCGGCAGGTCCATGTGGCAGGCGGTATCGTTATTGCCCCCAAACTCGAGGTTGGGCCCGAGCGAGAAGAGCACGTTGCCGTAGTACGAGCGGCCGTCCATGCCGATGCCGTTCACCGACCACTGGGCGTCGATATGGGTACCCCAGCCGATATGCGAGACGGCGTAGGCGCGCGGATCGTTGTAGCTGTCCATCCACTGCCGCAGATCGTCGGCCTGCTTGCCGCCTTTCATGCGCGTGACATAGCCCTTCTCGATCTGGAACTCGAGGGGCTCGGAGAGGAAAGTCATGCTCGGGTAGAGGATGTCGCCCTCGTTCATGACCACGCTGCCATTCACGTCCTCGGTGAAGTTGGCGATCAGGCCGGCGGGGAAATGGTCCCAGCGTCCCGGCTCGGCGACGTAGCCGTACTCCATGAGCGGCTTGTACTTTCCATTGAAACGGTAAGTGACGTCGGTGCCCACGGCGTTGGTGAAGCGCAAGGTTTTGGCGGCCGAGATGCGCTTCATCGCGGCCTCGGTGCGCGTGCGGTGATCGGGGGTAGGGAAGAGGCGGCGCAGCACGTCGGGCTGCTCGCACACGAGCAGCACCCGCTTGCCGGCGTTCTGCAGCTCGTCGCCTTCCCTCGAGAACGAGACCACCAGGAGGTCGATGATCATGTCCGCCGAGAGCAGCTTCTGCATCGCCTGCGGGTGCTTCGCGAGATCATTTTTGCCGACGGCCTTCAGCCCTTCGCTTTTGCCCGGCAGGTTCACGTCGATGGTCTTCGCGCCGAGGCTCTGCGCCGCGGCGATGAAGTCGTGCGCATAGTTGCGCAGCGCCTCGCCCGCGGAGAGGACCGCGACGGTTTCGCCCGCGCGCACTTTGCACAGCTCAAGCTCTTTCTTGAACAGGTCGATCATGGTGTGCCTCCTCAGAGTTCCGGATGTCTGCTTTGCGGCCGCGCGCACTGGAAGGCCTGCGCCGCCCTGAGCACCAGAGAATCCTGGTACATGCCCCCAACGATCTGCAGGCCCACCGGTCGGTTGCCGCGCACGAAGCCGCAGGGCACGGTCGCGGCCGGCTGGCCGGTAAGGTTGAAGGGGTAGGTGAACGGCGTCCACGACGTCCAGTCGTCGCTCTTGCCATCGGGCGTCAGGCGGCCGGCTTCGAACGGCGCCACCGCCATGGTCGGCGTGACCAGCAGGTCGTACTTGTCGTGGAAGGCGCGTGTCGCCCGCCCCAGCGCCGCGCGCTTGTCGATTGCCGTCATGTATTCGGTGAGCGTCACCTTGCGCGCCTTCTCCAGCACCTTCGCAAGGTCCTGGTCGAGCAGGGCGAGCTGCGCGTCGGTCAGGAGCCGCGTCGAATGCGCGATGCCGGCGAAGAAGTGGACGCGGAAAGTGTCGGTCGGATCCTCGAACGGAGCGACGACCTCTTCGATTTGCGCGCCGAGGGCTTCGAATACTTTCGCCGCCGCCGCGACGAGATCGGCGACATCGCGCTCAACCCTCGCATAGCCGAGCGTCGGGCTGTAGGCAATGCGCAGGCCGCGCACGCCGCGATTGAGTGCCACGCGGTAGTCGGTGTCGGCGGGCGGCAGGCACAGCCAGTCGCGCCCGTCGGGCTCGGCCATGAGGTTCAGCATCAGCGCCGCATCCTCGACCGTATGGGTGATTGGGCCGACGTGCCCCAGCGTGCCGACCGCGCTGGGCGGATAGTTCGGCACCCGTCCGGCCGTAGCCTTGTGCGCGACCAGCCCGCAGAAGGACGCCGGGATGCGCACCGAGCCGCCGGCGTCGGTGCCGATGGCGGCGTGCCCGATTCCGGCCGCGAGGGCCGCGGCCGATCCGCCGCTCGAGCCGCCAGGGGTGAGGGCGAGGTTCCAGGGATTGCGCGTGATGCCGGAGAGCGGGCTGTCGGTGACGCCTTTCCAGCCGAACTCCGGCGTGGTGGTCTTGCCCAGGATGATCGCTCCTGCTTCGCGCAGGCGTGCCACGGCGGGCGCGTCCTCGTTTCCCGGCTGCTTCGGATCGGCCGTCTTCGAGCCGCGCAGGGTGGGCCAGCCCTTGGCGATGATGGCGTCCTTGACGGTGACGGGTACGCCATCCATCTCGCCGAGCGGCCGTTGCTCGCGCCAGCGCGCTTCGGACTCGGCGGCGAGCCGCAGCGATTCGCGCTCGTCGGCGACGACGCAGAATGCATTGATTTGGGGCTCGATGCGCGCGATGAGTGCATACGCGGCGCGCACCGCCTCGACGGGGGAGGCGCTGCGCGCGCGGTAGGCGCCGAGGAGCTCGGAAACGCTCTTGAACCGGAAATTATCCAAGCATATAAATGTTATGCTATTTGCAGCGCCATTCCAAGAGAGGGGATCATGACATTGACATCGCGTTTCGCACGGCTCGCCGGGGCCGCACTGCTGGGGCTTTCGCTGCAGTGCGCGGCGGCGGAAACAACCTTGAAGCTGGTCAGCGTGTTTCCGCGCAATCACACCTTCAACGTGCCGGTCTTCGACATGATCGAGTCGATCAACGCCAAAGGGAAGGGCGTGCTGCAGGTGCAGTTCATCGGCGGCCCGGAAGCCGTGCCGCCGACCGAGCAGCTTGCCGCGCTGCAGCGCGGCGTGTTCGACATCTTCGCCGGCGCGGCGTCCTACTACGACGGCCAGTTGCCCGAGACGGGCGCGCACAACGCGAGCAACAAGTCCGCGGTGGAGCTGCGCAAGGACGGGGCGCTCGACTACCTGAACAAGGCCTTCAACGCCAAGGCGAACGCGCAGTACCTCGCTTACCTCGGCTCGGGCTACACCTTCTACATCTTTACCAAGTCCGAGCCAAAGCGAAATTCGGCTGGCGGCTTCGATTTGCAGGGCCTGAAGATCAGGGGCCCCTCGATCTACCGTCCGTTCTACGAGTCGCAGGGCATCACCGCGGTCAACGTTCAGGTGCCGGAGATGTACTCGGCGCTCGAGCGCGGCGTGATCGAGGGCATCGGCTTTCCCTTGATCGGCATCACCAGCCAGGGCTGGGAAAAGCTGATCAAGTACCGCATCCAGCCTGCGTTCTGGCAGGGTGACCTGGCGATCATCGCCAACCTCGACGTATGGAAGAAGCTCGACCAGAAGCAGCGCCAGGTGCTGCAGGACGCGGTCGCCGAGACCGAGCGCAAGGCGCATGAGTTCTTCCAGGCGGAGTCCAAGCGGGAGGAGCAGAAGCTCTTCGCCGCCGGCATGAAAGACGTGCAGCCCTCGCCCGCAGAAGCCCGCAAGTACGCCGCGGCGGCGTACAACTCCCTGTGGGAGCAGCTCGGCAAGCGCCTGCCCAAGCAAGAAGTCGACACCTTGCGGAAATACTTCTACAAGGAGTGAAGGCCGCCGTCGCACTGTACGACCGGCTGCTCGCCAGTCTGGCGCTTCTCTCCGCTGTCGCCTTCGGCGCAGTGGCGTTCATCATCGTCTATGAGGTGAGCGCGCGCTGGCTGGGCTTTCGGCCCCCCGTGTGGCCGCAGGCGATCAGCGAGTACACGATGCTCTACGCGACGCTCTTCGGCGCGCCCTGGGTGCTGAACCGCGCCGACCATGTGCAGGTCACGGCGCTGGTGGCGGTGTTCCCTCGCGCAGGCCGTAAGGCGCTTTCGCGCGTGATGAGCGTCATCGGCATGCTGGTCTGCCTGATCGTCGCCTGGTACGCGCTGCGCGTCACCCTGAACGCTCAGGGACTCGAGATCCGCTCGTTCGAGATGCCGAAGTGGGTGCTTTACGCGCCGCTGCCGTTCGGCTTCCTCCTGCTCGCCATCGAGTTCTTCCGCCACGCCCTCCGCGCCTCGCTCTTCGCGGGCAAGGAGATCGAGTACTACGACAGGCGGCGCGAAGCATGAGCTGGTACGAAGCGGCAGCGCTGATGGTCGGGACAGCCATGCTGCTCATTGCGCTCGGCCTGCCCGTCGCCTTCTCCTTCATCGCCACCGACGTCATCGGGGCGTTCATCTTCATGGGCGGCGTGCGAGGCCTGGAGCAGGTGGCCTCCAACATGAGCGCCTCGGTTTCGAGCTTCCTGCTGGTGCCGGTGCCGCTGTTTATCCTGATGGGCGAGCTGATGGTCCACACCGGGCTCGCCGGCCGGATGATGGACGGCTTCGACAAGCTGATCGGCCGGGTGCCGGGGCGATTGTGCTACGTGAGTGTCGGGGCCGGCACGGTGTTCGGCGCGCTCTCCGGCTCGGCGATGGCGAGCACCGCGATGCTCGGCTCGACTCTCGTGCCGGAGATGCTCCGCCGAGGCTACAAGAAGCACATGGCGATGGGCCCGATCCTCGGCGCGGGCGGCCTCGACATCCTGATTCCCCCCTCCGCGATCGCCGTCCTGCTGGGCAGCATCGCGCAGATCGACATCGGCCGGCTCCTCATTGCCGGCATCGTGCCCGCGCTGATCCTCGCGGTGATGTACGTGCTCGTGATCGCCGCGCAGTTGAAGATCGATCCTTCCGCCGCGCCGCCCTACGACGTGCAGCCGGTCTCCTGGCGGGAAAGGCTCATTTCGATCGCGGTCAACCTGGCGCCGCTCGGCCTGGTGATCTTCTGCGTCGTCGGCCTGATCCTCATGGGCGTGGCGACGCCGACCGAATCGGCGGGCTTCGGGGTGATCTCGATCCTGGTCCTAGCCGCCGCGTTCCGCTGCCTGACCTGGGAGGCCGTGAAGCGCTCGCTCGAGGGCTCGATGCGCGTCTCGGTGATGCTCTTCACCATCATGCTGGGCTCCATCACCTTCAGCCAGGTGCTGGCGTTCTCCGGCGCGAGCTCCGGGCTCGTGAACTGGGCGCTGGGCTTCCAGATGCCGCCGACCATGCTCCTCGCCGTCATGCTCGGCATCGTGGTGTTCCTGGGACTGTTCATCGACGAGGTGTCGCAGATCATGCTGACGGTGCCGATCTTCATGCCGATCGTGAAGGTGCTCGGCCTCGACCCGATCTGGTTCGGCACCTTGATGATGATCTGCATGGTGATCGGCGCGCTCAGCCCGCCGTTCGGCCTGCAGCTTTTCGTGATGATGGGCGTCGGCCCGAAGGGAACGACGCTCGGCGAAGTGTCCCTGGCGGCCGTGCCCTACATGGTCTGCCAGGTGATCCTGGTGGTGCTGATCCTGGTCTTCCCGTTGATTGCCACCTGGCTGCCGCAGCTTACGCAATGAGTCTTATCTTCCAAGGAGTTTGCGATGCATAGCGATGCCCAAGTACGCAGCGAGGCCCAGTTCCGCAAGGACCTGCAGGCCGCTATCGACGCCCGCCACCAGGCCAACCATCCGATCGTCGCCAAGTGGCAGGCCGGCGAAGTAAAGCGCGAGACGGTCGCCGGCACGATCACGGAGATCTGGTACTGGATCAGCAAGCTGATCCCCGAGGCGCTGTTCTCGATCGCCGCCAATGCGCCCCAGGAGGTGCAGGAACTCGAGATGGAGAACTATGCCGAGGAACTCGATCCTTCCAACCCGCATCCGCAGCTCATCCTGCGCTTCGCCAAGGCGTGCGGCATTTCCGAGGAGCAGCTCGCCAAGGGCCGCGGCCTGCCCACGACCGAGGCGTGGCTCAACTGGGAGCTGCAGACCGCGCGCCACCAGCCGTGGATCGCGGCGGTCGCCGGCCTGCACGTCGCGAGCGAGGCGCAGGAGCCGGTGCTGATCAACAAGCTGCTGCCGGCGCTGCGCAACCAGTGGAAGTTCTCCGAGCATGACCTGGAGTTCTGGTGGCTGCACGCCGAGGCCGATATCGACCATGGCGGGCGCGCGGTCGACATCCTCGCCAAGTACTGCAAGACCAAGCAAGAGCAGGAGATGGCGATCCACTGGGCGGGCGAGGGCGCGCGCATGAAGTGGCTCTTCTGGGACGGCATCTACCTCAACTACGAGATGGGCTACAAGCTGTAGTGATCGTCACCGTAGGCGTATCCGAAGTCGCCGCCGGCAAGCTGCTCGCCGTCAAGGTCAGCGATACGCTGACCCTGGCAGTGTGCGAGCTCGACGGCGCGTATCGGGCGTTCGACGAGAAATGCCCGCATCGCGGCGCGCCGCTCAGCCAGGGCGAGCTGGCGGGCGGGCTGCTGGCCTGCCCGCTGCATCACTTCAAGTTCGATCTCGGGAAGGCGGGGCGCTGCGTGATGCCGAAGCATCTCAAGCTGAAGAGCTTCCCGGTGGTGCGCGAAGGCGACCGGCTGTCGATCGACGTCAAAGATGCAGCAGAACCTGCCGCGGCCGATACGGCTGCTGCAGGAATTCCTGGTCCTGCTGGCTGAGCTTCACCTTCAGGGCCGCCACCGCGTCCTCCACGTGACGCGCGGAAGTGGCGCCGACGACCGGGGCCGTCACGACGCCCTGGTGCAGCAGCCACGCCATGGCGACTTTGGAGGGCGCCACTTCCAGCCGTCCGGCGACCTCGCCGACCCGCGCGCGGATGACTTCGAGCTCCGGCTCGTCGTACATGCGCCTGATCTGCGCGTCGTGCTCGGCGCGGGGGCTCTCGCCGGTGCGGGCGAGGAACCCGCGCGCGAGCGGGCTGTAGGGCGTGTAGCCGATGCCCTCGGCGAGGCAGAGCGGGACCATCTCGCGCTCCTCCTCGCGGTACACGAGGTTGTACTGGTTCTGCATGGCCACGAAGCGGGCCCAGCCGTGCTGCTTCTGCAGATAGAGGGCGCGGGCGAACTGCCAGGCGACGAGGTTGGAGGCGCCGATGTAGCGCGCCTTGCCCGCTCGCACGATGTCGTTCAGCGCTTCCAGCGTCTCCTCGAGCGGGACGCTGCGGTCGACGCGGTGGATCTCGTAGATGTCCACGTACTCCATGCCCAGCTTCGACAGCGAGCGGTCGATGGCGTCGAAGAGGTGCTTGCGCGAGAGGCCCCGTTCGTTGACCCCGGGGCCGGTCGGATGGAAGGGCTTGGTGCAGACCACGAGGTCGTCGCGGCGCGCGTAGTCGCGCAGCGCGCGGCCCAGGATGGCTTCGCTCTCGCCCTCCGAATACATGTCGGCGGTATCGAAGAAGTTGATGCCGAGCTCGACCGCCCGCCGGATAATCGGGCGGGCTTCGCCCTCCGGAAGCACCCATTTCTGCCAGGCGGGATCGCCGAAGCCGAACGCGCCGAGGCAGATGCGCGAGACCTTGAGGCCCGTCGCGCCGAGGTTGACATACTCCATCGGCAAATTATGCACTTGTAGAATTAGCGGCGATGAAAAAGAAACGAGCAAGTCCCGGCCGACCGGAAGGCGAGAGCTTCGCCCGGGAGAAGATCCTCGGCGCAGCGGAGGCGACCTTCGCGGAGCACGGGTACTCCGGCACCTCGTTGCGGCAGATCGTGGACCGGGCGAACGTCACGCAAGCCCTGGTCACGTATTACTTCGGCTCCAAGGAAGCGCTGTACAAGGAGATCTTCCTCAAGCGGGGCCGGGAAATCGCGAACGCGCGCCTCGAGGGCTTGCGGTTGCTGCCCGCCAATCCAACGCTCGAGCAGGTGGTGGCCACGTATCTCAAGCCCGCGCTCGAAATGCGGCGCACCCGCGAGGGGCGGGCCTTCATCCGCCTGCAGGCGCGCATGCACACCGAGCCGCCTCGCTTCGCGGAGAGCCTGCGGCGGGACGTCTACGACGATGCGGTGCGGCGCTATGTGGGCGCCATCCGCAAGTCGGCGCCGCATCTTTCCGCGGGCACGGCTTACTGGCGCATGGTGCTCGTCATCGGGGCCTACCTCTACGCGCATTCCGATGCGCATCGCCTCGAAGAGCTCTCCAACGGCAAGTGCAAGACGGACAATATCGACGAGATGCTCGGCCAGATCACCGCATTCGTGGTCGGCGGGCTGATGGCACCCGATCCCGCCGGGCGCGCAAATCGAAAGGGAAAGCCCAAAAAGCTATCGCGTCGGCCAGGTAGCTGAAACTGCGTTAGCCGCCGTCGGGGGGACCGCTTACAATGCGGCCCCTCATATGGCGGTCAATCTCTCCGCTCCGGACGCGAAATCCCTGCACGCCGTGCGCGGCGTCGAGCTCGGCATCGCGATGGCCGGCATCAAGAAGCCCGGCCGCAAGGACCTCCTGGTGGTGCGTCTGCCGCCGGGCGCCACGGTCGCCGGCGTTTTCACGCAGAACCGCTTCTGCGCCGCGCCGGTGGTGCTGGCGAGAAAGCACCTGAAGAACGCCGTCAGGGCCCTGGTCGTCAACACGGGCAATGCCAACGCCGGCACCGGCGAGGATGGGCTGAAGCGCGCGCTGCAGGTTTGCCAGGCGCTCGCCAGCCATCTCGGCTGCGATGCATCGCAGGTGCTGCCATTCTCGACCGGCGTGATCATGGAGCCGCTGCCCTCCGAGCGCATCACGGCGGCGCTGCCGAAGGCGCTGCTCGATACCGCTGACTGGCTGTCCGCCGCGCAGGCCATCATGACCACCGATACCCTGCCGAAGGCGGCCTCGCGCAAAGTGCGGCTGTCCACCGGCGAGGCGGTCGTCACCGGCATCGCCAAGGGCGCCGGCATGATCCATCCCGGTATGGCGACGATGCTCGGCTTCGTTGCCACCGATGCCTCGGTGCCGCGCAAGACGCTGCAGAAACTGCTGCAGAGGGTGGCCGACCGGTCGTTCAACTGCATCACCGTCGACGGCGACACATCGACCAATGACGCCTTCATGCTGATCGCCACCGGCCAGGGACCGAAGGCCGCCGCGTCGCGCGACCTGCTCAAGCTCGAGGCTGCGCTCACCGATGTCGCCCGGCAACTCGCCCAGGCCATCGTGCGCGACGGCGAAGGCGCGACCAAATTCGTCACCGTGCGGGTCGAGGCTGGCCGCACCGTGGAGGAGTGCCGGCGCGTGGCCTACGCGATCGCCCATTCGCCGCTGGTCAAGACTGCGTTCTTCGCCTCCGACCCCAACCTGGGAAGAATCCTCGCCGCGATCGGCTATTCGGGCGTGCCGCTCGATACGGCGAAGGTCGATCTCTACATCGACCAGGTCCTCGTCGCCAAGGGCGGCGCCCGCCATCCGGACTACCGGGAGGAGCAGGGAGCGGCGGCCATGAAAAAGGCGGAGTTCCTGGTGCGCGCGGTGCTCAACCGCGGCAAAGCCGAAGCGACGGTATGGACTTGCGACCTGTCCTTCGACTACGTGAAAATCAACGCCGAATACAGGACATGAGCAAAGAACTCGAAAAAATACTGGAGCGGCTCGACCAGCTGCTGCCGCCGCCGCCGCCAAAGACCGACTGGCAGGCGAGCATCGCCTTTCGCTGGCGCAGTTCGGGGCGCAGGGGCGCGGCGGGCTGGCTGCAACCCGTCCGCCACGTGCATCGCATCAAGCTTTCCGACCTGCGCGGCATCGACCGGCAGATCGAGCGTGTCGAGCAGAACACGCGCCAGTTCATCGATGGCAAGCCCGCCAACAACGTGCTGCTCACCGGCGCGCGCGGCACCGGCAAGTCCTCGATCGTCAAGGGACTGCTCAACAAGTATTCGAAGCAGGGCCTGCGCCTGATCGAGGTGGAAAAGAACGATCTGGTCGACCTGCCGCACATCGTCGACCAGGTGGCGCCGCGCAAGGAGCGCTTCCTCCTGTTCTGCGACGACCTCAGCTTCCACGGCGCCGAGGAGGGCTACATCGCGCTGAAAGTGGCGCTCGACGGCTCGATCTCGACCACCTCCGAGAACCTGCTGATCTACGCCACCTCGAACCGCCGCCACCTGATGCCCGAGTACATGGCGGAAAACCTCGAGACCAAGTACGTCGACGACGAGATCCATCCCGGTGAGACGGTGGAGGAAAAAATCTCGCTCTCCGAGCGCTTCGGCCTGTGGGTGAGCTTCTATCCCTTCGACCAGGACGAGTACCTCGAGATCGTGGCCCAATGGCTCAAGTCGTTCGGCTGTCCCGCTTCGGAAAAAACCACGGAAGAGGCGCTGCAGTGGGCCATGCAGCGCGGCTCGCGCAGCGGCCGGGTCGCCTACCAATTTGCTAGAGACTGGGCAGGCAGGCACTCGAAGAAGCCGAAGTGATCGACGTCGCGGCGGGCGTCATCCTGCGCGCCGACGGCTCGTTCCTCATGGCGCGCCGGCCGCCCGGCAAGCTGTACGCCGGCTACTGGGAGTTCCCCGGCGGCAAGATAGAGCCCGGCGAGGCGCCCGCCGCAGCAATCGCGCGCGAGCTGCACGAGGAACTCGGCATCGACATCGGCGCCGCCTGTCCCTGGATCACGCGGGTGTTCACCTACCCCCACGGCATCGTGCATCTCAGGTTCTTCAGGATATTCGACTGGCGGAACGAGCCCCACCCGCGCGAGGGCCAGGACATCGGCTGGCAGACGCTGGACACGCTTGTCTCCGGGCCGATGCTGCCGGCGAACGCGCCGGTACTGGCATCGCTCGCGCTTCCCTGGGAATATGCGATCACCAACGCATCGCAGCTCGGCGCCGCCGAGATGCTTTCTCGTCTGGAGAAGAGGCTGGCGAGCGGCCTGAAGCTCCTGCAGATCCGCGAGCCGGAGTTCGACGGCAGGGATGCGTTTGTGCGGGCGGCGATCGCGCTGGCGCGGCGCCATGGCGCGAAGGTGATGACGAAGTCGCCTCATCCCGAAGCGGACGGGGTGCACTTCACCGCCGCGCAGCTCATGGCGCTGAAGGAGAGGCCGAAGAAAGGCTTGGCCGCCGCGTCCTGCCACACGCGCGAGGAGCTCGAGCGTGCCATGGGGCTGGGAATGGACTTCGCGGTGCTCGGACCCGTGAAGGACAAGGCCGCCATCGGATGGGAGCGCTTCGCAGCGCTCGCGCAGGACTGCGGCATCCCGGTCTACGCCATCGGCGGCATGAGTCCGTCCGACCTCGAGGAAGGGCGCTGCGCCGGTGCGCACGGGCTGGCGATGATCCGAGGGGCATGGCGCTAGCGTGCGGCACGGCGCACGTTTTACAACGCCTTACACGGCGCTGACCTAGTTTTGACCATTGCATCGGCCAGCCCGGCTAGGCTGTGCCCATGTACCGCTGGCTTCTGTTGGTGCTTGTACTGCATGCCGTCCCGGCGGCGGCGCAGCCGGCGATCTCGCTGCACTGCGCGCGCGGCGTTCCGGACCATCCTGACGCGGAGATGAGTATCAGCGAGCGGAGCGAGCACGTCGTGAACATCGTGTTTGTCGGCTTCCGGCCCTCACGCGGCCGTGCCGAGTGGAGCGTACGGGACTGCCTGAGCACGGCGGCGAAGCTCGACGGGTCACGGAATATCGTCGCTTCACTGTGGTATCGGGAGCGGGGACAGCGTTTGCAGGAGCCGCTCGAGCCCTTCGGTCCCTCGCGCCGCCTCGTCTACCACGCCTCGAGCAAGCAGCTGGTGGTGGAACGGGAGCGCGTGCTCTACTCCCTGAGCCTGGCCTACTCCTTGGGCTCTTCCTTTTCTTCCTTCTCGGCGGTGGGGACGCGGTAGGACTCGGAAGCCCACGCGCCGAGGTCGATCACCCTGCAGCGCTCGCTGCAGAAGGGCCGCCACTTGTTCTCGGGGCCGAAGATCGCCGCCTTCCCGCAGCGCGGGCAAGGAACTGTCTTTACAGATTGCAAAACGTCAGCTCGAAGCCGACATCCCAGTCGGCGGTGCGCGGCCGCGGATCGTCGCCGTTCTGCGCCATGAAGCGGATGTTGAGGACGTACTTGTTGGCGCTGATTTCAGGCACCACCGGGGTGTCCGTGTCGAGACGCAGGCGCAGCATCTGGGCGGTCTTGCCGCCGAGCATCTGCTGGAACACCCCCTGAACGGCGGAGTGCGTCTGCGGCTTGCCCGACTCGCGCAGGATGCGCAGGATGATCGCGGTGCCGTCGCGCAGCGGATAGAGCGGCCCGGTCCAGGCGGCGAGCTGTCCGGTGCGCTCCTCCGAGGGCCGGTGCAGCCAGTAGTGGTACGAGGGCAGGTCGAACTCGCACGCGCCGCCGGGAATGCCGGTGCGCTGCTTGATCGACATGAGCCAGTCGTTCTCGCGCAGGTACTGGCCGATCTTGCCGGTCATCGAGAACAGGGCCGCCGCGGACTGCTCGATGTCGCGCACCACGCTGGAGAGCGCCTCCTCGGCGATGTCGGGGTTGTTGCGGAACGACAGCAGCACCTGCTTTTGCCGCTCGAGTTCCTGCAGCAGGTCGGACTTCAGGTCGGCGCGTCCGGCGACCTCCATGATCTCGAACAGCGTCAGCAGCGCCATGTGGTGATCGTGCGGCTCGCTGCGCGCCACGAAATGCCGCGAGCGCTCGAACAGGTCCTCGAGGCGCAGCAGGGTGCGGATGCGCTCGTTGAGGGGATATTCGTAGGTGATCACGGTTTCGCGAATTGTAGGTATTTTTTATGCAGAACGGCGACCTGATTGCGCAGCGCGTCGAGCGGCCCGGCGTTGTCGATGACGTCGTCCGCCGCCGCAAGGCGCGCCTCGCGCGCGGCCTGAGTCCGGATGATGGTGCGCACTTCGTCCTCCGCGAGGCCGCTGCGCGCGCGCACGCGGGCGAGCTGCGCCTCCTCCGGCGCATCGACCACCAGCACGCGGTCGACCCGGCGCCGATAGTCGGGCGACTCGATGAGCAGCGGCACGACGTGGACCACATAGGGTCCGGCGGCGGCCGCGATGCGGCGCTTCGATTCCTCGCGGATCAGGGGATGGAGCAGCCCCTCGAGCGTCTTTCTCGCGGCCGGATCGGAGAACACCCGCTCGCGCATCCGCTGCCGGTCCATTTTTCCGTCGCGGATGAAGTCCTTGCCGAAGGTCCTGGCGATTTCCGGCAGCGCGGGCCCGCCGAGCGCCGTCAACTCATGGGCGATGGCGTCCGTATCGACTACCGTGGCTCCCAGGCGGGCAAACTCGTCGGCCGCCGCACTCTTGCCGCTACCGATGCCTCCCGTGAGCCCGACCACAAATGCGCTCACGGCTGCCGCGTGTACCAGCGCATGATCGGCTCGCCCCAGAACATCGCGACGATGCCGGCGAGGGCGAGGTAAGGTCCGAAGTGGAACTTGAACTTCCAGTCCCACCCGCGCCGGGCGGAGAACATCTGCAGCGAGCCGAAGATCAGGCCAACCACCGAAGACAGCACCAGAACCAGGAGGAGCATGTTCCACCCCAGGAACGCGCCGACCGCCGCGAACAGCTTGAAGTCGCCCTGGCCCATCCCGTCCATGCCGCGAAGCAATCTGAATGCCGCATTGATGGCCCAAAGGAACAGGTAGGCCGCTGCCGCACCGATCACCGCGTCGCGAAGGGGGACGAACGCGCCGACCACGTTTGCCAGCAACCCGACCCAGATCAGCGGCAGCGTTATCTGGTCGGGGAGATAGCCGGTCTCCTGATCGATAAACGCCAGAGCTATGGTTGCCCAGACGAACAGGGCCGCGGCGGCGGCGATTACGCTGAAGCCGAATCGATACGCGCAATAGAAGGCGCCTGCCCCCGCAAGCAGCTCGACCAGCGGGTACTTCAGGCCGATGGGATTGGCGCATTTGGAGCATCGGCCGCGCAGCAGCGCATAGCTGAGGAGGGGGACGTTCTGGAAGGCGCCGATCTGATGGCCGCAACTGGGGCAGCGCGAGCGCGGCGCGGCGAGGTTAAAGGGGCGCTCGAGCAGCCCCTGAGTGAGAGCGCGGCACGCGGCGGCGGCTTCCTTGGCCTGCGGATTTCCCTTGAGGGTTTCGGCTTCCTCCAGGATCGCGGGGACGTCGCTGAGCCACTCGCGCTCCATCATCTTCGGCAGGCGGTGGATGACGACGTTCAGGAACGAGCCGATGCACAGCCCGAACACCAAGGCGAACCATGGCAGAACGGCTGGCTGAGCGAGCCAGCCGAGCATCCGCTAGACGGCCTGGCCCATCTTGAAGATCGGCAGGTACATGGCGATCACCATGCCGCCGATCAGCGTGCCGAGGACCACCATGATCAACGGCTCCATCAGCGAGGACAGCGCCTCGACCGCGTCGTCGACCTCGCCCTCGTAGAAGTCGGCGATCTTGCCGAGCATGGCGTCTAGCGCGCCGGTCTCCTCGCCGATCGACACCATCTGGATCACCATCGCGGGGAAGACGTTGACGTTCTGCATCGCCACGGTGAGCTGCGTGCCGGTCATCACCTCGGACTGGATCAGCTTGGTCGCATTCTGATAGACCCAGTTGCCCGAGGCGCCGCCCACCGAGTCGAGCGCCTCGACCAGCGGCACGCCGGCGGCGAACATCGTCGAGCAGGTGCGCGTCCAGCGCGCGATGGTCGACTTCTTCACCAGGTCGCCGAACACCGGCACCCTCAGCATGATCCGATCCATGGCGATCTGCACCGGCAGCGAGCGTTGCCAGGCATGGAGGAAGCCGTAGATGCCGCCGCCGACCACGCCGAAGATCAGGTACCAGAACTCGACGAAGAAGTCGGAGACGGCCATCACGAACAGCGTCGGCGCCGGCAGATCGGCGCCGAAGGCGGTGAACACCTGCTTGAACGCCGGGATGACGAAAATCATGATCACCGCGGTGATGATGAACGCCACGGCGATGATCGCGATCGGGTAGAAGAGGGCCGCCTTGATCTTCGACTTGATGGCCTGGATCTTTTCCTTGTAGGTGGCGAGGCGGTCGAGCAGCGTTTCGAGAATGCCGGCCTGCTCGCCGGCGGCCACCAGGTTGCAGAACAGGGCGTCGAAGTGCAGCGGATACTTGCGGAACGCCGTGGCGAGCGCCGAGCCGGTCTCGACGTCGGTCTTGATGTCGATCAGCAGTCTTGCCACCGCGGGATTCGACGCACCCTTCGAGACGATGTCGAAGGACTGCAGCAGCGGCACGCCGGCCTTCATCATCGTGGCGAGCTGGCGCGTGAACAGCGTGATGTCCTTGTCGGTGACCCTGCCGCCGCCGGCGCGCCTCTGCTTCTTGACCTTGGTGACCAGAATGCCCTGCCGGCGCAGGGTGGCGTTGACCACGGCTTCGCCGCCCGCGCGCATCTCGCCGCGGATGATCTTGCCGCCCTTGTCCTTGCCCTCCCAGGAAAAGGTCGCGTCCTTGGGGCCCTTCGTTGCGGTTGCCGTTGCCATCCTGACTTCTCCCTATCCCGCGAGCATAGCCCTCCGCGGGGCTTTTGGAAAGTCTCAGGTATCGTTCCTAAGCTTCTGACGCTTCATTGCTTTCGGCTGCCTCAACGGGGCGGAAAATTCGCACGGTTTTCACCGTCCGGCCCTGAGCGTGAACAATTTCCATGGAGACGCCGGCAACGCGAATCGAGACGTCCCCCTCGGGCAAGTCCTGCAGGTGCTCGACGATCAGCCCGCTCAGGGTCTTCGGACCGTCGGTCGGAAGCGACAGGCCGAGCGCCCGGTTCACCTCGCGCACCGGCATCGTGCCATCGGCGGTGGCGGCGCCCTGGTCGTCCCAGGCCAGCAGGGGCGAGGCCGAAGGCAGCGAGGTCGTGAACTTGCCGATGATCTCCTCGATGATGTCCTCGAGGGTTACCAGCCCCATGAGCTCGCCGTACTCGTCCACCACCAGGGCCAAGCGCTCCTTGTTTTCCTGGAAATACTGGATTTGCGACAGAACCGGCGTGGTCGCCGGCACGTAATAGGGCTCATCCAGCACCGCCAGCAGCGCCTCCTCGTCGAGCGACCCCGCGTACAGCGCGCTCAGGATCTTGCGCAGGTGCAGCACGCCGGCGAGGTCCCCCTCGTGGTTGCGGAACACCGGCAGGCGCATGTGGTGGCTGGTGGCGAGCTGGCGCGACACCGTTTCCATGCCGTTCTCCAGGCACACCGATTCGATGCGCGTTCGCGGCAGCATGATGTCCTGCAGGCTCATGTCGGTGACGTCGAACATGTTGAGCAGGATCGAGACGTGCTTTTTCGGCAGGAAGTTGGACGACTCGAGCACGATCGTGCGGATCTCCTCGGCCGACAGGGCCTGCGAACCGCCCTCCTGATGCTCGATGCGCAGCAGCCGCAGCAGCGGCCTTAGCAGGGCGTTGGTCGACACCGACAGCAGGTGCACGAACGGCGCCGAAACCACTGCCAGGATGCGCATGGGCCAGGCGACAAGCCGTGCGATGGTCTCGGCGTTGTGCTGCCCGAGCCGCTTGGGCACCAGCTCGCCGACGACGATCGAGAAATACGTGATGATCACGACGATGCTGCCGGTGGCGAACCAGCCGCTCCATTTGACGTCGAACCCCTGCGCCACCAGCCAGGCCGCGAACGGCCCGGCCAGCACCGACTCGCCGACGATGCCGTTGAGCAAGCCGATCGAGGTGATGCCGATCTGGATGGTGGACAGGAACCGGGTGGGATCCTCGCTCAGCTTGAGCGCCGCCGCGGCGAGGCGATCGCCGTTCTTCGCCAGCGCCGCGAGCCGGGGACGGCGCGCGGTGAGAAGCGCAACCTCCGACATGGCGAAAGCGCCGTTCAGGAGAATCAGAAAAGCGAGCAGGGCGATTTCCACGACTCAGCTGCGACCGAGCAGGACTTCGAGCACGAACCGGCTGCCGACGTAGGCGAGCACCAGGAGCACGAAGCCGCCGAGCGTCCAGCGCACCGCGGTGCGGCCGCGCCAGCCGTAGCGCCAGCGCCCGACCAGCAGCCAGCCGAAGGTCAGCCAGGACAGCACCGCGAACACCGTCTTGTGGTCGGAGCGAAAGGCGCGGCCGAACAGCGTCTCCGAGAACGCGATGCCGGTGGCGAGGGTCAGCGTGAGCAGGACGAAGGCCGCGCCGATGGCGCGAAACAGCAGCAGCTCGAGGGTTAGCAGGGGCGGCAGATTACCCGCGAAGCCGGTCTTCTTGGCGTGCAGGCGCCGCTCGACCACCAGCATGAGGAGGGCGTGCAGCAGCGCGATGACGAACAGGCCGTATGCGGCCATCGCCAGCGCGAGATGCAGCCGGAAGCCGAGCGCCGCGGCGTGCGCGCCGCTCGAGGCGAGCCCGGGAAAGAAAGCGGGCAGCGTCACGGTCGCGGCGGCGGCGAGCAGCACCAGGGGCTCCATGCCGTCGAGGTGGTAGAGCAGGCTCTCGCTCCAGTAGGCGAGCACCGCGAGCCAGGTCATCACCGAGAGCGCCTGGGCGAAGCCGAAACGCAGCTCGGGCGCGGCGAAGATGCCGTCGTAGAGGAGCCATCCATGGAGCGCGAGCGGCACGAGGATTGCGGCGCGCTCCCACCCGCGCAGGCCGCCGCCAGCATGGCTGCGCCAACGCGTGTTCCAGAAGTGCCACGCCAGCCCCACGTAAGCGGCGCACGCGATTACGTGAATTACAATGTCGGGCACTTCTCCAGTTTATCACCCCATGCTTGACAACCTGACCGGACGGCTCGCCAAGATCGTCAAGACGATCCGCGGCGAGGCGCGCCTGACCGAAGCGAACATCCAGGATGCGCTGCGCGAAGTACGCGTGGCGCTGCTGGAGGCCGACGTCGCGCTGCCGGTGGTGAAGCACTTCACCGAGGCGGTGCGCGCCAAGGCGCTCGGCGAGGAGGTGGCCGGCAGCCTGACGCCGGGCCAGGCGCTGGTCGGCGTCGTGCACCGCGAGCTGACCGCGCTGATGGGCGAGGCGAACGCGGGGCTCGAGCTCGCCGTGCAGCCGCCGGCGGTGATCCTGATGGCGGGCCTGCAGGGCTCGGGCAAGACCACCACCAGCGGCAAGCTGGCGCGCTTTCTGAAGGAAAGCAAGAAGAAGGTTGCCCTGGTTTCCTGCGACGTCTACCGCCCCGCGGCCATCGAGCAGCTGAAGTCCGTGGCAGCTCAGGCCGGAGCGGACTTTGTTTCTTCTTCTATTTCAGAAAAACCCCTTGAGATCGCAAGACGGGCGCTCGAGTACGCGCGCACGCACTACATGGACGTGCTGATAGTCGACACCGCCGGCCGCCTCGCCATCGACGAGCAGATGATGCAGGAAATCGCCGCGCTGCACGCCGAGCTGAAGCCCGCCGAAACGCTGTTCGTGGTCGATGCGATGCAGGGCCAGGACGCGGTCAATGTGGCGCGCGCCTTCGGCGAGCGGCTGCCGCTCACCGGCGTCATCCTCACCAAGCTGGACGGCGACGCCCGCGGCGGCGCCGCGCTCTCGGTGCGCCATGTCACCGGCAAGCCGATCAAGTTCGCCGGCACCGGCGAGAAGCTCGACGGCCTGGAGCCGTTCCACCCGGAACGCATGGCGGCGCGCATCCTCGGCATGGGCGACATCCTGTCGCTGGTGGAGGAGGCGCACGCCAGGATAGATCTGGAAGAAGCGAAGCGGGTTGCCGAGAAGGTGAAGAAGGGCAAAGGCTTCGACCTGGAGGATTTCAAGCAGCAGATCGCGCAGATGAAGAAGATGGGCGGCGTCGCCTCGCTCATCGACAAGCTGCCGGCCCAGCTGGTCGGGCAGATCAATCCCGCCCAGCTGCAGGACGACAAGCAGCTGCGGCGCATCGAGGGCATCATCAACGCGATGACGCCGCAGGAGCGCGCCAAGCCGGAGCTGATCAAGGCCTCGCGCAAGCGGCGCATCGCCACCGGCGCCGGTGTGTCGGTGCAGGCGGTGAACCAGCTGCTCAACCAGTTCGAGCAGATGCAAAAGATGATGAAGATGATGAAAGGCGGGAATATGGCACGCATGATGCGCGGCATGAAGGGCATGCTGCCCGGTTTGCGGTAGCCAATGACCGAAGACGCCGGCCGCACGCTCGTCTGCAGCGTGCTCTTCATCGACATCGTCGACTACTCGAAGCACGACGTTGCCGAGCAGGTACGCCTCAAGAACCGCTTCAACGCCGTTCTGTCGAGCGCGCTCGGGCACGTCGAGGAGGAGGAGCGCGTGGTGATCGACACCGGCGATGGCGCCGCCATCGCCTTTCGCGGCGACCCGGAGCGCGCACTGTACGTCGCGCTCGAGGGATTCGACGCCAACCTCGACCTGCCGGTGCGCATGGGCATCAATCTCGGCCCGGTCTCGCTGATGCGCGACATCAACGGCTCCGACAATGTGATCGGCGACGGCATCAACGTCGCGCAGCGCATCATGGGCTTCGCCGCGCGCGGCGAGCTGCTGGCGTCGCGTTCGTTCTACGAGGTGGTGGCGCTGCTCTCGGGCGACTATGCCAACATGTTCAAGGATGAGGGCGTGCGCGTCGACAAGCACAAGCGCCCGCACGACGTCTACTCGGTGAGCCAGGCGGTGCGCGTCGCCCGCCGTGTCGCCGAGGCGGGGTCACGCTCGAAGACCCAGCGTCCCTCGCCCACCGCCTACACGGTCATCGGCCGTACGCCGGCGCAGGTGTTCGATGCCGGCACGCACTTCATGATTTCGGGCTACAGCGAGGCGAGCGTGCGCGAGGTGGTGAAGAAGTTCGCGGACCAGGGCGGCAAGGTCATTTCGGAGATCTCGAAAGTCGGCGCGAAGTGGCTGGCGAGCGTCGACAATCCGCGCGCCGCGGGCGCGAGCGTGCAGGAGTTCGGCTTCAAGCACGTGGTCTCGGCACCGACGCGTGAGG
>Ga0193752_1001396_pt1 | contig 20141 bp, 17 predicted proteins | sample H1c1metaG_FD_144924 | JGI IMG/M metagenome (GOLD analysis project Ga0193752, IMG submission 144924) | Soil microbial communities from a riparian zone of the East river system, Colorado, United States - H1c1 | ecosystem: Environmental > Terrestrial > Soil > Riparian zone | place: USA: East River...
CCTCTCTTTCAGTGATTGCGAATCCGTTTCTGGCCAGTTCAATGGCCGGCTGGATCAAGTCGGCGAGGGGCAGCTTTGCATATTTGTGAGTCTCAAAAAGTCCGGCTACTGTTCCGGGGATGCCACTGGATAAATGACCGTTGACACTTTCTCCCGGGCGAATATTTCCGACGCTGTCGAGATACATTTCGCGGCTTGCCCGAGCAGGAGCCATCTCACGATAATCCAGGGCCAGTGCACCTCCTTTTGCTCTTTGAGCTACCAGGAATCCTCCACCGCCAATATTTCCGGCGCCGGGATAGACCACGGCAAGGGAGAGTTGTGTAGCAATGGCGGCGTCAAAGGCATTGCCTCCTTTTTTTAGGATATCCACACCAACTTTGGCTGCCAGCGGGTGGGCACAAACCACAAGGCCGTTTTTAGCAATGACTCTTTTGTTGATCTGATAATGATAGGGATCCAGCGCAATGCTTGCCTTTGTTGTACCTGAGCCACAGGAAGTGGAAATAACGATGGTTACAAACGCAAACACATAGGGGATAACGTATTGAATCATCCCTCCAAGGTACAATCACATGGAACATGAATTGCACTGCTAGGCAAAATTGTGGTATGGCCAAAGCAACAAAGAAGGCAGCAGCGAAAGCGGTAAAGAAAGGAGCGAAACCCAAACAGACTCAGTCGCGCCCTGGCAAGGAATCGAGGATGAAACCCCAACCCGTGTACGATTATCCCGACCAGAAGGGCAGCGACAAGCTCAAGAATAAAAAAGCGCTGATCACAGGTGGAGATAGCGGCATTGGCAGAGCAGTGTCGGTCCTGTTTGCAAAGGAAGGGGCCGACGTCGCCATTGTGTATCTGAATGAGCAAAGTGATGCCGAGCAGACCAGGGAGGAAGTGGAGAAGTATGGCCGTAAATGCGTGCTCATCGCCGGCGACCTTGCAAAGGAATCCTTCTGCGCGAAGGCTGTCAAACAGGCCGTGAGGGAGTTGGGTGGGCTCGACATCCTGGTGAACAATGCTGCCCTTCATTGGGTAGCGAAGACACTGGAAGAACTTCCTACCAAACAACTCATCAAAACATTCTACAACAATATATTCTCGTATTTCTGGGTAACAAAATTCGCACTTGGCCATCTGAAAAAAGGAAGCTGCATCATTAACACCTCATCGGTTACGGCCTACAGGGGTAGCCCCACCCTAATCGATTATGCCGCCACCAAGGGCGCGATTGTGGCTTTTACCCGAAGTCTGGCATCAAACCTGGCAAAGAAAAAGATCCGGGTGAATGGCGTAGCCCCGGGCCCGATCTGGACCCCGCTGATCGCCTCCAGTTTCGACGGAAAAAGGGTGGCAACGCATGGAGAGGACGTGCCCATGGAAAGACCCGGGCAGCCCGTGGAGGTAGCGCCGGCCTTTCTTTTCCTGGCCAGTGCCGATGGCTCCTACCTTACCGGGCAGTTCATTCACCCAAACGGTGGCGAAATCATTAATGGCTGACCCGTTCCCTCAATTCGGCGTAAATTTGCGTCCTCAAATAAATATGGCTAAACAAAAATCAGGTCCTCCTGTTTCCCCAGAAATGGTGGCCGAGGATGAGTTCATAGAAGTATTCGGAGCAAGGGAACACAATCTGAAGAACATCGACATTCGCATACCGAAGAACAAACTCGTGGTCTTTACCGGAGTCAGTGGCAGCGGCAAGTCTTCACTCGCCTTCGACACGATCTACAACGAAGGACAGCGCAGGTACATGGAAAGTTTTTCCGCCTATGCGCGGCAGTTCATTGGCGACATGGAAAGGCCGGACGTTGATAAAATCACCGGATTGTCGCCCGTGATTTCTATCGAACAAAAAACCACAAATCGCAACGCCCGTTCTACCGTAGGAACGATCACCGAGGTCTACGACTTTATGCGATTGCTTTTTGCCCGCACCGCTGAGGCTTACAGCTACAACACCGGAAAGAAGATGATCAAGTTCAGCGAAGAGGAGATCATTCAGAATATTTACTCAAGATTCAAGGGCAAAAAAATATCCGTGCTCGCTCCATTGATCAGGGGTCGCAAGGGCCATTACCGGGAACTTTTTGAAGACATTCGTAAGAAGGGTTACCTGAAGGTCCGTGTGGATGGCGAAGTGCAGGACATCTCTCCCAAAATGCAGCTCGACAGGTACAAGATCCACGATATTGAGGTGGTGATCGACCGGCTTGCAGTAACGGATGAGATGAGGGTCAGGCTGAGCCAGAGTGTGCAGAAGTCGCTTCAGATGGGAAAGGACCTGATGTTCATATTGCTGAACGACCTCGGCAAGGTGGTTCAATACAGTAAGGAACTTATGTGCGAGGACACCGGGATCAGCTACGAGGAACCTTCACCGAATTCATTTTCTTTTAATTCCCCATATGGGTATTGCCCCACGTGCAAGGGCCTGGGAGATATTTACCAGGTGAACATCGACGCAGTTGTACCCGATAAATCCTACAGCATAAATGAAGGAGCTTTTGAGCCGCTCGGTGAGGCCCGCGAGGCCTATGTATTCCGCCAGGTGCAGCAGGTTGCCAGAAAACACAAGATCGATCTGAACAAGCCAGTGAGTGAATTGCCCCAAAAAGCCTGGAACCTGATCCTCTTTGGCAATGAGGCCGGGGAAGGGGACACAGCCGTCGAGTTTAATGAAGCTCCGGTCGGTGGGCAGGTATATACGGAAGAATATGAAGGCATCATTCCACAGCTCAAGCGCTGGTTTGCCGGCGGAACAAGTGAATACCTGAGAGAGTGGGTCGAACAGTTTATGGAACTGAGAACCTGTCCCGAATGTAATGGGGCCAGACTAAGAAAGGAAAGCCTGTGGTTCAGGATCGATGGAAAGAATATTGCCGAGCTCAGCAACCAGAATCTCGACAAGCTCATGCGCTGGTTTTCGGATGTGGAGATCAGACTGAATGAAAAACAGAAAACTATCGGTAAGGACGTGCTGAAGGAAATCCGCGAAAGGATGCAGTTCCTGCTGGATGTGGGTCTGAATTATTTAACGCTGAACCGTTCTGCCAGAACGCTGAGTGGGGGTGAATCACAACGGATCCGGCTGGCCACACAAATCGGATCCCAGTTGCAGGGCATCACCTATATTCTTGACGAACCGAGTATCGGTCTGCATTCAAGGGACAACCAGCGGCTGATCGACGCATTGAGGAACCTCAGGAATATTGGCAACAGTGTACTGGTAGTGGAACACGATAAAGACATCATGTTTGCCGCGGATCACCTGGTTGACATCGGACCGCTGGCGGGGAAGTATGGCGGACAAATCGTTGCTCAGGGAGATCCTAAAGAAATCTATGAATCACATTCAGAAACTTCCAAATTCCTGTTTGGTGAGCAACTTATCAAAGTGCCCTCGGAAAGAAGGAAGGGGAATGGAAAATTTCTTGAACTGAAGGGTGCCAATGGAAATAATCTGAGGAATCTGAGTGTAAAATTCCCATTGGGTAAGCTGATCCTGGTTACCGGTGTCAGTGGTAGTGGCAAGTCGACCCTGATTAACGAAACACTTTACCCGCTGCTGAGCAGGCATGCATATAATTCAAGAACGAATCCACTCGAACACAAAAGCATAAAAGGGCTGGAAGCGATTGACAAGGTGATCGAGATGGACCAGTCACCGATCGGACGCACACCGAGGAGCAACCCGGCTACCTACTGCGGATTTTTCACGGATATCCGCACACTATTTTCGTCCGTGCCTGAAGCAAAGATCAGGGGCTATACTCCCGGAAGGTTTTCCTTCAATGTGAAAAGCGGTCGCTGTGATGTTTGTGAAGGAGGCGGAATGAAGGTGATCGAGATGAATTTTCTTCCCGATGTGTATGTGCACTGTGAAAAATGCAATGGAAGAAGATACAACAGAGAAACCCTGGAGATCAGGTATAAGGGTAAGTCGATCAGCGACGTGCTGAATATGACAGTTGATGAAGCCGTTGATTTCTTTTCTGCCGTGCCTTATATTTTCCGGAAGATAAAAGTATTGCAGGAAGTGGGGCTGGGTTATATCACGCTTGGACAGTCAGCGACCACATTGAGTGGAGGAGAGGCACAGCGTGTGAAATTGTCTACCGAACTCGGTAAGAAAGATACGGGCAAAACATTTTATATTCTTGATGAGCCCACAACGGGTTTGCATTTCAAGGACATCCAGTTCCTGCTCGACGTATTGAACAAGTTGGTCGACAGAGGCAATACCGTGCTTGTGATCGAACACAATCTTGACGTGATCAAAGTGGCCGATCATATCATTGACCTCGGGCCAGAAGGTGGCGATGGGGGTGGATTAGTGCTTTTTGAGGGTGCCCCCGAAGACCTGGTGAAGGTGAAGGAGAGTCATACCGCAAAATATCTCCAGGCAGAACTGAACGGCAGGGCCCTGAAATAACAAAAGCCGGCAATTGCTCATCGCCGGCTGCTGGGAAAGTAAAATCAGAGCGCTAAAAATTTATCATTTACTATGTTTTGAAGTTCGACGTCTTTCGGCAGGACTTCAAAATAGTAAGTATGAATGAAACGGAAAAATATTCTCAATAATTGTCCGGGGTGTTGATTTTTTCTTAGGGTGGGGTTTTGTAAGCAGTTGCAGGGAGTGATTAAGAAAATCATAATCGACTATAAGGGTATAGGGAACGGACCAGGTTTTTAATCAACCGGATATTAGATTTTAATAATTTCCCTGCAGCTTACATTTTTTGCGATCAACAAAATTTTGTGTTCAGCGAAGAGTCAGCTGGCCATTGCCTATTCTGTCGTCATCGCTGAAGACCTCAAAGAGATAAACTCCTTTTTCAAGATCTTTTATATGTGTCGTCTGTTTGTTCCTGATTTCTGATTGCTTCACCAGGCGTCCTTCCATGTCAAACACGGAGAGTTGATAAATCTTTCCTTCGATCCCGGTGACACTAAAGAAAACCACCTGCTGGGCGGCATCCGGGTAGAGCGCAATTCTGTAAGCCTTGTTTAAAACCTGTTTGTAGATGTAAATGGAATCTGCTTTTTTCCGCGGATTGTTAAATCCGTCATCAGTGCTACCGGCCCATAGGCGCAAAGCCTGGGTCAACAGCAGGAGCAGGGGCAGGAGTCGCAATAAAAGTTTGTAGCGTATAAAATCAATCATATGGTTTCCCGGATATAGATTAGCGTGATCTTCAAATACAAAACTAGAAGCTGATCGGGCATCTTGTCGAATTCCGGAACCTGCCTGAATTGCCTAATACAAATCCAAGTTTTATTCCGGCTGAATAATATGAGTCGTTGTTTGTCGGCGTTCCTCTTTTATCACCTGCGTGATAAACGGTGCCCGACTCTGTGTATCCAGTCTTATTCGCCATCCTTTCTGCCAGTTGGGCCTGTTGCAAAGGCATGTTATTATAGAATGCCGTTGGATCAACATAGGTGGTACTCACGTCGTCGATATAATCGGTAAACGTTTTGCGATGGACGATCTCGAAGCTGATATTGACATTGTCGCTCATGAAATATTTCACGCCAACACCCATGGGAATGTTGACCTGAGTGAGTTTGTATTCCTTTCTTGCGGGATATTCAGTTAGCCCCTGTCCTTCTGTTCTCAGTGGGCGCAGTTCAACCCATTGTCCTGTCAGAGGATCCGTACCCATGGGGTTGAAGTGGAAGCCGCCGATGCCGGCAATGAGGTAGGGTCTGAATTTTTTGTATGAATCTGTGGGGTCGTATTCAAGAAAAGTGGTAGGGTAGAATTCGGCCATCAACAGCACTTCTGTAAATTTGGAACGAAAGTTTGAATTTCTTGTTTTCCTCGCTTCTTCCAATCCCCCTTTCGCTTTAATGATAGCGTCATCTCCTTCCAGTGTTCCGTGATTCACGCCTATACGAATAGCGTAAAGTTCATTTGGATGGTATGAAAGAAGCACACCGTAGGTGAATTTTGTTTTTTGGATGTTATTGTCTTTGATAAAGGGTTTTCCTTTGCCGAGGTTGCCACCAAGATCTCCGAGGAAGTTCGAAGGGCCGAGGGTGATACCTGCCTCCAGGTGGGATGAACTTTCATTGCTCTGCTGCCCGAAGGAAACAAGGCTAAAGATCATTGCCAAAATCGCAAAGGCATAACACTTCCATACAGAGGAGTGTAAATCCAGTTTCATGGGGATCAGATTTTTAGTTTTCAGTGGTCGAAGGATCAGTCCTGTCTCTGGCTAATCCATTGACACAGTCTATAAACGGAAAAAGGAAATGATTTATGTGAGAACTGGGGAAATTATTTTTGTGGTACTGAGGATCAGAGAGTTGAAAAAGTCGAATCTCAAATCTCAAAAACATGAGGTAGAAAGCAAAAATCAAAACTGGAAAAGTCCCGCTCTGGGAATAGATTTATTCATGTTGGACAACTCCCATTTTACACGCAGGAAGCTGTAAGTGCTTCTCTGTAAAATGTTGACTCATTTTTTATTTTCTCAACATAATAATATGCTCAATTCCGTCTTCGAGATAAACATCGCCTCGAGTAATGAAGCCGAAAGAGCCATAAAACGCCTTTAGATACAGTTGGGCACCTATGCGTATGGGCTGCAGCCCGTATTTTTTTTCTATAATCAGAATACACTGGGAGATTAGCTCTTTCCCAAGGCCGGAGCCACGGTTAAGAGGTGAAGTCGCGACGCGGCCGATTGATATCTCCGGATAGGAAATTCCCGGAAGAATTATCCGGGCATATGCAGCGAGATGATCTCCCTGCCAGCCCATCAGGTGAACGGATGAGAAATCTTTGTCGTCGGGATCGAGATAGGGGCAGTTCTGTTCCACTACAAAGACCTCAGCACGCAGGCGTAGTATCTTGTAGAGTTCTGTTGGAGTCAGGTTGATGAGCGGTTTGGCTACCCAGGAGATCATGAAGAGGAAATTAAAAATACAAAAGTAAAAAGATATGCTTCGTCTCAGAACATTCGCTGATCCATTCTTCTGGTAATACTCTGAAGCAAATTCTCAAAACCCTTATTATCTCTGTAAAAATCTGAAGCATTCTTTTTTAAAACAGGATCCTTTATGTTTTCAATCCATTCATCAAAATTATTGGTAGCGGATTTGGTCTCGCCTTCTTGCTTAAGAATATTCGCAACCAGCAATCCTCCAAAATCCATTTGCCTGTTTGACGGGCTGCGCAGCGCCTGAAGGTTGATGTTGGCGTTCGAAGTATCACCGAGTGCGGTATGACATTGCCACTTCATCCATTGTTCAAAACGATCATCAACCTGGTGGGGATAAGGTTTGCCTGCTCCAAGGCTCAATGGCCAGATGCCGGTTTCTTCGATCTTAGCGAGGGCTTTTTTGAATTGTCTTTTTGCGATGAGCTGGTTGGCCAGCATCAGTTTAGTTTCGCGGTAGAGATTATGCGCGTAACTGGCGTTTTCGTATGGGAGAACAACTATTTTTCCCAGGGCCGTTTCTGCTTCAGAGTATTTGTGGCTTCTCATCAGTGCGCGTATATAGACTATTCCGGTCATGTAATTGGCGGGGTGTTGTTTATAAAATTTGCTCACCACATCCAGTGCCTCCCTGCTCCTTCCACATTGCAGGTAGAATTCGGCAAGCAGGTTGCGGTACCGCCATTCCTGCGGCTCGATACTTACCGCCTTCTTTAAAAAATTCTCTCTTGTCGCTGAATCCTTTAGCAGAGAGGCACGGACGGCATAAAAAGGCGCAAATTGTGGCTCGCTGATACTATCCAGCATGGCGATCGCTGCGGCCTCCCGATTTCTGAATTGGTAGATCAGGGCCAGGAACCAGGCCGGTTTCCAATCCTTGTTTTTTGACCTTGCCCAGTTCATTACTTCAGCTGTCTCTTGCCGGTAGGGAAACACCAGTGCAGCATCATCCGCGTTCGCTGAATCCATCAGGGCTCGGGCATCATTGGTGTCCTTTGCAAGGAAGGCGCGCCAGTACAGGATCTCGGCATTCTTTGGCGCCAGGGCAAGCAGGGCGCTGGCTTCCGCTTCACAACCGATATTGTAATACCAGATGCCAAGATCCAGCAGGGTTTGTGCGGGCATTTCGTTGGTGATGAATTTCAGGAAGGCTTCCCTGTTTTCATTTGTAGGATCACTCCGGTATTTTTCGAAACGAAGAAAATGATTCAGCGGATCAATGCTTTCAATCTTTTCTTTTATCAGTGCTATATCACCGTTAGTACACCTGGTTGCGACATATTGCAATTGCAATGCGGTCAGATTCTGCGCGTTGGTCAGCAGGCTTTTACCCGCGTATTCCAGCGCCGATCGATATTGTTTGTTCGTTAGAAAAATTTGAGCCAGTTCGGTGAGTGCCGCCGAGGCAAAGGACGGCGATATGCTGGCTAATTCAAGTCCATCCATCGCATCATTTAATCGTCCGAGCCGTAATGCCGACAATCCATAATAATAATTGGCTGCCGGGTCATAGGCATCGATGGCCAACGCAGTGCCGGCAATCTGAAATGCGGAATCATAATTCATGCTGCGGTATTGCAGGAAGGCCGCCTGATTGAGCGCCGGTAGGAAATAGGGGTCCCGGGAAAGACTTTCTCTGATCATGGTCATTGCCTGTGCATAGTGTCGCCCTCTTGCTGCCTCCCTGGCCTGCAGGAACAGGCCGTAGGCCGAACCGTGATCGAATCGGGTGGGTGACTCCAGCGGCCTTTCCAAGACGATGCTATCGGGGCTTACAAAAAACACTTCATCCTTCAGGGCAATCTTTGCAGGATCTCCGCTGGTTTTCAAAGCGACGGTTTCGCTGAAGACCTCCAGGGGCTGGAGCTGAAGGAGGTGCGAGTACAATAATTCGCCGGTGCTGCCGTAGATTTTCAAACTGTCGGCTATGACGGCAACGGAAGACACAGCAACAAACAGACTGTCTCCTGCCCGCCTGCAGTTGATCACGCCGTTGAGTCCTGCATGTACCACCCCTTTTGTCTTGGCGAAGGGGTACCAGTATTCTGTCCAGCCATCGGTCTGAAATGGAGAGAAAGAAATGTGTTTGAATGGCGTCAGGCTACTTTCGGGCACATTCTGGTTGAAGAGCCTGCCGCTTTGGATCTCCGCATACTGGCCATCGGTGTCCGTCAGCAGTTTTTCCCAGATCTTTCCTTCGTCCGAGAGGGCCCAAACAAATATTTTCTTACCTGGTTTGTCATGCCGGCTGGCGAGGTGGATCATGCCATTGTCGGTATTGCTGCGGTAGATGCCAAAATAATCACTGTGTGATCCCAGCACATGATAGGACTTCGCTCCTTCAAAGTCGTTTTCGGCATAATGAGAGAGGTTTCTTCCCAGCGAGTCGAATGGCCAGCTGCCCTTCTCGCCCTCGTGACCGATATAGGCCTTCCCGGGGTAAACAAACTCCAGGTCAGGACTGACTTTCACGGCGGCGTTCATCCAGTGATAGTAGGGTTGTTCGGTGGATGTGCCGTTATGCCAAAAAGATGTGGTAGTGAACGAGGCCCTATCGTGCCTCAGTCGGATATCCACCTCCCAGCGGGTTCCGGTGAGCAGGTCGAGGGTGCCGATGATACAGCTCACGCTGCTGTCTTTGTTCACCCGGGTCAGGTAATCGACGGGTGATGCGCAATTCGGGGTATGGCCGATGATACCAAAATTGGCTTCAATACCTCCGCTGGTCCAGGGACCGCGCATGGCAATGTCGCGGAATTTCACAACGGAATTCTGGTAAAGGAAGTCGGTGCCCGCCTTTTTATCTATTGCCGACCAGATCTTGCCGCCGATCTCAGGCAGGATGGTCAGCCGTATGTAGTCGTTCTCGAGTTCTACCACCTTCCATTTTTTTTGTGAGGGGATCGTCGTGAATCCATCGAAGCGGTAGTAGGGGTAGATGGAATTGAAGGCGGGGATGGGATCGGGATCTGAAAATCCGTAAGTGGTGTAGGTTTTCAGGTATTCTTTGACGGTGGCTGCACCGGGTGGTTTGGGAGCGAAAGAGGACAGGAGAACAAACAGGCCCAAGATCAGGAGGGTCGGGCGACCGGGATGGAATTGATTGCTGCGCACTGGGTTGGTTTTACTGGAAGAATGTAGGCGGGATGATCATCCGCCGGATGACGAAGATATTGATGCGTCTTTGGTGGGAGGTATTTTTTTCCGACTGATTCCTGGGTTAGCGGGCACAAAAAAAATCCTCCCGAAAGAGAGGATTTTTAGCCAAAGAGATATATAATAAATTTTAATAATCCCTGTTGTAGCCGCCACCGCCGCCGCCTCTGTTGAAGCCACCTTTCTTGTAGCCACCGCCGCCGCCGCCGTTTCCGCCGCCGCCGCCGAAGCTTCTTTTCTTAAATCCGCCACCGCCGCCGCCACCGTTCTGGGGTTTTGGTTGAGCTTCATTGACGATGATCTTGCGACCTAGAACTTCTGAATCGTACAGGCTGCTCAGTGCATTCTGTGCTTCAGTGTCATCGGGCATTTCCACGAATCCGAAGCCCTTGCTGCGGCCGCTTACTTTGTCCTTGACAATTTTAGCAGACGTGACTGAACCATACTGTTCAAATAAAGTTCTGAGATCCTCATCCGTCATTTGCCAGGAAAGGTTTCCTACGTAAATGTTCATTGTAACTTGAATTTATTTTTTGTTCTGAAATCCGATTATGACAGTTGTTACTACAATGAACTGAGGAAACCAGGATATTGGTAAGACACTACAGAACAAGAGAACTAACTACAGTAATCATTAATGAAGGTAAGGAATTATTCTATTTACAAAATAAAATTTCTCCCGTCAAATAAGGGGTTTTACTCGCCTACGACCTCGAAGTCCACCTCTGTGGAATTGCCGTTTCCGAAGTCGATATTAGCCTTGTAAGAACCCAATTCCTTCACTTCTGACAGTATAGTAATTTTCTTGCGATCGATCTCATAACCTTTTTCCTGCCTGATGGCCCTGCTGATCTGAAGGGGGGTGACACTGCCGAAGATCTTTCCGCTTGTTCCTGTTTTCGCGCCGATCTTCAGGGGTGATTCCCTGAGTTTTCCGATCACGATGTTCAGGTCGGCCAGCATTTTATCCTCTTTCTTGCGCACCTGCTTCATTTTCTCGTCGAGCTGCTTGAGGTTGGAAGGGTTGGCTTCCAACGCCCATTTCTGTGGGATAAGGAAATTGCGGGCATACCCGTTACGCACCTTTACTACTTCATGCGCAGCACCAAGGTTGTCAACATCCTGTATTAATATTACGTCCATGGTGTATTACTTTAAAAGGTCAGTAACGTAAGGAAGCAATGCCATCTGCCTGGCCTTCTTCACCGCCTGGGAAACCTTGCGCTGGTATTTCAGCGAGTTACCGGTGATACGGCGGGGAAGGAGCTTACCCTGTTCGTTTAAAAATTTTTTCAGGAACTCGGCATCTTTGTAGTCGATGTACCTAATGCCCATTTTCTTAAAGCGGCAGTATTTCTTCCTGGGCTTGTCGGCCTTGATCGCCGTCAGATACTTGATCTCGTTTGCTTTTGCCATGATTATGCTTCCGCTTTTTCAGGTCCTGAATGTACACCACTTCTCCTTTTTGCATTGTACTCGACGGCGTATTTATCGAGTGCAGTGAACATGTGACGCATGACATTGTCGTCACGAAGAAGCTGGATTTTCAGCTTCTCATTGAAGTCGGATGGCGCACTATATTCCAGTACCCAGTAAAGACCGGTGGTCTTCTTGGCTATCGGATACGCCAGTGATTTCAGTCCCCATGGCTTCTCGTTCAAAATCTGACCACCCACGTCGGTGACGAGAGCGGCAAATCTTTTCTGACTGGCTTTATAGTCGTCATCTGAGAGCACAGGGGTAAAAATCACCATCAATTCGTAGTTCTGCATTACCCTGTTTTTTTGCCCATTACAGGCAGGTTTGTTAATAAATTTTATAAATGGGCAGCAAAGGTAAGGGTTTCGGTGGAAAAAAGGCAGCGGAGCTCGCGCCAATATCGGGCATGACAATTTTTCCTGAATTCCTGGTATTGAGCCATGTGGCACTTTCTTTGAAAGCCCTGTTTAAACAAATTTCCACCATGCAAAAAGGCGCCATAAGGGTACAAACCGAGAACATCTTCCCCATCATCAAAAAATTCCTTTACAGCGACCATGAGATCTTTCTCAGGGAGCTGATAAGCAACGCAGTAGATGCCACCCAGAAACTCAAAACCCTGTCTTCCATCGGAGATGTCAAGGGTGAGATCGGTGAGCTGAACATTGAGATCCGGCTCGATAAGGAGAATAAGACCATCACCATTGTTGACAGAGGAGTGGGGATGACGGGCGAAGAAGTGGACAAATACATCAACCAGGTTGCTTTTTCGGGAGCGGAAGAGTTTCTGAATAAATACAAGGGCCAATCTGAAACCAATATCATCGGCCATTTCGGGCTTGGCTTCTACTCTTCATTCATGGTCAGCGAGCGGGTGGATATTATTACAAAGAGCTACCGCGAGGACGCCCAGGCCGTTCGCTGGGAATGTGATGGCAGCCCCGAATATGAACTGACCGACGCCGACAAGGCCGAAAGAGGAACCGAGATAGTACTTCACATCAATGAGGAAAGCCAGGAATTTCTCGAAGAGTCAAGGATAACAACCATCCTGGAGAAATTCTGTAAATTCCTTCCCGTACCGGTGAAGTTCCAGGATAAGCAGATCAACATCACCAATCCCGCATGGACAAGGAAGCCTTCCGAACTTTCCACCCAGGACTATCAGGATTTCTATAAACAACTCTATCCCTATGGTGAAGCCCCTTTGTTCTGGATCCATCTCAACGTGGATTATCCATTCAATCTGACGGGCATCCTCTATTTCCCGAAGATCAAACAGAGCTATGAGATCCAAAAAGACAAGATTCAACTCTACAGTAACCAGGTATTCGTTACCGACGAAGTAAAGGACATCGTTCCTGAATTCCTGATGCTTCTGCATGGTGTGATCGACAGCCCGGACATACCGTTGAACGTCAGCCGCAGTTACCTGCAGGGCGATCCTAATGTAAAAAAGATCAACAGCCACATCACCAAAAAAGTAGCCGACAAACTAGAAGAGATATTCAACAAGGAACGTAAGGATTTTGAAGACAAGTGGGAGAGCCTGGGCCTGTTTGTGAAGTATGGTATGATGACCGATGACAAGTTCCTGGAGAAGGCCAACAAGTTTCACATCATGGAAGACGTTGAGGGTGGCAGGTTCTATACACTGGACGAATACCGCTCCGCCACCGAACTGATACAGAAAAATAAGGAAGGCAAGCTGGTGATCCTGTATTCCACAAATCCCGTGCAGCAGGACGCCTACATCCGCGCCGCGCAGCAGAAAGGATTCAAAGTTGTGAAACTGGAGACACTAGTGGATGCGGCTTTCATCAATCATATGGAGATGAAGTGGGAGAATGTGCATTTTACCAGGGTCGATGCTGACATCACCGACAATCTGATCGACAAGTCGGACGCTGTGGAAAGCCTGCTTGGACAGGACGAACAGGAAAAGCTGAAGCAGTTGTTCACCTATCCTGCAGGTCAGTTGAACGTGACCGTGGAAGTAAAAGGCCTGAGCACCGAAGCTCCTCCGGTTGTGGCCACACGGCCGGAATTCATGCGACGCATGAAGGACATGTCCGCAATGAATGGGGCGATGGGCAGTTTTTATGCCAGTATGCCCGATGAGGTCAATCTCACAGTGAATGGCAACCATCCCATCTATCAGCAAATATTAAAAGAGTCCGACGAAGGCAAGCAAGAGAAAATGGTCCGCAACTTGGGAGACCTGGCTTTATTGTCACAGGGTTTGCTTAAAGGTAACGACCTAACTGTATTCATCAACCGAAGTGTTGAATTGATGCAAAAGCCGGAAGGCAAGATTATCTTAGAAGCTTAAAAAAGTACGTTTCACGCAAAGGCGCGAAGAATGTTTCACGCAAAGGCGCGAAGAATGTTTCACGCAAAGGCGCAATCGTAGTTATTTTTCATTTGCTATCAGTTCAGCGCAAAGACGCAAGAAAAGACAGGCTTCATTTGCGCCTTTGCGTCTACTTTGCTTTGCGTGAAATCAATTGGCAAGTATTTTTGATTTTGCAAAGTCTACGACTTTCATCTGCAGACTCTTCTGCCCGTTCCATTCATTTTCTTCAAGGTTAAAGACAATATCTACCGGTTCGCCGCTGAGAAGCAGCGATGATTTTTCCGCCATGTTAAACCCGATGCCATTGATCGTGGTGTGATCATCTCTAACGGAGAAGCGCAAGTGCTGATCTTTGATTATTCTGGAATTACCGGTATCCCGAAGACGGCTGATCAGTAGCAATGGTTTTGGATTGTCGGGGCCGAAGGGCTCCATCTGGCAGAGTATCTTGTAGAAAACGGAGGTGAGGTCCTGAAGGGAGAGTTCGGCATCGATGCTCAGCTCGGGAGCCAGCGAAGAAGGAAGTATGCTTCCGCTCACCACTTCTTCAAATTTTTCCCGGAAAGCGATAACGTTATCTGGCGACATCGTCATCCCGGCGGCATAGAAATGACCCCCATAGCCCAGCAGCAGCTCACGGCATTCGTGGATGGCCTCATATACATTGAATCCCGCAACACTTCGTGCGGATCCTGCTACCAGTTCTCCTGAGCGGGTCAGCACAATCGTCGGCCGGTAAAAATGTTCGATCAGTCTCGAGGCTACTATCCCCACCACACCCTTGTGCCAGTGTTCCTGGTAAAGCACGGTGGTTCTGCTGTTCATCAATTTCGCATCGTCTCTGATCAGTTGCAGGGCTTCCATTGTAATGGAGGAATCCGCTTCCTTGCGGTCCGAGTTGTCTGCATGCAGGAGCCTGGCATAGGACAGGGCTTCCTGGTAGTCACCTGCAGTGAACATCAGCACTGCCTTGGTTGCGTCATCCATCCTGCCCGCGGCATTGATCCTGGGGGCAATGAGAAAGACCAGGTCGCTGATGTCGAATTCGTTCTTTTTCACTCCGCTCAATTGCCGCAAGGCTCTTATCCCGCAGTTGGGGTCCGCATTTGCTTTTTGCAAACCGTAGAATGCCAGCACCCGATTCTCACCCTGCAGGGACACTATATCGGCAGCGATCGCGATCGCGACGAGGTCGAGATAACGATGTAGTTTTTCATCTGGTAGTGACAGGCGCTTAGCCAGTGCCGTTATGAGTTTGAATCCAACACCGCAGCCACAGAGTTCCTTGAAGGGATAATCGCATCCGGGTTGTTTGGGATTGAGGATGGCAAATGCTTCTGGAAGCTGTTCATCGGGAAGGTGGTGATCACAGACGATGAATCCGATGCCTAAAGATCGGGCATACGCGATGAGCTCGCAGGATTTGATGCCGCAGTCCAGAGCAATGATCAGGGTGTATCCGTGATCACGGGCAAAATCGATGCCCGCTTTAGAAACGCCGTAACCCTCACGGTAGCGGTGTGGAATGTAGAATGATACCGTATCCGGAAGCGCGAGCTCTTTGAGGAATGAATACATACAGGCCACTGCGCTGGTTCCGTCAACATCATAGTCACCATAGACCAGGATCTTTTCGCCAATGGCCATGGCCCCGATGATCCGGGCAACCGCTTTTTCCATATCCTTCATCAGCCAGGGGTCGTGCAATGAAGAGAGTGAAGGCCTGAAGAAGTCATAAGACTGCTGGTAGGTTTCGATACCGCGTTGAACCAGCAGACCGCAAAGCGTAGGATGGATCCTGAGCGCTTCGTGCAGAATATTTGTTTTTTCCGGATCAGCCCGGTTTATGTTCCAGATCTTTTCAGTCATAAGTGTGCCGGCCTAATGGTTTCTGTCGGTGGTATAACGAACCAGCTGTTCAAGCGCCTGTCTCACTTCATCATTGGAGAACGTGTTGAGTATTTCGAGTGCCTCATCGCGATAGGTTTCCATTCTTTTTTTTGTGTAGTCAATCCCGCCTTCACTGATCACCACATCGATCACCTGTTTCACTTTTACTTTGTCGCGGTTGTGATTTCTGATCACGTCGATCAATTCCCTGCGAACGGGCCTGCTCACTTTATTTAGTGTGTAGATCAACGGTAGTGTGATCTTTTTTTCCTTGATGTCGTTGCCGGTTGGCTTGCCAACATCATCGGAGCCATAATCGAAAAGGTCGTCTTTTATCTGAAAGGCCATGCCGGTTTTTTCACCGAACAGGCGCATTTTTTCCGCGGTTTCTTCGTTGCGTGATGTAGAGTAGGCTCCTGCCGCACAGGAAGAGGCAAGCAGGGAGGCGGTTTTATTGCGAATGATTTCGAAGTAAACGTCCTCACTAAGGTTAAGGGTCCGCGACTTTTCAATTTGCAGCAGCTCCCCCTCGCTCATGAGGCGTACGGCCTGGGACAGGAGCTGGAGGATGCGGAAATCGTCGTGATCCAGGGAAAGGAGTAGGCCCTTAGCCAGCAGGTAATCTCCTACCAGCACAGAGACCTTGGTTTTCCAGAGGGCATAGGTTGAGAAGAAGTTCCGTCTTTCAAGGGACTCATCTACAACGTCGTCATGCACCAGGGTGGCGGTGTGGAGCAATTCCACCAGGGAGGCGGCCCGGTAGGTGGAGGCGTTAATCTGGCCAGATAACCTGGCCGAGAGCAGCACGAACATGGGCCTGAGCTGTTTGCCTTTCCTGTTAACAATGAAGCGCATAATGCGGTCAAGCAGCGGAACCTGGCTTTTTACGGCCTCTTTGAATTCTTTTTCAAAAACTATCAGTTCATCATGAAGTATTGTCTCGGCTAGGTTCATCCCTTGTAGATCAGTAATAAAAGCGGCTCAAATTACTACAATGCACCTGATTCCAAATACAAGGTTAAATTTCGGACGACCCGAGGTTTTCGATTGATTGACTTTTAGTTATATCGGTTTTGGGACTAAAAAAATTTGCTAATTAACTTTCAATTAATACTTTTGTGCCAGGTTGAGGTAAAAATTAACTCCACTTAAATTCTTAATATTCATATCAAAACACCATTATGGCAACTAAAAAGCTCGTATTGTTTGCCGGTTTATTGTGCCTGGTTGGGTCCAGTGCCTTCAGCCAGCAACCAACGGAGGGAACCTACAACGTTCAGGACTCTTCAGTAATTCCTTCCAAAAGATTACCGCAGCACACTGAATTCATGGCGAACAATTACGCCTTCCCCGCCAAGCCCCGCAACCAATGGGAAGTTGGCCTTAAGGTAGGTGCATTTGGTGTTTCCGGAGATGTTCGCGCCAGTTATCCTGGTATTGGCATTGGTCTTCATGCAAGGAAGGCACTTGGTTATGTAGTGTCGCTAAGAGGTGAATTTGGATGGGGGCAGGCCAAAGGATTAGCCTACGTCCCTTCCAATTCATATATCAACAATCCCGCCTGGGCTTCATACAAAAATGCCCTCGGTTCCATAGAGACAAAACCAAACTTAACCTATACGGTTTTGCCGGTCTTGGAGGTATGATCTACAACCCGAAGATCGATGCACACAACGGAACTGAGAACTATGATTTCTCTACGCTCTCCCAGAACCCAACTTTTTCGGAACGCCGCGAACTGAAGAAAGCGGTTAAAAACCTGCTCGACGGTGAATATGAATCGGCTCCTGAACAGGATAACCTGAGAGCTAAGGTCTTCGGCACCCAATTCCGTCCATTATTCACCTTTGGTGTAGGAATTCAGTACAAACTGAACAAGAAATTCAGCCTGGCGCTGGAAGACAGGATCGGCGTTCCCCTGTATACCGACCTCCTGGATGGTCAGCAGTGGCAGGCCAACAGTGTCCTGAACCCTGCCCAGACAAGGGGTAACGATACATACAACTTCCTTTCACTCGGCATCAATATGGCCTTCGGTGGCAAAGCGGTGGAGCCACTCTGGTGGATCAATCCCCTGGATTATGCTTACAACGAGATCAACAAGCCAAACCACATGAAGCTGCCCAAGCCGGTGCTTGACGACGCTGATGGTGATGGCGTTACCGACCAGTTCGACAACGAACCAAACACACCCGCAGGCGCTCCTGTTGACGCACACGGTGTGAGCCGCGATACAGATGGTGATGGTGTTCCTGATTCGAAAGACAAGGAACTGATCACGCCAACACAGTGCCAGCCGGTTGATGCTGACGGTGTGGGTAAATGTCCTCCACCCGATTGCTGCAAGGTGATCGACTCCCTGATGCAATATGGAATCCGTGGCCGTTGCAATATCGGCGACCTGCCAAGTATCACTTTCAAGGGTAAGACTGTTTCTCTGAGCAAGGACGCGAAAGCCCTGCTGACCGGCATCGCTTCCAAGATCCGTGATAATTCAGAATGTAAGATCGCGGTAATCGGCTACTGCTCTTCAACCAAGTCTGAACAGCAGCTTAGCTGGGACAGGGTGAATACAGTTATCAACTATCTCGTTGAAAAAGAAGGCATCAGCGACGACAGGCTGATCTTCAAATACGGCGAAGAAGGTGGCGATTGTAACACGGTTGATCTCAGGGACGGTACGCAGGAAGACGGACCAACAACAGTTCCGGCTCCGCATCCGAATCTCAGGAGAAGAAGATAAGAAGAAGATAATTTAACAAGCTCATGATACAAAAAGTCCCCGCTTTGCGGGGATTTTTTGTTTTTAACCATTATTTTCGCAGACTGTATGAGAATACTCGCCTTTGTGCTCCTGGTGTCACTGACCTCCTCCTGCTCGAAATTTGCAAAAGTTCAGAAAAGCAATGATTATGAGTACAAGCTGAAAATGGCTGACCAGTACTATGAGAAGAAGAAATTCAACTTCGCTCAGCAGCTGTACCAGGAGTTATTCCCCATATTCAAGGGGGATCCCAAGTTTGAGGATCTGTTTTACAAGTATGCCTATTGTTCTTACAACCTGAAAGACTGGTTGCAGGCCGAAAGCCTGTTTAAACAGTTCACCGAGGTTTTTCCTACCAGTGCCAGGGCGGAGGAGATGGAGTTTATGCGATCTTACACCTATTACCGGCAGTCGCCCAAGATGGAACTAGATCAGACCAACACATTGAAAACCATAGGGTTAATGCAAACCTTCATCAACACTCATCCGGGGTCGAAGAAGAATGCCGAAGCCGGTAAGATCATCGATGAGCTGAGGGCTAAACTGGAAGGAAAGGAGTATAAAAGCGCGGAATTGTACTATAACCTGGGACATTACCGGGCAGCGGCCATCGCTTTTGCCAGTCTGCTGAATAACTACCCGGACACCAAAAAAGGAGATGAGTATAAGATGCAGGTCATAAAGTCGTACTATCTTTACGCCCAGAACAGTTACGAGGAGAAAAAGCTTGCCCGTTATGAGCAGGTGGTTACGGAGGTGGAGGATTTCACGGACCGTTATCCCGAAAGCGAACTGCTAAAGGATGCCGAACGCTACGCCAGTCTATCACAAAATTCTATCAAACAATTACAAAATGAGCAGGTTAAGACGACAAATCAGCGCTAATACCGCCAACGTAGCAGAAACCAAGGATCTGAACGTGATCAAGAGTAAGACCGGTAATGTGTATGAGTCGATCGCGATCATTGCCAAAAGAGCCAACCAGATCAACATCTCCCTGAAAGAGGAATTGCACAACAAACTCGAAGAGTTTGCGAGCCATACCGACAGCCTGGAGGAAATCCATGAGAACAAGGAGCAGATTGAGATCTCCAGGGCATATGAAAGAATGCCTAACCCTGCCCTGCTGGCTACCCAGGAATTCCTGGAAGACAAGATCTACCACAGGAAGAACGAGGACGATCTGTTCAGTTAAGTGGACGGTTTAATTTATTGAATGATTTCGAAGCGGCAGACTACTGACTGTCGCTTCTTACTTATAGGGTATAACCTCATAAAAGCCCTAAATTTAAAGTCATGTTCAAGGGAAAGAAGATCCTGCTTGCCGTTACCGGAAGCATTGCCGCTTATAAGTCTGTTTTGCTTGTTCGCCTGCTGATCAAGGCGGGAGCTGAAGTGAAAGTAGTGATGACGCCGGCTGCCCAGGATTTCATTACCCCGCTTACGCTGTCCACTGTTTCCAAAAACCCGGTGATTACCGGGCTGTTCTCAGAAGGCACCTGGTCAAACCATGTGATGCTGGGCCGGTGGGCCGACCTGATGCTTG
>Ga0193752_1001397_pt1 | contig 20139 bp, 15 predicted proteins | sample H1c1metaG_FD_144924 | JGI IMG/M metagenome (GOLD analysis project Ga0193752, IMG submission 144924) | Soil microbial communities from a riparian zone of the East river system, Colorado, United States - H1c1 | ecosystem: Environmental > Terrestrial > Soil > Riparian zone | place: USA: East River...
GTCGCCGTTCAACATCCTGTTGATGTTTGTCGGCGTGATTCTGGGCGTGATTATCGGTGTGCTGCCGGGACTCGGCGGCGCCAACGGCATCGCGATCCTGTTGCCACTTACGTTTACCATGCCGCCAACCTCGGCGATCATCATGCTCTCCTGCATTTACTGGGGTGCGTTGTTCGGCGGAGCGATCACCTCGATTTTGTTCAATATTCCCGGTGAGCCGTGGTCGGTGGCGACCACTTTCGACGGCTACCCGATGGCGCAGCAAGGCCGTGCCGGCGAAGCGCTGACGGCGGCATTTACTTCATCGTTTATCGGCGCTTTTGTCGCAGTGGTGATGATTACGTTCCTCGCGCCGCTGGTGGCGAAATTTGCCTTGAAGTTCGGACCGCCGGAGTTTTTCTCGGTGTACTTCCTGACCTTTTGCAGCTTTATCGGCATGGGCAAAGGCTCGCCATGGAAGACGCTGGTGGCGATGATGCTGGGTTTCGCGCTGGCCGCGGTGGGGATGGATACGATGACGGGCCAGTTGCGGCTTAACTTTGGCTTCCACGAGCTGATGCGCGGATTCGATTTCCTGATCGCGGTGATCGGGCTGTTTGGCATCGGCGAGATTCTGCTGTCGATGGAGGAGGGACTGTCGTTTTCCGGCAGCAGCGCGCGCATCGACTTCAAGATTGTGGTGCAAACCTGGAAGAAACTGCCGCGCTATTGGCTCACGTCCCTGCGCAGTTGCCTGATCGGCTGCTGGATGGGCATTACGCCGGGCGGTGCGACACCGGCGTCTTTCATGAGCTACGGTGTCGCCAAACGCCTGTCACCCGACGGCGCGAAATTCGGCACCGGCCAGCTTGAAGGCGTGGTGGCGCCGGAAACCGCTGCGCACGCGGCCGGCACCTCGGCGCTGCTGCCGATGTTGTCGCTGGGGATTCCGGGTTCGCCCACTGCGGCGGTGCTGCTGGGCGGCCTGTTGATCTGGGGCCTGCAGCCGGGGCCGCTGCTGTTTGTCGAGAAAAAAGATTTCGTGTGGGGGCTAATAGCCAGCATGTATCTGGGCAATCTCGCCGGATTGATTATCGTGCTGACCTGTGTGCCGCTGTTTGCGGCGATACTGCGCATTCCGTTTTCGATTATTGCGCCGCTGATTATCGTGATCTGCGCGATCGGCGCCTATACCGTGCACAACGCCATGCTCGACATCTGGTTCATGATGGCCTTCGGTGTGATCGGCTATGCATTCAAAAAACTGGATTATCCGATGGCGCCGATGGTGCTGGCGCTGGTATTGGGCGACCGCGCCGAAGATTCGTTTCGCCAATCGATGCTGATTTCGCAGGGCAGCCTGTCGGTGTTTTTCTCAAACGCGCTGGTGGGCAGTATCATGGCATTGGGCCTGGTGATGCTGTTCTGGCCGCTGGTGAATAAACTGCGCGGTAAGGCTTAGAAGCTTCACTGCAAAGACGCAAAGGACACGCAAAGAAGCCCTGAACTTCTTTGCTGGCTTTTCTTTGCGCCTTTGCGGTGGATGCTGGCGTTGCTTATTTCTTTTTTGCGCTGGTCGGATTCAGGCTGGTGATGCGGCCGCTCTCGGTACCGGCGGTTTCATCGATGACAGCATTGATGAGTGTGGGTTTGCGCGAGCGGACGGCTTCTTCCACGGCCTTGCGCAGCTCCGCCGGGGTTGTGGCATGCACACCCACGCCACCGAAGGCTTCCATCAGCTTGTCATAGCGTGCGCCCTTGACGAACACGGTGGGCGCCACATCGGTGCCGCCGGTCGGATTGATGTCGGTGCCGCGGTAGACGCCGTTGTTGTTGAAGACCACCACGCAAACGGGCAGGTTGTAGCGGCAGATGGTCTCGACTTCCATGCCGGAGAAGCCGAAGGCGCTGTCGCCCTCGATCGCGATCACCGGCTGGCCACTGACCACGGCGGCCGCAACGGCAAAGCCCATGCCGATGCCCATCACGCCCCAGGTGCCGACGTCGAGACGCTTGCGCGGTTTGTACATATCGACGATGCTGCGCGTGAAGTCCAGCGCGTTGGCGCCTTCGTTGACCAGCATGGCGTCCGGGTTAGTCTTGATGATGTCGCGCATTACGTTGAGCGCGCTGTGAAAATTCATCGGCGTTGGATTCTTTGCCAGGGTCTCGGCCATCTTCGCGATGTTCTTGGTCTTGCGTTCGTCGATGGCGCCCAGCCAGTCCGCGGACGGCTTCGGCCAGTTGCCACCTAAGGCGTTGATACCGTGCAGCATCGCCGACACGCAGGAACCGATGTCACCGACCACTGGCGCGTCGATGCGCACGTTGCTGTCCGCCTCCTGCGGCGAGATGTCGATCTGGACGAATTTTTGGCCGCCCCAATCCTTGTGCGACTTGCCGCCCCAGGTCTTGCCCTTGCCATGCGACAACAGCCAATTGAGCCGCGCACCGATCAACATCACTACGTCGGCTTCGGGCAGCACGTAGGAGCGCGCGGCAGCCGCGGACTGCTCGTGGGTGTCGGGCAACAGGCCCTTGGCCATGGACATCGGCAGATAGGGGATGCCAGTTTTCTCGACGAACGCGCGGATGTCCGCGTCGGCCTGCGCGTAGGCGGCACCCTTACCCAGCACGATCAGCGGACGCTTGGCGCTCTTCAGCAATTTGAGGGCGCGCTGCACGGCGTCCGGGGCCGGAATCTGGCGCGGCGCCGGATCGACCACTTTGATGAGCGATTTTTTGCCGGCTTCGGCGTCCATGCTCTGCGCGAACAACTTGGCCGGCAGGTCGAGGTAGACGCCGCCCGGCCGGCCGGAGACGGCTGCACGAATAGCGCGCGCGATGCCCACACCGATGTCCTCGGCGTGCAGCACGCGGAAAGCGGCCTTGCACAGCGGCTTGGCGATGGCTAACTGATCCATTTCTTCGTAATCACCCTGCTGCAGGTCGACGATCTCGCGCTCGCTGGAGCCGCTGATGAGGATCATCGGGAAGCAATTGGTGGTGGCGTTGGTCAGTGCGTTGAGGCCGTTGAGAAAGCCGGGGGCGGACACCGTCAGGCAGATGCCGGGCTTTTGCGTCAGGAAGCCGGCGATGGCGGCGGCGTTGCCGGCGTTCTGTTCATGGCGAAATGAAATCATGCGCACGCCAGCGGCCTGTATTTTACGCGTGAGATCGGTGATGGGTATGCCGGGCAGACCGAAAATCGTGTCGATGCCGTTGAGTTTGAGCGCATCGATGACTAAATTGAAGCCGTCGGTCAGTTCTGATGGTTGTGTGTCAGTTGTCATGTTGGGATGTCTCACGTTCTTGCGGTGTAGTATTTACCATCTATTGAGCATGTGTTCTTCTAATATATTCGCTCGAAACTATCATAGGCGGCGGTACGCACATGTACTCTTGATCCCGGTCAATTTTTGCAACAGGACAGCCCGAGTTTCCCTTCAATTTCAGTGGGTAATCAGATCTTCCCGCGCCGCTTCAGCCGGCTCAGCGTTTCCGGCGATAAATTCAAATAAGAGGCCAGTTCTTTTTTCGGTAGACGCTCGGCGAGTTCGGTGTGTTTGCGCATAAAGCGTTGCACCCGTCCCGGCGCATTGAGCAAATGCAAGGTGATGGTGTGCGCCATGACTTCGCTCATTAGCTTCATCACTTCGAGCTCGAACTCGCCCTTTATTTTGGCATGCCGTTCGAGGAACGCCGCCCACTGCAGCATCGACAACTTGGCCGCACGCACGCGCGTGACTGCGCGTATGGAATACGGCATTGGCATCTTTAACCGCCAGGCGGCGTAACTGGTGTCGATGTCGCTTTCGGCGGCAAAGCGCAAAATCATTTCCTTGCCCTGGGCATTGGAAACGGCCCGTTTCAAAATGCCGTCGAGGACAAAATATTGCTCCATGGCGTGCGTGCCCTGCAACTCCAGGGTTTCGCCCTTGGCGTAGTCGATAATTTCCAGCAACGGCTCGAATTCGTTCCACTGCGCCACCCCGAGGTTTTTCAAAACCAGGTTTTGCCGCAATTGCAGGCGTATGATTTTAGACTGGGGATGCAGTGTAAGCTGGGTCATAATCGTAGTATGAAATCAACGCGTTGATTTTATAACTATTTGTTTCTTAAGTAAATTTTTGGAATGGAATCTTGACTCCGGTCAAGGCTAGGGCGAAGGCCATTACCTATAGTTGCGCCCTCTTGCCGGGTTATATTTTTGGAGATCAGAATGGAAGCGTTAAAAGGTGTTCGAATCCTGGACATGACCCACGTGCAGGCGGGGCCGACGTGTTCGCAGTTGCTGGCGTGGATGGGTGCGGACGTGATCAAGTTCGAGCCGCCGCAGGGCGATGCCACGCGCGGGCAATTGCGCGATGTGCCGAATGCCGACAGTCTTTATTTCACCATGCTCAACTGCAACAAGCGTTCGATCACGGTGAACATGAAAAACCTGGAAGGCAAAAAAGTTTTTGTCGATCTCCTGATGAAATGCGACATCATCATGGAAAACTTCGGCCCCGGTGTGCTGGACCGTTTCGGCTTCACTTGGGAAAAAATTCACGAACTCAATCCCAAGATCGTGATGGGTTCGATCAAGGGCTTCGGTTCCAGCGGCCCCTATTCGGATTTCAAGGCCTACGAAAACGTGGCGCAGGCGATGGGCGGCGCGATGAGCACCACCGGCGTGCCCGAAGGCCCGCCGTTCGTGACCGGCGCGCAGATTGGCGACACCGGCACCGGGTTGCATCTGGCGATAGGCTTGCTTGCGGCGCTGCATCAGGCCAACCGCACGGGGCAAGGCCAGTATGTCGAGGTGGCGATGATGGACGGCGTGATGAATTTGTGCCGCGTAAAATGGCGCGATCATCAGCGGCTCACGCGCCAGACGTTGTCCGAATATTCGGTACCCACGGCGGTGGACATGGGTGATGTGCCGCGTGCGGGCAACGATTCCGGCGGCGGGCAACTCGGTAATGCGATTCACTGTAAACCGGGCGGGCCTAACGACTACATCTATGTGGTGGTGCAGGAAGCGGTGTGGGATGGGCTGGCCAAACGCATTGGCGCTGACGTGGGGCAGCCTGATCTGGCGACCGATGTACGATTTGCCAGGATCGCCGACCGCCGCAAGAACCAGAATGACATGTGGGCGCTGATCACCCAATTTGCGTCGAACCACACCAAGCGCGAATTCATGGCGATATTGAATCCACTGGACGTGCCGTGCGGGCCGATCATGTCCACCGAGGATTTGGCGACCGACGAGCATGTGCGCGGCCGCGAGATGTATGTCGAGCTCGATCATCCGCAGCGCGGCAAGTGGTGGAATGTCGGCATGCCGATCAAGCTTTCCGCGTCACCGGCTGTGATTAAACGTTCGCCGACGCTGGGCGAGCATACCGATGAAGTGTTGAAAGACGTGCTGGGCTATGCCGACGATAAGGTCACCCAGATGAAAGCGGCGGGCGCTTTTTCGCTGCCGCCGAAAAAAGTTGCTTAGTACTACCTATAAAGAGATTAGAGATCAAAATGAAAATAGCAATTATCGGTCAGCAGGATTTTGGCAAGGCAGTGTTGGATGCTTTCCTTGCGCGCGGCGATGACGTCGCGGGCGTGTTCTGTGCGCCGGAAAAACCCGGCGCCAAGGCCGACCCTGTGCGTGCGGCTGCCGAGGAAAAAAAGCTCAAGGTGTTCCAGTTCAAATCGCTGCGCGAGCAGGACGCGCACGATGCGCTGAAAAGCCTGAACGTGGATATGGGCATCATGGCCTACGTGTTGCAGTTTGCGCCGGATACCTTTGTGCATTTGCCGCGACTCGGCACGATACAGTATCACCCGTCCCTATTGCCGAAATACCGCGGGCCGTCGTCGATCAATTGGCCGATCATTCGCGGCGACACCAAAACGGGCCTCACCATTTTTCGTCCCAACGAAGGGTTGGACGAAGGCCCGCTGGTGCTGCAAAAAGAATGCCCCATCGGCCCCGACGACACGCTGGGTGATGTGTATTTCAATCATCTTTTCCCACTGGGCGTGAAGGCAATGCTGGAGGCGGCCGATCTGGTGTTCGCCGGCAAGCACAGCGAAACCGCGCAGGATGAGTCCAGCGCCAGCTACGAAGGCTGGTGCCGCGCGGGTGAGTCGCGCATTCATTGGGCCAGCCACGTCGATGCGGTTTACAACGTGATTCGCGGTTGCAACCCCGCGCCGGGTGCATGGACCATGCTCAACGGTAAAAAAGTGCAGATATTCGATGCACGCAAGCATCTTTTTCGCCGTTTTGCGGATGTGGCGGGCAAGATGGGCGAGGTGTCGGCGGTCAGTGACCAGAGCTTTCGCATAACAGCCCAAGGCGGCACCATTGAAGTATTACGCGCGCGCGGCGAAGATGGCAAAAAGCTTTCTGGCGGCGAGTTTGCCAAAGCTAACAGTATTGCCAATGGCGTGGTGTTTGATACTTGATTGATCACTGAACGAAAAGACGGCAATTTCGCACGAAAAAGCCACGGTTCCGTGGCTTTTTTCGTTAAAACTGCATTATTGTAAGTATTTGATTTAATTGGTTTTTTATTTTCGTGTGCTATGTCAAATATGGCAGCAGATCTGCTCTTCGGGAGCCGAGTTGAAGTGTGAACTTTGCGTTGCAGGCGCGCATCAACTATTGTGGGAAAGCGTGCAAATAATCAAAAAAGAGTAAACTAAATCAGTCAATTGCGATATCTTGTTCATGATAAATATTAAATACATGCCGTTGAATGAAGAATTTCGCTTCCAGCAAGGCTAAGTGGTCCCTATTCGCCGTCACGACACTGCCGCTGGCGGCCGTCAGCAGCGATTTTGTGCGGCATTCAGCTTCCAACGCGGCGTGCTTACCCTTGGGCCGTTTCGTGCGCAATCGACGTTTGGGGGAAACTGGGGCGGCTCATCTGCGCCCGGCGTCTGGCACGTTGGCATATTGGTTATCCGGGCAGTCGTCGGGCAGCGAAACATCTGAGGCCTCGGACACGCGCTCATCAGGGATCGGGTGGTACCGGATTTTCGTCGCCAGCCGTGTCAATAAAGCCCTTGCCAAGGAACATGAACAGCGGTATCAAAGCGTTGACCCGCTGGCGAAGGCGCAGTTGTTTCTCTCGCACTGCCTCGAGGGCCTGAACAATCCCCGAGGGGCGGCCCGCGCCCAGGAACTGAAATGACACGTGCGACCCAACAGTTCGACATCGCAAGCGCAACCGACGTGGGACGCGTGCGTACGCACAACGAAGACAGTATCGCTGCAGATCCGGAACTTGGACTGGCAACACTTGCCGATGGCATGGGCGGCTATAACGCGGGTGAGGTGGCGAGTGGCATAGCGGTCGCCATGGTGCCGGCGGAAATGCGCAAGCTCAACGCAGGCGAGGGGCTGCGCGGCCTGAACGACGAAGCCGTTCAGAAAATGGTGGCGGCGCAGGCCGCAAAGGTCAATGCCGCAATTTATACCGCCGCGCAGAAGCAGACGAATTACTCGGGCATGGGCACCACGCTGGTCATCGCATACTGGCACGGCAACCGCGTCACGATCGGACATTTGGGCGACTCGCGATGTTATCAACTGCGCGGCGAGGAAATCAGGGCGCTCACCCGCGATCACTCGTGGATACAGGAGCAAATCGACGTTGGTCTGATGACCCGTGAACAGGCCCGTGCATCCAAGAAAAAGAATCTGGTTACGCGCGCCTGCGGTATTGACCTCAATGTCGTGCCCGAGGTCCACACACACGACGTGCAGACGGGGGACATATATCTTTTGTGCTCCGACGGACTCTACGACATGGTGTCCGATGAAAATATCCACCTCACGGTGTCGTCGCTGAAATCCAATTTGCCGCTGGCGGCCCAGCAATTGGTGCAGCAGGCCAACGACAATGGCGGGCGCGATAATATTTCGGTCATTCTGGTGCATGTGCTGAAAGTGGCGCGCACACCGGCGGGCTTTTTCGCACGATTAAAAAACTGGTTTACATAAGTTTTGGGGAAATAATCATGGCGAAGGTGATACTCAGTCTTGAAGGCTCGGTGATCCGGGAAATGAATCTGGACAAGGAGCGCGTGACTATCGGTCGCAAGCCGCTGAATGATATCCAGATCGAAAACCTGGCGGTGAGCAGCGAACATGCGCGCATCGTCACCATCCTCAACGATTCGTTCCTCGAGGATTTGGGGTCCACCAACGGCACCCTGGTCAACGGCAATCCAGTCAAGAAACACATCCTGCAGAACAACGATGTGATCGAGATCGGTAAGTACATACTCAAATATGTCAGCGATTCGAATTCGGGAAACCAGACCACGGCGGAAGATTTCGAACGCACCATGGTGTTGCGCATGCCCTCGGCGGTGCAGCGCGCGCCTGAAAAGACGGACACGATGACGAGAATGGTGGCTGCGTCACCAACGCCGTCGGCTGTCGCTACAGCATCGGCGCCGCGTGCACCAGCAAGCCCGGTTGCGTCCCCTGCGGGCGGGCCACAGGCGTACATCCAGATCATGAGCGGTCCCGGTGTGGGTCGGGAGTTGCCACTGACGAAGAACCTCACTACGCTGGGCAAACCCGGCGTGCAGGTCGCGGTGATTACCAAGCGGCCACAGGGATACTTCCTTACGCACGTGGAAGGCGCCAATTTCCCGGTGTTAAACGGAAAGACGCTGGACAATCAGGCGCACGCGATCAGCGGCCATGATTTGATAGAAATTGCCGGGGTCAAAATGGAATTTTTCTTTAAGTAGTGGTTATTTCGAATAGCAGGCAGAAGAACCGGGGAAAATTGCCGGCGGCGTCGCTGCCGCTGAGAATTGTCGGGCTTCGAAGCGTTTCGATAACACCCGGTGTGAGTTCGGAAAAGTATACCGAATTACATTTCGCTTAATCGGATTGTCGCAGGGCGTACCGAAGCGTGCTGAGAAATATATCGTATTCTCAATGAGTTACAACTGAGATTCAATGCAAGTGACTTGCCGACCATCGAGATCGTGTTGGTATCGCGATCTCTGTTGCTATCGCAATGATAATTGTGTCGGTAACGTTGCAAAATTGATGGCGCTGGACTACAGAGTGAAGGAAGTTCTGATTGATCGCGCGCCTCGCCTCGAAGACGTCGCAAAAAGATACAGCGCTGATATGATGATTGCTGAAGTGGCCAACTCGGCCGTACCTGTTGCAGCCTTGCGCGGATTGAGCCGGCGCGGTGCATCGATGCGGGTGGCAGGTGCGGCTCCCGGCCTGAGCGACGTGTTCAACTTCAAATCGAGAGCGCGATGCGTTTAAAGGTAATCGGTTGCAGCGGCGGCATCGGTGGTAGTCTGCGGACTACGTCGCTGTTGCTCGATCACGATGTGCTGATTGACGCAGGCACTGGCGTTGGCGATCTCGATCTCGAACAGCTCGTGCTTATTGATCACGTCTTTGTCACACACTCGCACCTTGATCATGTGACATCGATCCCGTTTTTGGTCGATACCGTGGGCACGATGCGAAACCAGCCGTTAATCGTGCATGCATTGCCGGAAACCATCGCGGATCTGAAGCAGCATCTATTCAATTGGAAGCTGTGGCCGGATTTCACGCAAATTCCTTCACCGGATCAGCCGCTGCTGCGGTTTTCCCCGGTGACTGTCGGCCACGGCGTTACGATTTCGAACCGCACAATAACCCCCGTTCCCGCCAATCATGTCGTGCCGGCGGTGGGTTACGCCCTTAATTCCGGGAATGGAAGCCTGGTATTCACGGGCGACACCTGCTGTAGCGGCGAATTGTGGCGCACGGTGAATAATATCGGTAATCTTCGCTATCTCATTATCGAAACGTCGTTTTCCGACGCCGAACGGGAACTGGCGATTCAGGCCAAGCATCTATGTCCAAGCTTGCTGGTGGAACAGTTGGCCATGCTGAAGCAACCTGCGGAGGTTTTTATTACGCACCTCAAGCCGGGCGAATGTGACAAAATCATGCAAGAGATTGCTATGAGCGCTTCGCGCTGGAGCCCGAAAATGTTGCAGCACCGGCAAGTCTTCGACTTTTGAACAGCGAGTTTGATTTGAAAGCAATCATTGTTGTGGGGACGATATGAGCACAGTACTCCAGAGCAAAACCGTAGCGCAGGATCCCCTGGCTGAAAAACTGGGCTTCCAGCAACGGCTGCAGGCCGTGACCAACAAGGTGCACGGTTCGAAAAATATCGATGAGATACTCACCGATATTTCGGCTGAACTTTGCGGTCTGTTTTTCGCAGACCGGTTGACGATTTATCTGACCAGTGAGGACAAGGGCTCGATCATTTCCAAGATCAAGACCGGCTTGCACTCGTTTAAGGATATTAAGCTCCCGATTAACGAACAATCGGTTGCAGGTTTTATCGCGGTCAACAAGCGCGTATTGAACGTCAAAGACGTTTACGATGAAGTTGAACTCAAGACACACAGTCCGCAGTTGAATTTCCTCAAGGCCGTTGACGCGAAAACGGGCTACCGTACCCGTCAGATGCTGGTTGCGCCGATCATGGAAGCCAAAACGCGTGATCTGATCGGCGTTATTCAGATCATCAATACCAAGAGCGGGCAGGCGTTTCCGCAATATATGGAAGAGGGCATCCTGCAAGTGTGCGAAACCCTGTCCATCGCGTTCCGGGCACGGCAGGGCACGGGCGTGGTGCAGGTGCGCGGCAAGTATGATGCACTGGTGACGGATGCGGTGATCTCAGCTGAAGAACTTGAGCTGGCCCAACGCTCGTCGCGGCGCAAGAATCTCGACCTGGAAACGGTGCTGATCGATGAGTTTCAGGTCAAAGTGCCGGCACTCGGAAATGCACTGGCTTCGTTTTTTGGCGTCCCGTACGAACCATTCAAGCAGGATCGCATCAAGCCGCCGGATTTGTTGCGCAATATGAGCCGCGAGTTTTGCATGACTAACCAGTGGGTGCCGCTGGACGATACCAAGGACGGTATTCTGGTGATGACGCCGGATGTAGAGCGCACGCGAACCTCACGCATGGTCGGCAACGTTTACCCGAAAAGCAAGATTGTCTACTGCGTCAGCACGCAGCGCGAATTTACCGCGACGCTGGACCAGATGTTTGGCGGCGCGAGCGCGTTGCAGGATTCGGGCAACATCGATGACCTGCTGGGTGACCTCGACGAAGAAGGGGAAGGCGGAGAATTCGGTGGTGACGACATCGCCAGCGCCGCCAGCGACAACGAACTCGTCAAGCTCGTCAACAAAGTAATTATCGACGCCTATCATCAGGGTGCGTCCGATATCCATATCGAGCCCTATCCCGGCAAGGGCAAGACTGAAATCCGTTTCCGCAAGGACGGCTCGCTGTCGCCGTATATTCAGGTGCCCGCGAGTTATCGCAACGCGCTCGCCGCGCGGCTGAAAATCATGTGCGATCTGGATATTTCCGAACGCCGCAAGCCGCAGGACGGCAAGATCAAGTTCAAGAAGTTCGGGCCGCTGGATATTGAATTGCGCGTCGCGACCATACCCACCGCGGGTGGCGTTGAAGACATCGTGATGCGTATTCTCGCTGCGGGTGAACCGATTCCGCTGGACAAGCTGGGACTTTCAAAGCGCAATCAGCAACTGTGTAAAGGCGCCATTGAGAAGCCCTACGGCCTGTTCTTCGTGTGCGGTCCGACGGGTTCGGGAAAGACGACAACGCTGCACTCCGTACTCGGTTACCTGAACAAGCCGGATACAAAGATCTGGACCGCGGAAGACCCGGTTGAAATTACGCAAAAGGGTTTGCGGCAGGTGCAGATTAACAAAAAGGCGGGACTGGAATTCTCCATCATCATGAAGGCGTTCTTGCGCGCCGATCCGGACATCATCATGGTGGGTGAGATGCGCGACAAGGAGACGGTAGCCACCGGTATCGAGGCGTCATTGACGGGCCATCTGGTGTTTGCAACGCTGCATACCAACAGCGCGCCGGAATCGATCATCCGCTTGCTGGATATGGGCATGGACCCGTTTAACTTCGCGGATGCCTTGCTGGGCATACTGGCGCAACGTCTCGCCAAGCGTTTGTGCGCAAAATGCAAGACGCCGCATCGTGCGTCGGAAGAAGAAATTCATGCACTGCTTGAAGAATATTCGCTGGAGTTGATGAATACCGATTCGTGGAAAAAAGATCCGGAAGGCGAGCGCGCGAAGGTACTGGAATTCTGGGGCAAGGAATTTGGCGACGAGAACGGCCATCTGTTGCTGCATACGGCCAAGGGCTGCGATACCTGCGGCGGCAGCGGATACAAGGGACGGGTGGGCTTGCACGAACTGCTGATCGGCACGGATCGCGTCAAAAAGGATATACAAGAGCACGCACGCGTTGCGCAAATGTTTGCCACGGCACTGGAAGAAGGCATGCGTACGTTGAAACAAGACGGCATTGAGAAAGTCCTGCAGGGTATTACCGATATCCAGCAAGTGCGCGCGGTCTGCATCAAATAGATGGAGTGAAGTTTCGATGACTCGGGGAAACCTGGCGCCGAATCAATTGGACCTCACCGACCGCTTCGAGCAGTTGCTGGGGATAGGGGTTGCACTTTCGCGCGAGCGTGATATCAACAAACTGCTCGAAGCCATTTTGATGGCCGCGAAAGATGTCACGCATGCGGATGCCGGCACGCTCTATCGCATGTCCGATGACAAAACACTTGAGTTTGCCATTGTCCGCAACGATAGCCTGGGCATTGCGATGGGCGGCACTACCGGCGTGGCGATTCCGTTTTACCCGATCCATTTGTTTACGGACGACAGCTCGAAGAATCTGCAAATGGTTGCGGCGTACGCCGTCCACAATGACCAGTCGGTAAATATCGCCGACGCGTATACCGCCCAGGGCTTTGATTTTAGCGGCACCAAAAACTTTGACCGCAAAACGGGGTACGGATCGCATTCGTTTTTGACGGTGCCGATGAAAAATCATGAGAATGAAATCATCGGCGTGTTGCAGCTCATTAACGCCAAGGACCGCGTATCCGGCAAAGTGCAACCGTTTTCGGACGCCGATCAACGCCTGGCGGAGTCGCTGGCGTCGCAGGCTGCGATTGCCCTCACCAACCGCTTGCTGATCAATCATCTGGAAGCGCTGTTCGAATCATTTATCAGTCTGATCAACACCGCGATTGACGACAAGTCGCCCTACACCGGCGGGCATTGCAATCGCGTGCCGGAACTCACCATGATGCTGGCGGAGGCGGTAAACAAGAACAACATGGGTCCGCTGAAAGACTTCACCATGACGGAGCGCGACCGCTATGAGTTGCGTATTGCCGGACTGCTGCATGACTGCGGCAAGATCACCACGCCCGTGCATGTGGTGGACAAAGCGACCAAGCTGGAAACGATATTCGACCGCATCGATTTGCTGGACACGCGCTTTGAGATTCTTAAACGCGATATGCAGATAGCTGTTCTGCGCGGGGAAATGCGGGCGCAGGAACTCGAAGTGAAATTCCAGACGATCGAGGAAGACCGCGCCTTTCTGCGTCGAGTCAATATCGGCGGCGAGTTCATGCGCGATGAAGACATTGAACGCGTGAAACAGGTCGCGACCGGCTACCGCTGGACTGATCCCACCGGCAGGGCGTGCAATTTTTTGTCTGAAGACGAAGTCAAGAACCTCACCATACGCGCCGGCACCCTGACCGGGGATGAACGCAAGGTCATTAATCACCATATCGATCTCACCATCAATATGCTGGAAGCATTGCCGTGGCCCAAGCACCTCGCGAATGTGCCGGAATACGCTGGCGGGCACCACGAACGCATGGATGGCAAAGGCTATCCGCGCGGCCTCACACGCGAACAAATGTCGGTGCAGGCGCGTTGTATAGGCATCGCCGATATTTTCGAGGCGCTTACCGCCAAGGATCGGCCTTACAAGAAAGGCAAGACGCTCACTGAATCGCTGAACATCCTCGGCAAAATGAAGCTGGGGCAGCACATAGACCCGGATCTATTCGACATATTTATGTGGGAGAAGGTGTACGAGGCCTACGCTAGGCAATATATGTCGCCCGACCAGATAGATGCCGTGGATTTGAGCAAGGTACCGGGCTACGTTCCGCCGCCGGACGGTGACAAAAATTGTCAGAGTACGCCGAAGTTGGCTACCGCGGTTTGAGGGTGCGGATGTGGTTTGCTCGATGAATCCGGTAATTGATCACAGTGATCGCTGAGATTCACCTATTTGACTATAACTGTTCAGAAGACAAATATACTTAAGTATTTGATTTTAAACATTTATTTTTTTTTTGGGTTTGGCGACTTAACCTGGCATGCCAATTGCTCTATATGTCTCCGCAAACACGAGTTTGTATCGCTGTTCAACCCCAAAGGAGATTTACTGTATGAAACGCATGCAAAAAGGTTTACGCTTATCGAACTGATGATCGTAGTCGCGATTATCGGTATTCTGGCGGCTGTGGCGATTCCGCAGTATCAGGATTACACGGTTAAAGCCAAGCTGTCTAAAGTGATGGGTGTTGCTCAACCGATCAAAACGGCACTGGCACTGTATAACCAAGAGAATGGCGGTTTCCCGACCACAGCAGCGCCTTGGACGACGATTGGTTTGTCGGTGGCTCCGTCTAACACCACCGAAGTTACTGGCATCGCTTGGACCGGCACTACTAATGTTGCGAAAACCGGAGGTACTGGTCCTACCGCTGGCACGGGCCTTGAGCTTACGTTAGGCGCTATTAAGGCTACCACCATTGATACTCACACTGTTATCATGAGCCCGACGACAGGTTCAACTGACATTCAGTGGATTAATACCTGTCCTGCTATTACGGACGCAATCGCCAAGAAGTACTTTAACTGCTAATAACGCGAGTCTGGTTGAGTAGTCTGACGACTTCCAGACCTGCAAGCGCCTCCCTTCGGGGAGGCGTTTTTTTTGGACCGTAACAACAGGTAACATCAGAAAATGCTGCCATTCGCCGGTGTGGTTAAGTGGTTTCGTCAGGATGTGCTGCGGCTAACGCGGCAACGTGTTATCGCCCTGTTGCTGGCCGCGCTTTGCGCCGTAGTCTATATGCCTTTTCTGAATAATCCGCTGGTTTTTGACGACCACAATCTTTTAAACAATCTCAGTTTCATCGACTACACATTCCGGTTTTCGTTAGCGCCGCGTTGGTTGCCTTATGCTACTTTGGCGCACACCCAGGTCATGATGGATGGCAGCATCGCTGCGATGCGCATAGGCAATCTGCTTCTCCATGCGGTCAACGTGGTGCTCGTTTTCGTGCTGTTGCACGAGCTCTGCGTCGCCACTTTTCGCGGCGATGATGCAAAGCGTCGCGGCAATTGGGCACTCGTTGTCGCATCGGTGGGCGCCGCATTGCTTGCTGTACATCCCGTGGCGGTCTACGGCGTTGGCTATCTGGTGCAGCGAACCATTCTGATGTCGACGCTGTTTATGGTGCTGATGCTGATCGCTTATTTGCGATGGCTGATGGGTGGCCGTACGGCGCTTTGGGTTTGGTCAGCGGTCTGGTACTTTTTGTCGGTATTCTCCAAGGAACACAGTGTTGCGGCGCCCGCAGTGGCGTTGCTGCTTACGTTCGTACTGCACCGACCGTCTATTGCACTGTTTCGCCGTTTGATAGCCCCATTTGTCGCGTATGCGGCCATTGCGATACTTGTGATCTCGATGGTCAAGGGATTGCTGGGCAGCGCCTATGAGCCTTTCGCGCTGGAGATGATTAAGGATGCGCTGGATTCAGGTGTAGATCCTGCGCTTGCTTATCCGTTGAGCATCGTGACTCAGACCTATTTGTATTTCAAGTATTTGTTGTTATGGGTGTTTCCGGATGTCCGCTGGATATCTATAGACATGCGGGAGTCCCTGGCACCCTCGTTGTTCGCTTGGCCGTATTCAGCGGCGATCGCGGGCATTGTTTGTTACACGATGATTACTGTTGCAATGGTGCTGCGTGGCGGGCGCGTCGGTTTGACTGGTTGGATTCTGTTATTCCCTTGGATAATGTTTGCCACCGAACTGTCCGCTGTCCGGGTTCAGGAGCCGTTTGTCCTTTATCGGACGTACTTATGGTTCCCCTTGATTGGCGCATTAGTGCCACTCGCGTTGATGAGACTGAATGTGAAGGTTGCCGTCGCAATTGCGGTTCCGGTATTGTGTGTGTTTGTAGCGCTGTCGTGGAATCGGCTGCACTCGCTTTCCGATGCATTGCTGACATGGGACGATGTCGCAAAGCTATTGATCACCGGCAAAGAGCCCGGTGCTGGACGCATCTACTATAACCGCGCACTTGCACTTTCAGCCAAGGGCCGTCATCAGGAAGCGTTGCTCGATCTGGAACGTACGGTAGCGCTGAATCCAAAGCTTGCCCCCGTCCACTTTGCCAGGGCAAAGGTGAATTTTGAGTTGAAACGCTATTCCGAGGCTATTCTGAATCTGAATGCGTCTATCTCGCTCGATCCAAAGCGATCATCCGCTTACTTCGCCCGTTCAATAGCCTTGCAACAATTGGGGCGCGAAGACGAAGCATTACAGGACTTACGCAAAAGTTGTGAAATGAAAGACATAATCGGTTGCTATGCCTTGAGTCAGCAAACCCAAGGCACTGCCAGAGCAAAGTAATTGCTTTAAGGGCGATTGTCCGAAATGACCGGATTGCTCGATCGGACAGGACGTACGGATCGGTTGCGTCCCAGATATTGGGTAACGGTATTCCAAATGGGCTCACCCGCCACGCCCTCTCCCACCGGCGCCCAACTCGCCAGCTTGTAAGTGCGCGAGGCTTCCAGCGGTTTCCCACGCAGCGTCATGTTGCTGATTCGGCGACCGATTTTATCAGTGGGCGTACAGGTGTATCGCAATCCACCCACGCGTACCATATCTCCGCCCTGCTGGTAATAGGGATCAGGATTAAACAGGTTGTCGCAGACGTCTTCGAGAATGTTCTTGATGGTTTCTCCGCTGGCTTCGCTGACGGTGACTTGCGGATAGGTGATCGCGGTTTGATTCATCACGTCTTCGAGGGTCATGGCTTGTCCCGGCAATAGGCTGGTGCCCCAGCGAAATCCGGGTGAGAAGGCGATTTCTGCACCTTTGACTTCCATCAGCGCGTCAAGGATCAGTTGATCGAATGTACCGTTGAAGTTGCCGCGGCGATACAGCAGGCCTTCGGTGACCGCGATCTTTTCCGAGAGCTTCGCTTCATACGGCGCGCGGATTTTTTTGATCAGCGCTGACATGGCTGTATCCGGTGCGATCAGGTTGGCGAACACGGGCAGTAATCGGTAGCGGAAATCTTGTACTGTGCCTTGCCGCACATCCAGATCGAGTACAGCGAGGAACTTGCCGTTGCATCCGGCATTGGTTACCACGGTCTTGCCGTTCTTGTTGTTGACCACAATCGGCACCGGTATCGCATCATGCGTGTGTCCGCCGAGGATGAAGTCGATGCCGGTCACCCGCGAAGCCAATTTAAGATCGACGTCCGAACCGTTGTGGGAGAGCAGGATTACTGCCTGTGCACCCTTGGCACGAACCTCATCGACATTTTTCTGCAGCCGCTCTTCCTGTATGCCGAAGGTCCAGTCGGGAACGAAATGGCGCGGATTGGCGATTGGCGTGTACGGAAATGCCTGTCCGATGATGGCGACGAGCACGCCGTTGATTTCGCGCAGCGTGTAGCCTCTGAATACCGGATCGTCAAAATCGCTGGTGCGGATGTTTTGCGCCAGGAACTCGATTTTCCCGGCGAAATCTTTTTCGACGATTTCTTTGACGCGGTTCGCGCCGTGGGTGAATTCCCAGTGCCCGGTCATGATGTCCACGCCGAGCAGTTTGCACGCGTCGGCCATGTCCTGTGCCTTGGTCCACAATGCCGTGGCAGAGCCTTGCCAACTGTCGCCGCCGTCGAGCAGCAACGCTCCTGGCCGTTGCACGCGCAGGCGTTTGATCAGTGTGGCAAGGTGTGCAAAGCCGCCGACTTTGCCGTAGGTGCGCGCGGCCTGCACAAAATCCAGATGGGTGAACGCATGCGCGAATCGCGTGTTGCGTGGAATACGAAAGTGTTTGAGCAGTGCTTCGCCGGTGAGATGCGGCGGTTTGCCGAACGCATCGCCCGCGCCGATGTTGGTATCAGGTTCGCGAAAGTAAGTCGGCAGCAACTGCGCATGACAGTCGGTGAAGTGCAGCAGCGACACATTGCCAAAGCGCGGCACATCGTAGAACCCGGCATCGCCGCGTGTTTGCGCCGCGAGCGCATCGCGATGATCCAGCGCCATGCCCGACGCCGACGCGGCGGCGAGTACTTCCAGAAACTCCCGGCGCGTCATGCGCATCGATTCAGGCTCACCGCATGATGCAACGTAAGTATTTGATTTTATTGTAATTTATTTACAGGCGATTGTGGGTCTATGAGATAGGCCACGACATGCGCAATTTGCTCCGGCGTAAGAAATCCGTTCGCGCCCAAGCGCGGCATATTGGAACACGGCATAAACGCCCATGCGTTATAAATGCGTTCGTAGGTGTAACGCGCCACGGCTTCGTCGTTTCCACGCTGCGCGCCATAACCAATCAGCGCCGGGCCGAGGTTGCCGGCATTGACTTCCTGGCGATCCATGGCATGGCAGTTGATACACAGTGCGCCGTTTTCTTTGAGGGCTTCGACTTTGCCGTTGATGATGCGCTGGCCGCGCCCGTCGGCAATCAGGCGGGCGCCGATTTTCCAATCGCCGGCGAGCTTGCCGGATGTGGGGTATTGAATGTTGTCGCGCGCCGCTTTCACGATGACGGCGGCTTGTTGCTGCGTGAGCTTCGCGCCACCTACTGCGCTGCAGGCCTGTTGCGAGGCATCCTGTACCGTACGGCGGTTCAAATCGGGCCCGGTGATGGTGTGTGCTTCGCGCACCATGTGCTCGGCGCGATCGGCTGTACTTTGCGCGTCGGGGAATGTAGCGCAGCCGACGAACCACGCGACGGGCAGCACTATTAACAGCAGCAATTTTTTCGTCATCGTTGCGATCCCCAAATTCAGCGTCGCACGCCCGGCAGTTTGATCACGCCGCCGTTCGCCGAATGGTTGAGATAAGTGGTAATTGCCACTGAAAGATCCGATGCGAACCCTAGATCAGGCAGCCGCATTTGCCAAAAGCAATCATAGAGGCGGTGCTGCATGGTGCGCACGGTGCTGTGCGTGCCGCGATAGGCAGGCCAGCCGGTGGCGATGATTTCGCGCATTTCTTCCGCCTTGGTCATGTTGGGCAATTCCTGCAGGCGGATGCGTTTGCCGGAGTCGCCGTGACAGGTCACGCAGGCAAAATCCAGCGGACCATTGCGACGGTAGAACAGATATTCGCCGGCTTTGTACATCTCACGTTCCTGCGCGTGGGTGAGGCGCACGTCCATGCGCATGCCGTTGGACTGCGCGCCGATGTAGCTTACCAGCGCTTCCATATCGGAATCGCGATCGAGTGTGCCGAAGCGGTTGCGGATAATCTCTTCTCGCTTGAACCCTTGCAATTCCACCATGCAGGTGAGCAGGCGCGATTCGAGGTCCTGAACTTTGTTGGTATCGGCGAAATAACGCGGTAATTGCGCGAATACGCCTTTCACTACACCTGGCCCCAGCCCCAAATCACATTTTTCCAGCGAGGCATTCTTTGCGCCGCGCTTTTCGTGAAACAGCCGCCGGCCGCGCTCGACCCACAGTTCGCCGGGATTGTCTTCCGCCAGCATTTGGCGGCCCACGGCAAGGTCGTCGTGTTTGGTAAGGCCATCGTTTTTCACAAGACCGCCGGCCTTGTTCTGCGCTGAAGCAGGATGAGCCGTCAAAGCCAAAACCATCACCGCAACCAAGACGATGAAGCCGCCTGCGCTATGCATGTTGAATCTCCTTTTGCTACGGATGCCGCCGTTGCGTGGCGGCGCGCTCAACCGGCGACGACTGTTGCTTCGTCGGTACGCTTGTCGTTTTTGTTGTCTGTCCAGGTGACTGCTACTTTGTCGCCCAGCTTTGCGCCTTTGACGCGCACGGCGAATACCGGATTACGCGAAATGGCCTGACTCCACTGGCCATCATAGACGGTGCTGCCGTTGTGCGTGACTGTCACGCTTTGTATGAAATGCATGGGCACAATCGCGCCGC
>Ga0193752_1001398_pt1 | contig 20130 bp, 19 predicted proteins | sample H1c1metaG_FD_144924 | JGI IMG/M metagenome (GOLD analysis project Ga0193752, IMG submission 144924) | Soil microbial communities from a riparian zone of the East river system, Colorado, United States - H1c1 | ecosystem: Environmental > Terrestrial > Soil > Riparian zone | place: USA: East River...
GCCCATGCTCCGACGAAGTGACACTCGAAGGAGACTCCTCTTTTCTTTAAATCCTTAATTGCGTCCACCAGGACATACACTCCCTTCTGAAGCATCATATTTGAGAGATATAATAAAATGCATGGGCCGGTTTTCGCCCTTTTACTGAGGTCAACTGCAGTTTCAGGTATTCCGTAAGGGCAATAATACACATCGACTTCCTTTACGTAAGATTGAATATCAGGATACAAATACCTGGAGAGAAGAATGCTTTTGGTGTTGCGAAACACGAATTTGTAGAGCAAATTATTTATTCGTCCTTGAGAAAATTGAGAGACGCCTTTATTATGAAAATGATATATGATATTAACATTAAAAAGTTTAAGTAGGGCGACGATTATTACATCTTTATAGAATCCGAGTCCGCTTGCTGTCAAAGACATGTGGCAAACGTCAAATTTATGTCGTATCAATTCAGAAAGGACTCTACGGATAAGCCTGAAAAAGGTTATTATCTTTTTAAAACTTCCTTTACCTGACTGATTGAGTTTAACATTCGTAGCCAGGTTAACATACACTGCATCTATCTGATCATTGATGATTGAGCTAGTCTTGATGTAATTGCCAGCCATCGCCGCCCCATGTACCGGTGGGGGTAGATGCATGATAAAAAGAACTTTAGGCTTGTTTATAATACGAGTATTCAATCAATTGAGGTTTGGTTGCTGAATCCTAATAAATGCAAAAATCGCAGGGGCGAATGGTCAGAAATGAATTTGAATCCGTCAATTTTTATTTTTTTTTGAACGTCACTGAACGCAAGTAGAATCTTTTCTTTGATATCTACGGGAGAATTCGGATCACAAACATATCCCAGTCTATAATTTACACACATTTCAGCCATTAGCCCGACGTTAGAAACCAGCGATATTATACCGTATTTAGCAGCCCGTCCAACCAAACCGCTGGAGCCGTAGAATTTGGCATAGACTAACAACGAAATATCTGATATTTCAAAGTAATATTCCATATGGTTATTTGAGACAAAATCGTTTACAACAATCACTTCAATAAGTGGACTACGACTTTGAAACTCCGTGAGCATTATATGGAATTCATTCAGATAATACTCGGGAACTTTTCCAATGATCAATAGGCATATCGTAGGATGCATAGAAGGGTCAAGCAAACTCAGCGCATTGAAAATATTTTGGATATTTTTTCTCCAGTCCATCGCACCAAAAAGAAGGAGCTTTACCTTATTTTTATTAATTTTTGGCAATTTCACAATTGCATCGTTATTCAGTTTGTTATAGTCGAAGACCGGATCAACTAGATGTTTGAATACTCCAGTGTGATATCTTCTGTTTAACTGATTAACTCCAGTTTCGTCGTTCAAAATGAAGACATTCGTCAACGATTTAGATCGTAGTAAAATACTTTCAAAAAATATTCTTTTTAGCCTTTGCAGTTTTGCTTGAAGCCTAATTGGGAAACTTCCATTCGATGCACGTATGCGATGTGAAGGGCGAAACTCAATTCCAGAAATTTTATAAGGAAGAGTAGATCTGCTTATTTGAATCTCATACCTAGTCAAGTCCAAAATAAAAAGATGATCAATACCTAATTCGGCTGCGAGGCTTTTAATTAAGTTCCATTCTCTAAATTTGAGTCTTCCGACTAGATTATCCTGGATAAAATCCCTTTGTGTAAATATAAAATGTTCTTCAGCCACCATAGATTTGGAGATATCAATCATGATACGGGCTGTACTGTTAAAAAAAAAGGATATTTGTTCACCGCTGTTAACAGTTAGATTATCAACGATGTATTGGGCATAGCTTGCATTGTGACCACTGCGAGATATGTTCAAGTCACATATCAGTATATTCATCGGGTGTAAGATACTTGATGGTAAGTTGGAGGGGGGGATATTTTTGCCGTCGGGAGATGTATCAATCTATATATATACCCAGCAAGGAAAAATATCATCGTAAATTGAAAACTGAAATATGGTGGATTCTCAAAAAACATCAGCAAGAGCTCTGTCAATATATAAATTGCAATATAGAAAATATCTTTCCTGTTAGCGTACCACAATACCCCTTTAATTGCAACATACCATAATGGAAGGGTGTATAATATGTACATGAAAAATCCACCCTTTAATACTAATTGTAGAAATCCCACTTCGATTCCAAATCTCTGATAAAAGTCGCCCGAATCATCGAGATTGCGTTGCAGTTCTAAGAAGTAGTCACTGAAATAAGTACCTAAAAATCCTCGACCAAAGATCAATTCTGGTTTTCTGAAATCACTAAAAAATTCTTCGTACAAAAATGATCTGGTATCATCAGAATCAAAATGCTTGATACCAATTAGTCCCTTAAAAAAGGACAATAAAAATTCCAGATTATTGAACGCCAAATAAATGGCTGCGATCGTGATTAGGATAGTGATCGATTTAAGCCATTTATTGCTTCTAAAAACATTAAGGGAAATAAACAAAGCAAAGAACATTAGGACTTTTAAAATGACGATTCTGTATCCGGAGACAAGCGCAAAAGGGATAGCCAGAGCGAGAAAAACGATGGGCAACCATCGCCTTTTCTCAGTAATCCTGGAAAGAATAAAAAACGGAATGATTGCGTGCGAGGTAATATAGCCCTGATGATAAGGAACGCTTTCGGGCAATTTGATCACCCATGTAAGTACGAACACAAAACAAACAAGTGATAACAACACGAATAGTTTTCGAGGAAATGTGAAATTTGCGCCTACGGGGAAGATAAGAATAGGAGTCAAAGAAATGAGAGCATAGGGATTATTGATTAATGTCACAAAATTGAAGCCGGAATTTGCAAAATCATGCGTTAGGTTAATAATCACCCCCAAACTCAATAGCACTACGTACGGCTGATAATATTTGGCGGGAATGTTGATTAGATTATTATTTGTCAACGCCATAAAGTAAAACATCGAGACCGCATATATTGCTAGATAGATAAAAAGCGAATAGATTAACCTTTTAACTAAGAATACATCCCCATCATCATAAAAGAGATTAGCTATGAAAACGAAAACGAGTATTTTAATAGCTATGTTTTTCAAGTCTGAGAGTTATAGATTATTGCCAAATTTTACTGGTCTCTTGGCTTGACATTATCACCTTATATTGCTTTTTCCATAAGAATAATGATATAATAGCCCAAAAAATGTTCAACATTAAAATTCCCGATATCCCGAGGTGTGCTTTTTGGGTCAGAAAGAATGCTAAGGGAAACTGAAGAATTATTGTTACAACACTTAATAAAGTTTGAAGATTTAACTTTCCAACTCCGTTTATAAAATAGACATATGTTTGAACAAATAAATTGAAAAGAAAATAAATACACAGCAAAAGGTCTACCTGTAAGGGTATAGATATACTAGGCCCAATCCACACTTTATAGATGCTATTGTGAAATATAAACATGCCTATCAAAACAATGCACAAGTATAAGTTCATTTTATTGATCTTAGCGACGACATTTTTTATCCATGCAAAATCTTTCAAGATGTACGCATTATTGAACGCCGCCCACAATGGATGAAGAAACATCATCTGAAAAATAGCAGTTATACTATAGAGTCTGTAAGCGATGTTATAATATGTGACATTGCTGTTATCGACAAAATGTGCAATCAAGATATTATTGGAGGTCAATATAACAATTACGGAAATTTGGATGATGAAAAATTTAAAGCTAAGCCCCATCAAAGCCCTTTTATAACTCCAGTTCACTGCCTTGATGGACGGCCTTAGTTCCTTATACGTAGTATTAAAAAGGTAAACAGAAAATAGCAGCAAAAATACAGGATAAGAGAAAGATAGTGAAGTACTTAGAAAGATAAATCTATCATTTATTATAAATGGTCCAATTAAATAAATTAATATTAAGGATGTTAGATTTCCGGCAACCTGAATAATACTTGCTAAAAAATGTTTCTGCTTCGCCATTAGCAGAGAGGTGACAGGTTTCAATAAGAAAAGAAAAATGAACGAGAAGAATGTAATGTAGACGGCATTGTTTAAGACTTTAGAATCCATTCGGGTGCTGAAAATGCTGTTCCAATTGGTGAATGGTGAAATTAAAAGAAAAGTAAATGATAGACTTGCCGTTACGATTAGCAAGATGAAATAAGTAGTTGACAAGTATATCTTCGCGAGGCGACAGTCATTCATTGCAAATGCTTCTGAGAGGCGGTTGGTTAAGCCATTGGATAATCCAAAATCGAAGATGCTGAACCAAGTAATGAATGACGCAATTGTTAGCCATACACCATAACTGTCTTTCTCTATGTAGTGCAGGGAAATTGGTATTAGGGCCAACGTAACGAAGGTGCTGAAAAATTTAACAATGAAAGATTTCAAAACATTTCCTGCAACGCTTTTCGTACGCTCATCCTTTAGATTAAGCCGGGATAAAATCCCCCCAAACCTCGTGCTGTAATTATTCATTTATAGAACGACAGTATGACCATATAAGTTTGTATCGTTAACTAATTACGCATTTTATAAGCGTACTCATATCCGTGTCCATAACCATAACCAAACCCTTCTTTACTAAACCCTCTTTTTTTAATGCAATTGAATATGATTTTGAGATTATTAAGCGTTCTTACTTTGTCATTCTCATCCAATCTCTTAACCATTATTTTCGGAGTGTAGTCATGTCTGATTACAAAAAGTGTCTGATCGCAATATTCAGATAGAATATATGTGTCAGTAACCGGTTCTATTGGTGCGCTGTCTACCAACACATAGTCAAACCTGCCATTTAGTTCCTCGAAAAATTGTTTTAATTTTCCATTCAGGAGAAGTTCGCTGGGGTTACTCTCAGACCGGCCGGCAGGGATCACATACAAGTTTCCCGTTTTATATTGCCGGATAATTTCCTTCATATTACATGATCCTTCAAGGTATTCAGCAATTCCTCTGTCTGTATTCATGCCAAATATGCGAGAGGTTTTAGCGCTCCGAATGTCGGCATCTATTAAAACGACCCGCTTTCCTGTTTGAATAAGGCTTAGAGCTAGATTTGCGGCAATGAAACTTTTCCCCTCTCCTGAAATGCTGGACGTAATTAAGAAATTGACTTTCTCAGCATTATTTTTATACAAACCCAGTGAAGCTCTGATCTGCCTAAATTGTTCGTCAACAAATGATTTCTTTGGTTGTTGAATCACCAATTCATCTCTATGCTCGATGCTAGTTACTTCCGCTGTGATAGGTTTGCGGGTCATTTGTTCGATTTCCGAACGGAATAGGATTTTATTATTCAAAAGTTCCCTTGTACTGACAATAAAAATTGTCAGACATAAAGCAACAGCGAAGGCAATCAACAACACTATGATCTTTTTGGGCCAGACCGGAAGATAGGAGGATTCTGCTTTATCTACCACCAGATTGTCCGACTCAATAGCTGCGTATGATAGGGCAGTTTCTTCCCGTTTTTCTAATAAAAAGGAATAAAGATTGTTCTTAGTAGCCTGCTGCCGACTTATTTCTATCAATTCTCTTTCCTTTTGTGGCAAAGAATGAAGCTGAGAGGAAAACGAACTATTAGTAGAGGCTAAGTTAGTTTTGCTGATCTGCAAACTTGTGCGCTGATTCCTAATGTTCTCGAGCAGTAGCGGGCGTAGTTGCTCAATTTGGCTTCTAAGTGGCAGTAGTACTGAATTGTTATCCGGAACAGTTTTCTGAAGGCTTTGATAATTTACTTCTGCTTCCGAAAGCTTTTGCAGCAATTGGGACAACGTAGGATCATTGATGCCAAGAGTTGAAGGAACTATTCCCGCTTTTTGATCTTTATCTATAACATAGCGCTCTGCCTGATCAAGGACAGCCAGTTGCATTTTGATGTCAGCAGCTTTTCGATCATTGTCTCCAACATTTTCCAGATAAAGTTTGCCCTGAGTACTAATGTCGATCAAACCTTTTTGGGATCTGTATTGCTGAATATGATGTTCAATAGTATCCAATTCTCCTTTAACGTGCCTCATTCGATCTTCTACAAATTCCAAAGTATTTGCAGCTAATGTATTCTTGGCCCTGAGAGAAGCACGATTGTACGAATCTAAAACCTCGTTCAGAATCAGTTGGGCTCTCTGTGGCACTTCATCTTTTACAGTTAAAGTGATAATGCTGGAAAGTTTGCTTGTTGCATTCGCATCGAATTTCTTTAGTAGTTCATCCGCTACTTTTTTAGGAGGCATCAAAGAAAAGTACAACTTTTTATCCGACGGTCTGATTTGCCTAGTATTTCGATGGAAAGCGAAAATCCCGTAAGAAGTTTGCGCCCATTCGTTAATTGGATAATTTTTCCCATCAATAGTTATAACCTGAGAAGACGGATTAAAAGAAAAATATACCTTGCGAACCTTGAGAATCTGATCCGGATCCTTAGCCTGTATTATTACCGGCGATGAAGAATAGGCAGAGCGATCAATAAAATTCGATTCTTCGAAGACTGGGGCATAAAGAAAAAGGCGACTGATTACATCATTAACTATACTTCTTGAATGAATCACTTCAATCTCGTTTTCCACAATTTTCTTTGTGGAATAGATATTAAGCTTCTCCAAAATTCCGGAATTGTCGGCTCCTTTCTTTTCATCCCTAATAGCAACAGATGCTACAGCTTCATATGTTGGAGGAACATAATTAATATAGATTAACGCGGTAATAGTAAAAAGCACCAATAAAATAATGAATAAAGGCCAGTACGGCAAATATCGGAAAAGCAATAAGTTTATGCTGTTTCGGACGTTCTGATCCGCCTGTATATTGTTTTCTTCCATAATGCAACTTTAATTACCTTAATATTCTATCCAAGGCTATGATGACAACTGAAAGGCCACTCAGCAGTACAGGCAATAATAGATTCATTCGTCTTGTACTCGCAACTCTTACCTTATTCGGTTCAACGTAGATGATGTCATTTGACTTCAGGAAATAATATGGTGATGTCAAAAACCGGTCATCATTCAGGTTTAAGCGCCTAATCACCCTTTTTCCTTCTTCATCCCTGATAAGCAAAACATTATCACGTTTCGCATAAAGCGTAATGTCACCTGCTAAACCCAATGCCTCCAGCAAAGTAATTTTTTCGTTTGCAACATTGACCACCTGTGGATGCCCCACCTCGCCTAACACTGTGACCCTGAAATTAAGGTAACGAACATCAACTATGGGATCGTACAGTTGCTTGGACTGGATTAACTGCGTACTGATATAATCAGCCAAAGCGGTCTTTGTCATTCCGACCGCCTTGATCACACCCAATACAGGAAATTTAAGGGTGCCCTGCTGGCTTACAAGATAACCGGACGCCTGGGATGAAGGGCCAATAGCATTAGTATTAGGGACGTTAAATGCCTTTGCCGCTTCAGGATTAACGCTTGAAACTGAAATACTCAGCAGATCATTCTTCTGTATAAAAGGCTCCAGATTAGTGGCGGTAATGCCGATTGCTGAATCCTGAACATTCTTAAAATAAATAGCCTTTTTGGTGCTTGTACAGGAAAGAAAGCCAAATATAATCAGAATAACAAAAGTAAGACAGGCATCTTTTCGTGGAAGTAACATGATGAGGTATAACTTTATGCAAGTATATGGAGAAAACCCTTGTTAGTTGCCTTGACCCGGCCGACTGGTTAAATAGGGAGTTTCAGTCTTATTTTTTCCTGGTATTTATGTTCATTCGTGGAATGAAACTTTGCAGGAACTGTTATTGCCACCGCTTAGAATCGATCGCTTGATGCTTTTCCTCATTGTTTGCAAAACAAGGAAAAGCTGAATACGTCTTGAATTAATCCAATACTATTTAGATATCACTTGCGCCAACAATCTGCACTTCGGAATTTGCTCCCAATATGAAGAGTTGGGATATCCTCCTATCTTGATGTCCAATTAATGCAAGTTTAATTATTCTGTTTGTCCTCTTGAATTGTAAAACTTGGTTGCTTTTTCAATCTAAAAACCATCAAAGTCAGGTGCCAGAAAAATAGCATCTGATTTCCTATATTCCTCTTAAATACCTCGGGCCTTAATATTATCCTGACAAGCCATGCCATCCTGATCTTGAAGAAGAAAGGTGGTATTGCCTTTTGCGTTCCCGCATACCAGTCGAAAACATTTCCAATAGTGATAATAAGATTGGAATTCAATTTTTCCTTATGGTTAAAAGACCATTTTTCTTGTTTGGGTGCAGTCATACCCACAAATACAATATCGGGCTTGAATGCATTGATCCTGGAAATGATATCCATATTATCTTCCTCTGAAAATACTTTTTTGAACGGGGGAGAAAAAAATCCTACCGTTACATTTGGATACTCCAGATTAATTCGTTCCCTGATCTTATCCAAAACCATTTCCGAAGAACCCAGGAAAAATGCCTTTCCATTTGTCTCGTTTAATCTTGCAATAAAATGATAATAGACATCCGGACCCTGGTTCTTTTTAATATTCTTTCCCTGCAAAAAGATTGAGGCCAACGCAAAGTACACACCGTCAAGAACCAGGAAGTCTGTTTTTTTCAAGACTTCTTTAAATTCTTCATCCTTTACAGCCATCCCATAGTTGTTGGGACTGATGCTGCAATTGATCGATCTGCATTTATGGCCCTGTATTGGTATTTTCAACAAGTTGTCCGAATAAACGTTGAATCCCAGAACTGAAACTGTATTAAATTCCTTATTCATCGAGCGAGATATTGAATGATAAAAACTTATCCGACCAAAGCATACGCCTGGTAAGGGACCATTTGATTAATCCATTCGTATGTTCTTGTCATACCCTCTATCAATGGCATGTAAACTTCCCAACCGAGCTTTTCTCTGAAAAGCCTGTTATCTGAATTTCTTCCTCTTACTCCTAGAGGGCATTTAAACCCATATTTGCGTATAAATTCTTCTCCATAAATATTTTTGATTGAAATATTCTTCCCTGAGATATCTATAGCCATTTGGGCGAGCTGGTTGATGGTAACCATCTCTTTCGAACCAATATTCACGGGACCTTTAAAGTCAGATTGCATCAGGCTAAGCACGGCATCCACACATTCGTCGACATATAAAAACGATCTGGTTTGCTGACCATCGCCCCACACTTCAAACTCTCCACCGTCTGGAGTTTCCGCCGCCTTTCTTAACATTGCGGCAGGGGCTTTTTCCTTGCCGCCTTTCCATGTGCCTTTCGGGCCGAAAATGTTGTGGAACCTGGCGATGCGCACATCCAGATTGTGGTTGCGGTTAAATGCCATGTACAGTCTTTCACTGAAAAGCTTTTCCCAGCCGTACTCAGAATCGGGATTGGCAGGGTATGCCGAGCTTTCTTCGCAATTGGGATTATTGGCATCCAGTTGGTTATTTTCAGGGTACATGCAAGCAGAAGAGGAATAGAACACTCTCCTGATCCTTTTGGAAACAGATTCCTTCGCTATATTAAGATTGATCAGGCCGGAATTATGCATCACATTAGCGTCATTCTGACCTGTGAAAATATAGCCGGCGCCGCCCATATCAGCTGCCAACTGATATACTTCTTCATATCCTTGTTCGATAACTGACTCCACCACTTTCGGATCCGTAAGGTCGCCCAAAACAAATTCGTCACAGATTTCGTCATGATTGAAATATTCATGACTTTTTATATCGCACACTTTAACATAAGAACCGTTTTGTTTTAATCTTTTTGCGAGGTGACCTCCAATAAATCCACCTCCGCCTAATACAATTACTTTTTTCATTTAAGTCTTGAGTTTATGGGTGATAACAATATTGAGATATCATTTTTTACCAATGCATGGTCATTGCAACTAACAACAATGCAACAAATGCAATGAGCAAAATGGTAATAGCAACACTATTTAACTCGTAAAATCGTTTTGCCCGGGTGTTTCCTTCAGGCAGCGGAAGCCTGAAATCGCAGTTATGGCAATATTTCTTACCCGTAAAATTTAAACTTTGGCAATGCAGGCAATGAACAATTTTTTCATTCATTTGAACGGTTTTATTTGAAGTATTCATATTGCAAAGCTTCGCCATTCTCAGCCACGGACCCGAGGTGCTGGTAGCAGATAAATACTCGCAATAATTTGACAACGTCAATGAGAAATCGGATACGGATGGGAATTCATCGGCAATAGTAGATCTCGTGATAGCTTATGAATGTACTATCCCATGGTCTTAAGATTAACCTGTGAAGGAATTGGAAAGAAGGTGTTCTTTGAGAAGCGGATTTAGGTGATTGAAAGCGCGCAAATCTATTTGTTTATTCCAGAAACAAACTCCGACGATTTAAAAATCAACAAAATTTAATAGTATACTCTTACCGAGCGTATATATCGCAAGTTGAGTATTCTATCAATTTCAGACTCTTTTGAACTGTTGTCGTCTCGGTATTCATTTCAGCAATCAAAGCATTTTTTAATCTACCCAATGTCTTATTCATTCGAAGATTTATTCCCACAACAAAGCTTCGCCTTCCTCAGTCACGGAGCTGAGTTAACCAAATTAAAACGATAGAATTCTCAACTAATAAGATTGGCAAACATTGCTTGCAGCCAACCACACGGCTGGGATCAGGTAGCACAATATGCCAACCTGCAAAAGAAATGTTTTGCAATTGTTCGGACTCGAGAAAAATTGGGAAGTGTTTTAGAAAGGATAACGGGTCTAGGGTGTTAAATTGATTTGTGCAAAGTATGGCAATTGGCTATACAACCAAATTAAAATTTGATGACGTATATATTAATATGTATATGTTAAAAACCATGTTGACTCGGACGTTCACCTAGAATTTTAAAACAAGGCCTGAGATTAAATGTGTAATTGACTATTATTAAAGAGTTTAACAATTATGACTTTTTTTATATGGCTTTTTTGATGAGGAAGCTAGTTCCTTGTAAATACGTAAGTTATTAATTTTTAATTGATCAAAATCAACACGTTAAATGATTGATTTTTCTCCGAACAAGTAGAATGCAATGATTACAAGTGATTTCATTATTAGAGGGCTCTTGCCACCCAGAGTGAATATGGTCACATTCGAAGACACAGATTATGAGGAGTGTGGTTCGTTTAAGATGTTGAATGTATTGCGGCGTCTACATCAGATCCGTCGTTTAACTGATGCATGTCAGCAAATACGAAAGTCTTTCAAAATGCGCAGTTCCCGCCTTAACACTACGCTTAAGCACACAACAATGTATGTGGGCACATCCGTTAGAAGGTGATTTGACCGTATGCAAAACTAAGTTTATGGGCGTTTTGCCCAATTTTAAAAGTTTTGTCCATGCACCACCAATCGCACCGGACAAGTATCCTAAACTTTGGATTCAAGTTCCCTGCTTGCCGCCGGGCAGGGATTCTGGGCGGTTGTTAAGGGCTATGTCGAGTGTCGATTTTGTTTTTGATTTGTTTGGCGGCTTGTCGGAGGAAATGGCCCTGACTGTTCATTTCAATTTTTAACCCCGCACTCAACAATTGTTGGATTCACAATGCCGGTTACTCTAATCCAGAAATTGTTTAATTGCTTTTATCACTTCGGGGCCATTCGATAGGAAGATATAATGCGTACCCCGAAGCCTCAATACCTTTGCTGAAGCCACTCCTTTTTCAAACGAATTTGCCTGCCTGGTCGCGAGGCTGTCAATTTTTGAAAAATAGACATCGGCTTGCATTCGGACGCTATCGTCCGTACTTCGGGTCATCCATGCTTCTCTCGTATGCGGAATCGCAAAAAAAACAAGAGATCGAAGTGGGAGTTTATCGAATTTCTCCGGATCGTTCAATATAGTTGAGAAAATTGCATAGCCTGGAGAGTCACGAGGATGGGTTGGTTCGCCCTGCGCAGTTGAGTCCCACGTCTGCCTGAATTCGGCCTCAGGCTTTTGAACTCCGTAAGTTTTTAAGTCCCAAGCTTGCAAATCCTTAAAACTTGTGAGGTCCTTCTTTGAAGGGAATGGTTGTTGTGGTCCTCCAAGTTCCATGAACGCTCTCATCGGAGGTGATTGTCCATTATTGTAAGCATAGGGGTATCCAGCCTCCAGATAAATCAGAGCAGAGATACGATCCTGTGAAATGTTGGCCACCGCACTCAATTCAGCGCCGGCTATGGAGTGTCCGACCAGCACTGGCTTGACGATCTTCATCGAGTCTAAGACTGCTAGAATATCTTTAGCCAACCTATCCACATTTTCGATTGGTGAGTATTGAGAAGCTCCGAACCCACGTCTGGTAATACCATATACATGAAAACGGGTCGCGAGTTTTGGCGCAAAATCATCGAAAACATGAGCAGTATTTCCCCCGCCCGCGAGCAGAACAATTGATCTGCCATTACCACCCCAATCAAGAATCTCCAATTGAACATTTTTTTCAACAGCTACGAAGTGGACAGTATGCACGGATGCTTCATGCCACGTATTAGACTGCGAATGACAGGTAATGCCAAAAGTGATGTTGACAGCCAGTACTAGTCTTACTCCAGTATGCATATTGCTAATAATTACTTAATCGTAATTTTGCGAAGCTCAGGTCTTTAACGTCATTCACAACATTCAGGTTACCCGCTCTAAGACAATGTTGTCTTGGCAGACCATATATTCCCGGGAAGCACCGTCTTGTGAACCTACAACCAACACAGTCATTCCAGCATAAGGCTCCCCCTACCTACCCTAGTTCAGTCTTGAGTGTCTTCCCAAGGAAGGTGGTAAGCTATTAGAAATACAGCTGCTTGATCATATAATAATAACCTCTGAAGGATATTACTTCCTCGCTGATGAGGGGCTGTTATAGGTCCCCCAAACCTGCAAATTCATTCATTTTAATGAGATCGGGTATGAAAAAGTTCGATATTCGACCCCTCCGGTCTACACAAATCACACCAGCCAGTTTCCTAAACTTTAGATCAGTTCCCTGCCTGCCGGCCGGGATTCTGGGGGTGATTATATGGCGTACTTTATTTGAAATTATTGGTCCCGTAGTTCAACGGATAGAATATCTGCCTAGCGGCAGACAGGGATTCTGGGCGGGACCACAGTAGGTGATTCCGATTTTTAAAGCCCGCATAAAAATCATTGATTATGCGGGCTTTGCGTTTTTTAATGATTGAGCGAAATCTCGTAGCTTAAAACCTTATTTTAATAGACACGATGTTTAAACACTACTTAAAAACTGCAACCCGAAGCCTTTTAACTTCTCGTTTTTTTAGTCTTTTGAATGTGGCTGGGCTGGCTCTTAGCATGGCAGGTTGTCTGTTGATTTTCCTATGGGTAAGCGATGAACGGAGCTTTGACCGTTTCAACGACAAGGCAGACAGGATCTACCGACTCAACACCGGTCTCAAATTCGGAGCAACTTCGACAGAGCGGGCGATTGCCCCACCAGCGGCGGCGGCCGCGGCAAAAAAAACCTTCCCGGAAGTTGAAGAAGCGGTACGACTGTTGCCCGGCACAGCGTTGATCAGAAAGGGAAGCGCTTTTATCTCGGAAGAACACCTCGCCACCGTCGATCCGACTATTTTTAAAGTCTTTTCTTTTCCGTTGATTAGTGGAAATCCCGGTACGGTATTGACTGAGCCGGGAAGTATCGTCATCAGCGAAAGCATCGCGAAGAAATATTTTGGCCGCACGGGCGTAGTGGGGGAAGGGTTATCCTTTATGGAAGGCAACAATTTGTATGTTCACCGGATAGCCGGCGTAATGAAAGACATGCCGGAGAATGGTCATTTCAGGTATGATCTGCTGGTATCGATGGTGGATAATGAGTATAGTAAGCAGCCGGACTTTGCGGCTATCCTGCCTTTCAGTACTTATCTGCTGTTGAAGCCCGGCGCCAGCGCGCAAAAACTGGCCACTAGATTACCGGCATTTATGTGTGCCAACCTGCCTTTCTATGATGACCTTCAGACGGGTGGCGACTACATGAGGTTCTCCTTAACTCCGCTGACAAAGATTCATCTGGAGTCGGCCATGATGAATGAACTTGGTCAGAATGGAAGTCTGGAGTACGTGAAGATATTTTCCCTTGCCGGAGTACTCATTTTGTTTGTCGCCTGTTTTAATTTCATGAATCTTTCTACGGCAAAGTCGGCCGGGCGTACCCGTGAGGTAGGGGTTCGCAAAGTGCTGGGTTCATCGCGGCTGGCGCTTATAGCGCGCTTTCTCACCGAATCAATGCTGCTGACCGGGGCATCCCTATTGCTGGCGTGGGTGTTTGCCTGGGCTTTACTGCCGGCATTCAACCGGGTTTCAGGAAAGGAGATGACCTTTGGATTCGAAACCATCTTTCGGCTTATCCCGGTAACCATCGCTTTGCTATTGCTGGTAGGACTCGCTGCCGGCGCTTATGCGGCCTTCTTCCTTTCAGGCTTCCGGCCGATTGAGGTACTGAAAGGAAACATCGCATTGGGAATGAAGGGCCGGGGATTGCGGGATTATCTGGTGGTGTTCCAATTTGCCATTTCGATTTTCCTGGTGCTTTGCACAATGGTTGTATACCGACAGCTCCACTTCATCCATAACAAAAACATCGGGTTCGATAGGAATGAAGTGTTGGTGTTGAAGAACATGAATTCTTTGACAGAAAGCCAGGCTGCTTTCCTGAAAACATCCATAGGTAAACTCTCAGGGGTTGCCGACCTGGCGATGAGTTCTTTTTTGCCTTCCGGCCGACGTCGCTGGAGTAATTTTATCGCAGCGAGTGATAGCAACGCCGTTCAAAACGAATTCTGGCCGGTCGATGACCGGTATATCCCTTGTCTCGGAATTAAGATGGCGACGGGGCGAAATTTTTCCCGGGAATTTCCCTCCGATTCGAATGCGGTTATTATAAATGAGGCCGCGGTGCGGGCACTGGGTTTCAAGAGCGACAATGTTATCGGGAAGCCACTCTATTATCAGCATGATAAAATATTTCACATTATCGGCGTCACTAAAGACTTTAATTTTAATTCGTTAAAGGAAGCTGTTTCCCCGGCCGTATTAATTCAGTTAAACGATTGGGCGACAAAAACCGAAGGAGATGGCGCCGATAACCTCCTTATCCGGCTCAGATCAAATCAGGCTTCCCCTATTCTCTCAGCTATCGCTGACCGTTGGAAAAGCCTGGGCTCCGCGCAGCCGTTGGCATATTCATTCCTGGATGCCGACTTTGAATCGCTTTACAAGGGAGAAGAACGGATGGCCAGCATTTTCATTCAGTTTACAATCCTGGGTCTGGTAATCGCTTGTCTGGGTCTGTTCGGACTGGCTGCCTTTGCCGCAGAACAACGCGGCCGAGAGATTGCTGTCCGCAAAGTACTAGGGGCAAGCGTAATTTCGATACTAATGCTCATGTCAAAGAATTTTATCCGATTGATTATCATTTCCATGCTCATCGGAATCCCGCTTGCATGGATTGCGATTGGTCGCTGGTTAAAGGATTTCGCGTATCGCGCAGACGTGCCCATTTGGCTGCCTATAATCGCAAGTGGAATTACGTTCGTAATCGCCATTTTTACGATTACTGCGCAATCGCTACGAGCGGCTACAAAAAATCCCGCTCGGATTCTTCAGGCTGAGTAAAAAAAGATTCTGGGCGGGACTACCCAACGGGAAAGGCGCGGAAAGTCGTTGTCTTTCCCGTTTTTCATTTCTCTGAAACCCGCGTCCAGACTGTATATTAACCGAGCAGCTTCGTTTGCTCTTGGAGTTCGATAAGTAAATCCGTCAAACGTCATTTTTTCGGAAACATCGAACTCACTGTGATTCGCCTTTCGGCGACTGTCCCTTCCTCCCAATAAACATCAAGATGTGAAAGGTTATAGACAGCCTTATTAAAGAGATCGTCAATCTTATTATCCTCTTGTGAAAACCCGGTCAATTTTGCTTCCAATTCATTGATTCGGGCAGTACATTCTATTTTTAGCTCCCTAAAATATTCAGCCTCGCTTTTGTGATCGGCCAACAGGGTTCTTGCGTTCTTAAGCCGGGTATTAATTTCTTCTAGCTGGTTCAGGATTTTTTCCGGTTTCCAAGCTCAGATTTGGTCTGCTCATTATTCGCTTCGCGGATGGTAACGATATATATCTCGCTCATGCCGGGATTGGGCAGATATTTTTTCAGTTCGCGTACAAAAAGACTGTTGGCATTATCAGCTTTTAACCGCACTCCGCATGCAGAAATGCAATGATAGTAATAGTAAAAGCCTCCCGTGCCCCTTGAGGCGCTTGCGGTCAACGTTCTTCCGCATTCGGTGCAAACCAAAAAACCACGCAAAGGGAAGGCATCATGTGTGCTGATTGAAGTTCCGAGCCGTGTGTGCCGCTTCTTTCCATTTAAAATATCCTGCACTTCATAAAAAAGCGATTCGGAAATGAGCGGTTCATGCTGACCTTGTACAAGCGTGGTTTCTTCATCCTTAAACTTCGAAACAACAATTTTTCCGCAATAAATCGGGTTTCTAATCAAATTCCAGAAATTACTTCTTTCGCACTTTAAACCTTTTTTATTGGCTTCTTTCCTGATCTGATCGGCTGCATAGATACCCTTCGATACCTCCCTAAAAATCCATTTCATGATGCTTGCTTCCGGTTCTTTGGGAGAGATATATTTCCGTCCGCTTTCTGAAATATTATTAATGTAACCTATTGGGGCAGTAGCCATCCAGCGACCTTCTTTTTTTGCCCTTCTCATACCATGAAAAACATTCAATGCCCGACGGTCGTTTTCAACTTCCGGTGCTGCCAGATAAAACGCCAGCATCATTTTATTTTCAGGAATGGAAAGATCCAAAGGCTGTTCAACAGCCTGGGGTTCTACACCTAAGCGGCGTAGTGTGCTGATCATTTGGTAGGTGTCTCCTGCGTTTCGACTAAATCTGTCCCACTTGGTGAAAAGAATGAGGTCGGACTTGCCTTTTTGTTTTTTCAAATCTGTAAGCAGGTTATCCCATTGAGGCCTTTTAAAGTTTTTTGCAGAATGATCTTCAAAAACCGCCTTCCGCACCTGAATAGAATTGATTTCGCAATACCGTCGTAAGGTCTCTTCCTGGTTTCGCTGGGAGTATCCTTTATCGGCCTGCTCATCTGTACTTACTCTGATATACAAGTCAGCTATTCTCATTTTTCAGATATTGCCATGGCTATATTAGCCAATGAGCGAAAAAACTCTAATATCAACACAGCTTGATCGATAGTTATTTTCCTCACCTGGGCAATATTTATGGGCCCGATTTGAAGGATATTATCGGAAAGGAAAATGAATTAATTGATTTTGTCGTTGAGAAGAATTTGAAGAGTTTCTCTTTGGATCTGTTTAAGCAGGAGTATGATTTTTATGGTCGAGATCTGCTGGATGAAATGGAAAATGAATTTCGGGACTACTTATATATTTTTTTTCAGGATGAGGGTATGCCGTGGCTGGCGGTATCATTGCGCGAAGGAAGTAAGTTTACCAGTGCCTTCAATATAGTAGATGATATAAAAATTGGATTTAAGCGACCATTATTTGAAAAATTGGTTGCAAATTCATTTACATATTCATCTCCTTATTTTCCATTATATGAGCTCGTTAAAAAAGTAAACGGATCAACTCCGGTGACGCTATCGATACGTGATTGGGCGAAAGCGGAGGTGAAAGAAAAATTTGTTGACTTTATGAACAGCAATTATGCAAATGAAGATGTCATTAGTATTATGAAGGCTATCCAAACTCATATCGCCTGATGGTTCTTTGCTAAAACCAACGATTGTGGCTCTTTTGAACCATGACCCTTCGGCGCGGAAGGTTCTTTTCCCTTGACTCTTGCCTTGTTCTTCTTTTTCGCCAGCGACATGGCCGGCATCTCAATGAATTTATACGATAATGCGGCGAGGACAAATGTCAGGACCGCAGTCAGGATGTAGTATCCCACGCTTCCTGTCATATTGAACTCGACCAGAATGGTGAGCAGCAATCCATGATACATATACACGCCGTAAGAAATATCCCTGTTGTCGAGGTATTTCGTTGCGAGACCGGGTATTGAATAGGCCACAGATATTGTGAAAAATGCCAGGATCATCAAGCCTGTAATCTCTTTTAAGCCTTCTATCCAGGGAATTCCTGTTTGCGGAATTAAGTAGACGCAAAGCAGGTATATCGTGGCCCAATCCAGGCCTCGCCCAAATACAAAATCAGATTTGTACACCCGCCACCTTTGCAAAAGTATTCCGGTCATGAAAATATAGCCATGGGGTAGAAATGTATATTTTATGGCTTTTGCAACTGCCGATGTATGTGTTTCGGTTGGGATGGAAGTTTTGAGAATCATCGCGAGGGCTATTGAAAGCCCGAATAAAATATAGAAATAAAGATTGGCTGTTTTCTCATTTTTTACAAAACGCTTTGAAAAGAGCGTGCTGAGGTAATAAATAACAGGCAACGCCAGGTAGAATTGCAACTCCACGACGATCGTCCACAAACTGCCATTGTAGGACCCATAACCAAAATCCTGAAGAAATCCGGGTGTATAGATTAGTCCGGCCGCCTGGCTGACAAACCATGGAATAGTTGCAATATTGAGAAAATTCACGCCGCCGATCGTTGCAAGCAGTATCACGGTCAATATGAGACAAGCCCATAAACCGGGGTATATTCTTAACAAACGATTGGTGAAGTAGTTTTTGAGATCGTTATTGCGTTCAAAAGAGGCAGAAAGAAGATAACCACTCATAACGAAGAACATCGGCACCCTCGGAAATTTCTGAATAATTGTGTACCACCAGTAGGGCTCAATGTTCAGGTGACTCAATGAATGGTTTGTCAAAACCAGCACGGCAGTAACTATCCTGATAAGATCGAAGTTATTAATCTTGAAATCTCTCTGCATTACGAATCAATAATGGGCTTTGGCGAAAAATCCTTCGGTGATAAACGGATTTTAAAGCGTAAAAGTATGCCGAAAAGGGGGGAATTACAAGAGAGATAACAGCAAAACCAGGTAGGTCAACAAATTAGGGGTTATAAGATGATAACCCCATCGCATTATGTTCAGGATCGGCAAGCTTTCATGCCATGTTGTCGCGGTTATGTGGAAAAAGATTTACTTTTAAGTGAAGTTTGAATTGAAACCTTATAAGGAAGTAAGCGGTTTAAAAGCTTCTATTTATGTTAATTTCTTGGAAGACGAATGCCCTTTTAAGAATTTTGTTAGGCTAGAAGGGTTTGAAGATGAGTTAATGGACATTTTGGGAAGATTGAAGGCGATGGGAACGACAACTGGAGCAACTACCACTTAATTTTTGATTGATCTTCAATGCTTTCAGGCTAATCCCTGCAAAACAATCGAACCAGAATTTCATTCATTCACGATGACAATAGAAAATCCTCGGCAGCGATAATCGCAATTTGAGCATATTTGTAATCTTTAAGATTCCGGGTTATCAGCGTACTGATATTGTTTTCAATAGCAGTATAATATTGTATGGCATCCTCGAAATCCTTAAACTCTGAACTAAGAGACAAACCGATGATTTTATCATCAACACCTAAAACTTTTACTAGCACTTTAAATTTATTCAGAATTCTTCTGGCGTCCTGTTGTGAATATTGCCTTGCTAAGAGATAATTCAGATTGCTAAATGAAAGCGATGACACATAAATTGACAATTTTCCTTTATCCGATAAAGTGAATAGTTGAGCAGCATAAGTATAATGCGGCAGTCTTTCAGATAATAGGTCCAGAGCTATATCAGTGTCAATAAAAACCTTCTCCATTATTTAGTTTTGTATTTGTCAGACAGATAGTCCGAATAGCCCTTTTTATGGTTAAAGTCTTTTGGCAATTTAATTACGCCGGACAGACTTTTAACCAACGGGGAAATGACAGGTTCTTCCTTTTCTGGTAAGGAAGTCCTGTGGAGATAAGCTTCAATAAGCTTGGACAAACTTATATTTTTCTTCCGCGCATATTTTTTTGCCTGTTCAATTACTTTCTTGTCTAGTGAAAGCGTCAATTTTGTATCCATGTCTTTGCTTTACGTACAAAATTAAATAAAATATACGTAAATTACAATGGTTCCCATTACAATAGTTTTATTCAATCTGAAAGACCAGCCAGTCGCCGCAAATCATCCATAAA
>Ga0193752_1001399_pt1 | contig 20110 bp, 16 predicted proteins | sample H1c1metaG_FD_144924 | JGI IMG/M metagenome (GOLD analysis project Ga0193752, IMG submission 144924) | Soil microbial communities from a riparian zone of the East river system, Colorado, United States - H1c1 | ecosystem: Environmental > Terrestrial > Soil > Riparian zone | place: USA: East River...
GCCCGCTCGACCCTGGCGGTCTGCAGGACCAGCACGTTCGCAGCGTTTTTTGCCGAGATCACCGAAGCGGCTCGCTCTGCCCTGAAGGGCCCACCCGGACGCCGCAATCTCGCGCTCGCTTGGCTCTCTCGCCTCGCAGCCGATGCTGCGGCGACGGGCGCCGCCGCATCGCCCGGTGCGGCGGTCATCCGCGTGCTCGATTCAGCGACGACAGCGATGCCCGGCCCCACACCGTCGCCCGAGCCCGACGCCGCCTGGCGGATCGAGCTCCTCTCGAGTCTCGCTTCCGACGTGTCCGCGCTCGCCGTACATGCTGATCCGGTGGTTCGCCGCGGCGTCGTACGCGTTTTCGAGGTGCTCCCGGTTACGGCGGCGGAGGCGACGCTCATCGCGCTCGTCACCGATCCCGATCTCGGCGTACGCGGCGCTGCGCTCGACGCACTCGGCCGACGGAAGCTCCCCGACCGCACGGTGTATTGCGATCGTCTCGCCTTCGTGGCCGCTTCCGACAAGGCGTTCGGCATGCGCCGTCGCGCCGTGCGCGCGCTCGGCGGGATGAGCGGCCCATCTGCCACCCGGGTTCTCGTCCGAGTTCTCACAAACGATCCGTTCGCGGTGGTGCGAGAAAGTGCGGCAGATGCGCTATCCGGTCGCGAACCGAACCTCGTCGGCGAGGCATTGGTCGTCGCGATGCGTCGAGACACCGAACCGCGGGTTCGCTTCGCGGCTGCACGTTCGCTCAGGCAGGTGGGCGGTGCGCTCCTACACACAGCACGCGAAGATTCGCGCCTGCCGGAGGATGTTCGCGAGATCTTGCAGGCGCGCTGACCGCAGGTGGTGGCTCACTCGCACTGGCGTACGTCGGCTGGTGTACTATGGCGTTCTGGCTGTTCGTACGAACGCTGACTCAGAGGCTATCTAGTCGCCATGGAATCACAGGTTGGCATCGCGTGCGGGCAATGCGATGCGTGGAACGCGCTCTCGCTCTCGAGCTGCAATACGTGCGGCCACGAGATCTCGTACCTCGGCGAAAACAAGCCAAACGATAGGGATTCCGATCGAAGCGTGATATCAAAGGCGGCCTCTGCGAAGCGGGGTGGCACGCCTGAGGACTTGGCAATGGAACAAGCGCGCAACTACGTCTGCAAGGAATGTTCGACGGCGGTCCCTTCGGGCCACAAGTTTTGCGGGACCTGCGGCGCTGCGGTGCCGATCGAAGTGGTCGAGCTTCGAACGAAGTACTTCGGCACGATGCAGGCGCCTGGAAAAGCGCGCCTGATCTTGATCCGCGGCGAAGGCGGCGTGGATGGCCTCAGCTACATGCTGCAGGGCAGCGAGCACCTCGCCGGGCGCGAAGACGGGCAGATCCTGTTTCCGGAAGACAGCTGGCTCTCCCCGCGTCACGCGAACTTCGTCTACGAGGGCAACCAGCTCGTCGTACGAGACGAAGGCAGCTTGAATGGCGTCTACGTGCGCATCCGCGGCAGCGCGTCGATCACGTACGGCGACACCTTCGTGTGTGGCGAACAGGTGTTCAAGCTCGAGGCCGCACCGCGTGATACCGCCGGCCCAGCCCCGGACCAGACGTACTTCTACGCGTCGCCGCGCAAGCGCTATGTGTACAAGGTCACGCAGCTCCTGACCGGGGGCGGCAGCGGGATCGCGCTGTGCGCCGGCGGTCCGACCGTGCTGATCGGTCGCGAGGACTGTGATCTCAACTTCCCGACGGATGTGTACATGTCGGGCGCGCACGCGAAGATCGAAATGACGGGCGAGTCCGCGTTCACGTTGAACGACTCCGAGTCGAAGAACGGCACGTACCTGCGGATCCGCGCGCCTTACCGGCTCCAGCACGGCGACTACTTGTTTCTGGGTCGCGAGTTGCTACGGGTGGAGATGACCGCGTGACGCACGCCCGCTTCGCGTGCAATCGCGGGTGTGGTGCGGCAGCGCCCGAGTTGACCCTGTCGTCGCACGGCCACTATTCTCACGTAGTGTGCCCGCACGGGGTCAGCACCGGCGGGAGGAGGCTTCAGTGATCGTTTGCCCCAGGTGCAGCAAGGAGAACCAAGACCACTACAAGTTTTGTCTTGGTTGCGGCTCCGAGTTGCCACGCGAAGTTGCTCAGCGCGGTTTGTCGACGCGGACACCGCCGTCGGCGCTGCCCGCGGTGGATCTGCCGGTCGTGCCGTCAGCCGGTGTGCCGCTCGAGAAGAGCCTGCAATTCGCGGCGACGCAGCAAGGCAGCCTGTCGAATCCGCCACCGCCGCGGATTCAGGCGCCGGCCGCGATCGGCGGAGGTGGTGGCTCGATGTCCGCGGGTAGTTTTTCGCCCGGAGGTGGGATGTCGTCGCCTGCAGCTGCAGTTGCGTATCAGCCGCAGTCGCAGCCTCAACCGCGCCCGCAGCCCGCGCCGATACCGTCGGCCGGGCCGAACAACTGCCCGAGTTGTGGCAATCCTGTACCGATCGATTTCAAGTTCTGCGGCACATGCGGTCATCGCATGACGCCGGGCGCCGCCGCGCCGGCACCGGCGCCAGTCGCGTCACCCGCCGCATCGGCGCGTGCGTCGCGCGGGTCGCTCGTCGTCATCAATCCGGATGGATCGGAAGGCGACACGTTCGGGCTGAGCGACGGTGACACGGGCGTGGGCCGAACCGCCGGCGCTGTGTTTTCCGCAGACGCGTATCTCTCGCCGCTTCACGCGACGTTTTCGATCACGGGCAACACGTGCAGTGTGCGCGATGAAAACAGCTTGAACGGCGTGTACGTGAAGCTGAAGCGCGACGCACCGATCAAGCTACAAGACAGCGATGTATTCCGCATCGGCCAGGAGATCCTGCGTTTCGAGTCGATCCCGCTGCCGCAGCTCGTTCAAGGCGTTGAGCCGATGGGCAGCCCGAACCCGGGTTACGTCGGTCGCTTGACGTTGGTGATCGGACGCGAGTCGACCGGCAACGGGTATCCGATTCCTCCGGACGGCATGCACTTGGGGCGCGAGCGCGGCGATGTCGTGTTCCCGGAAGACGGCTACGTCTCCGGCCTGCACTGCCGCGTGCACTACGACGGGAGCAGCTGCGTGCTGACCGACGTCGGAAGCAGCAACGGCACGTTCTTGCGCGTGCGTGGCAGTCGCACACTCATCAGCGGAGATCTCCTGCTGATGGGCCAGCAGCTGTTCCGCTTCCAGCTCTGAGGTTCGCGAATCGCAATCAGTTCGGCCTGCAGCTCTCAGCTGCGGGCCGTTTTCGTTTCGGCGCTCGCGCTCACATCAGGCGCGCGAGAAAGTCGTCGATGTACTCGTTGATCAACTGCGGCTGCTCGCTCGGCGCCGCATGGCTTGCCGAGGTGAGCTCGCGATAGACCGCGCCCGGAATGCGATCGGCCATGTCCTTCACGACGTCGCGCGGCGTGAAGGTGTCGCGTTCTGCAGCGATCACGAGCGTCGGAACGCGCACGCTCGCGAGCAGATCTTCGGCGCTGTGATCGCCGGCCTTCTTGAGCATCGTGAGATACAGATCGAGCTCGATGTCGGACAAGTGCTGCACGTATAGCCGGAAGTCTTCCGGCCGCAGCGTCGTCCCATCGATCTCACGCAACCAACCGGCGACGCGATAACTGAGTGCCGGCGGTAACCGGCCCCAGAACGCGCGCGCGATTGGTTCATAGCGACGAACCTTCTCGATCAACGTGGGAAGCACGCGATGTAGAAGGTCGTTGCCATGAAAGGTGTGCGTAATACGACCGTAACTGCCGCAGATCAGTACGAGCGCGCGCACCCGTTCAGGATGTCGCCTATACACCTCTAGTGCGACTTGCGTGCCCATCGAGTGTGCGACCAGAACCGAGCGTGAAAGCCCAGTCTCGTCGAGCACTCGGACCACATCGTCCGCCAGCACCTCGATGCCCGTTCCATCGAGGTCCGTGACCGGACCGCTCCGTCCGTGTCCCCGGTAGTGCGTGTGCACCACTCGGTGGCGTAGCGCGAGGTGGGGCTGGACGTGAATCCAGGCCCAACCATCGCAGCCGATGCCGTCCAGCAAGACGAGACCGCGCCCTGATCCCCGCACACCGTAAAACAGCCGTGTGCCGTCAGCGGCGGAAGTAAAGCCGCGCTCGTCGTACTGCATGGGTCGATCGCCTACGTTGGTCTACCGAAACTGCGAATCTATGTCCGCCGTCGGTGGCCCAACGTCAAGCGCTCACGCCTCGTCGCCGTCGTCGTCCCCAGCGTCTGCAACGTCATTCACGGACGGCAGCTTGCGGATGTCCGAAAGCCCGATCTTGACGCAGCGCTGGACGATCCAAGAGAGGGACCGATCCAAACGGGCAGCTTCCTTCTGAATTTCCTGCAACATGGTTTCCGGGAAATAGAGGCTCTGCTTCCGCTTATCTGTCGCTGACATGCTCCCTGTTCTCCTCGCGTCGACCAGATGAATGCTTTTCGTAGCTCAGGCTACTTGAGGCATTAGAGTACGATAGCCGGTGCGAAGTCAACGAATCAGACTGCTAATCACTCACAGAGGTAACAACATGCGATTGAGAGTCGCCTCGAGCGCATGTCTCTTGAGTCTTGCGTTGTGCTCGGTGGTGTCTGCGCAAGCGGGGAGTGCGGGTGCATATCCACGACTCGAGGTATTCGCGCGCGCGCTCGCGCACATCGAGGCGAGTTACGTCGGCGAAGTCAGCGACGACGCACTGGTTGAAGGTGCGATCCGTGGGATGTTGAAGGTGCTGGACCCACACTCTGCTTACCTCAATGCGAACGAGCTACGCATTCTCGATAGCGACACGGAAGGACACTTCGGTGGCGTCGGAATCGAGGTCGACGTCAACGATGGTTGGCTGACTGTTCTGCGCGTCATGCCGAACGGCCCTGCTGCAAAAGCAGGGGTAAAACCAGGTGATCGCTTCCTGACGATCGATGGTCAGAGTGCGCGCGATCTATCGATCGAAGACGCATTGCAACGCATGCGCGGCGAGCCGGGAACACGTGTGAAGGTGACACTGAGAAGGCGTGATGCTCCTGCTGCGATCGATCTGACACTGACTCGCGATCTGATTCATGTCGATGCAGTGGAAGGTCGACTATTGCCTGACGGTGTCATCTACGTTCAGTTGCGCGTGTTCCAAGAAGACACCGTCTCGCAACTCCGGCGCGTGCTCGATGAAGCAGTCGATCGCGCTGCAGCTGAGGGCGGCAAGGTATCCGGACTGCTTCTCGATCTGCGCGACAACCCCGGTGGGTTGTTGAGCTCTGCGATCTTGGTCGCGGACGAGTTCTTGAGCGACGGTGTGATCGTGAGCACGCGCGGTCGCGGTGGAAAGTTGCTGCGTGAGAATCGCGCGCAGAAGTCAGGCACCCGTCCTGACTGGCCGATGGTGGTGTTGACCAATGGCTACTCGGCGAGTGCGGCGGAGATCGTCGCGGGCGCGCTCCACGATCACGAGCGGGCGGTGCTGGTTGGGACCCGCACATTCGGGAAGGGCAGCGTCCAGAACATCGTCGACCTGCCGGACGGGACCGCGATGAAGTTGACGACGGCGCTGTACTTCACGCCGTCAGGAACATCGATTCAGGCGAAGGGTATCGAGCCCGATGTCTTCATCGAGCAGCTCGACCCGAACGTGCTGAAGGAAGCTCGACTCGGATCGGGCCAGGTGAGCGAGGCTTCGCTCGCGGGCCACCTCGGCAATGCGGCGGGGCCGTTGCCGGTGACCGCGCCGCCCAATCCGCAGGATCGGAAGCAGCCGAAGCAGCCGGCAGGGCCGGAGGAGCGAAAGCCGGCGTTCGAGGACGACTATCAGGCCTTCATGGGCCACCAGGTGCTGCGCGCGTTGCTCGCGCAGAAGCGCGGGCAGAAGTAGCGGCGCGCGGGCGGGTCAGTCCCCTGCACGCGGCGATCACGAGAGCTCCGACATCCGCGGTCACGAACGCCAACGGCATAGGGGTGACCCTTTACTGCGAGCGATCGGCGCGTGGCGTCAGGGTGCCGTCAGTGGCCCATTCGAGACGCGAGCACGATCACCAAGCCCAAACATGCGATCACGATCACGGCGGCCGCGATCCACAACCACTTCTTTTCGTTGCTGCCACTTCGCGAAAACCTCGGAATTGAATCGTCGTACCGCAGCATCGGCGCTCTCGCCGCCGCCGGCTGCGTTTGCGGACCCATCGGATCGCCCGGGAGATACCGCGGGTCGCGAGATTCCTCGAGGTCCTCTTCTCTGAGCTCGCTCGTGGCGTTGTTTACAGGGGGGAGCGGGTCTGGCGGATCGGTCTCCGCGTGCGGATCGAACTCTTCGGCTGCAGCCGGCGCGAGATTGGGCGACGTCCGCGGTACTGCCGCAGCGGGGCCCGCCGCCGCGAGTGCCGCTTGGGATGCCGCGGCAAACGCACCCTGATGCTGCGTCTGCGCGTACGCCAGGTTGCGTTTGGCATCATCCGGCTTCGCAGCAGCTTGGCCCGTTGGCCGCGCCGCGATCACTTGCGCTACCGCGCCGGCCGCAGACGCTGCGATCGGCGCCGCCGCGGCCGGAGCCGCATGTGCTGCGGCAGCTGCAGCGAACGGTGCAACACCCGCCCCGAGCACAGTCGACTTCGGCGCAGCACCACCGACATTTGGTGCCGCTGCACGCGCGACCGGAGCCGCCGGCTTCGCAGCTGCAGCCGCTGCAACCGCGGGCTTCAGCGCATTCGCGACCGGCCCACCCACCGCTGTACCGAGACCGGTGCCGATCATCGTCGACTTCGCTTGAGCCTTCGCCGTGGGTGCGGGCGCAGCTTGCTGATTCGCCGGACCTGCTGCCGGAGTGACGGCTACGGGTGCAGCTGCCGGAGCTTTATCAGCCGCGGGTTTGTCAGCCGCCGGTCCCGGACCCGCCTTCGCGATCACGGGTGCCGTCGCCATCAACATCGTACCTTTGAAGCGCGTCGGGCCGGTCTTCGCACCCGCAGGTTTCGCTTCGAGCTCGTGACCACAGCTAGCGCATTTCGACGCCTCGGCGGTCACGGACTTCCCACATTCTGGACAGAACGCCATGCACGAGTCTCCTCGCGACGCTGCGGCTCACGACCAACCCCGCGGAGCACGCTCGTACAACGATGACTAACGATCGTATCGCGTCCAGATCGGGCTGGGAAGGGCAGACTCTTCGGGCGTGTCGGGTCGCGCGTGCCGCAGTGCGACAGTCGCGCGAGCCACTGCGACAACGATTGCTTCCGTCACAGCGTTGGCTCTAAACCACCGCATCGACAACGCGCTACAGCATGACGTCGTCCTTGACAGGCGCACACCGCAACGCCTAGCGTCCTGGCCACCGCAACGTCTGGGCAATGGTGCGAGGAGTGCTCACGCAGGCCGCTGTTTGCGCCTTTTGACGTCATCGACGTCTACATATCTCCGCTCCGTTGCCGACGCTTCATCCTGGGGCGCGCTGCGGGTCCACCCGATCTCGCAGAACACTAGCATCCGGTTATGACGTTCACGCTCTCCGCCGAATCCGAGAAGATCGTCGACGAGCTTCTCACGCGTTATCCAACTAAACGCGCCGCTTGTTTGCCGCTCTTGCACTTGTGTCAGCGTCAAGCTGGCTACGTCGGACCCGAAGTCATCGACTACGTGTCGAACCGACTCGATCTGCCGACGAGCGAAGTGCAGGGCGTCGTGACGTTCTACACGATGTATCACCAGCACCCGGTCGCGCCGAACGTGGTCTGGGTTTGCCGCACGCTCTCGTGCGATCTGCGCGGAGGCCGCGAGTTGCAGAAGCATCTCGAGAAGCGCTTCGGCTGCGGGCTCAACGAGAACAGTAAAGACGGCAAGTTCACGTTGAAGACCGCGGAGTGTCTAGCCGCCTGTGGGCAGGCGCCGATGGTCCAGATCAACGACGAGTTCTACGAGAACCTCACGATCGAGTCGCTCGATCGCATCTTGAATGAAATCTCGGTGCGGACCGCGGCCGGTACGACGAAGGGCTGATCGATGGCCGAGTATCCCCGAGTTCTCACCAATCGCTACGGGTTGCCGCAGAGCTGGACATTCGCGACCGCCAGCAAACATGGCGCCTATGAGATCGCGCAGAAGGTGTTCCGCGACATGGCGCCGGCTGCGATCGCAGCTGAAGTCAAAGACGCGAACATTCGTGGTCGTGGTGGCGCAGGTTTCCCCGCCGGCGTGAAGTGGGGTTTTCTCCCGAAAGACAGCAAGCTCGCGCCGTACTTGGTGATCAACGCGGACGAAGGCGAGCCCGGCACGTTCAAAGACCGCACGATCATGGAGCAGGATCCGCATCGCTTGATCGAGGGTTGCCTCATTACGATGCGCGCGATCGGCGCGGCCGTTTGTTACATCTACGTGCGCTGCGAGCTCGTGACGTCGATCACGCGGCTCGAAGCGGCGATCGAAGAGGCGAAGGCGCAAGGCTACATCGGCGCGACGCCGTTCGGCGTCAATCAACCGATGGCGATCTACGTCCACATGGGCGCGGGCGCGTACATCTGTGGCGAGGAGACGTCGCTCCTCAACTCGCTGGAAGGCCGGCGCGGTGAGCCGCGGTTGAAGCCACCGTTCCCGGCCGTGAAGGGTGCGTTCGGTGCGCCGACGATCGTGAACAACGTCGAGACGATCGCTTCGGTGCCCGACATCATTCGGATGGGCGGCAAGGCCTGGTCGGATCTCGGAAAGCTTCCGCGCGATGGCGGCACACGTCTGTACGGAGTGAGCGGTCACGTGAAGCGGCCCGGTGTGTTCGAAGCACCGGTCGGGCTCACTCTGCGCGAGCTCATTTATGATCTCGGCGGCGGCATGTTGCACAACGATCGTCCGCTGAAGGCGGTGATCCCGGGCGGTTCATCGACGCCGGTACTGCGGCCGGACGAACTCGTGCACGCGCCGGATGAAAAACATCCGCTGCATCCCTGGCACGGCAAGAGTCACATCGACGTGCCGATGGGCGTCGACACGTTTCGCGCACTCGGCACGATGCTCGGCACCTGCTGCGCGATCGTGATGGACACGTCGGTCAGCATGGTCGATGCAGCGCGCAACCTGATGCACTTCTACGCGCACGAGTCGTGCGGCCAGTGCACGCCCTGTCGCGAAGGCAGCGGATGGCTGCACGACGTGCTCAAAAACTTGAGCGAGGGCAAAGGCCGGGTCGAAGACGTCCAGCTCCTCGTCGACATCTCGAACAACATGATGGGCAATACGATCTGCGCGTTCGCAGACGGCACGGCGATGCCGATGCTCGGCTTCCTCCAGAAGTTCCGGCAAGAGTTCGTCGATGCAGCGAAGGGCGGCGTTCCCGCGCACACGATCGGCGCGACAGCCCGCGCGGTTGGAGGTGCGGCATGAGTATCGCCGGTTCCGTGCTGTTCTACGGGTTCGCGTTGCTCGCAATACTTTCGGCGCTCGGTACTGTCGTCGTGCACAGCCCGATCCGCGCTGCGATGTCGCTTCTGACGCACATCGTGTCGCTGTCCGGCTTGTTCCTGCTGCTGCACGCGCACCTGCTCGCGGCGCTGCAAGTGCTCGTCTACGCCGGCGCGGTCGTCGTCCTCTTCGTGTTCGTGATCATGATGATCGGCCCGTCTGCACCAGAGCCGCCGGTCCTGCGCGGCATGCTCGTGAAGACTGTGTCGGTCGGCATGCTCGTGTTGCTCACGGCGTTGCTCGCGTTTTCGCTGATGCCGGTGAGCGAGCCGCTCGTGCCGCTCGCGATGTGCGCGCCGGAGCAGGGCGCGGAGTGCAACCAGTTCGGTGGCGTCGCGGCATTTTCGAAGAGCTTGTTTCAGAGCGCACTGGTGCCGTTCGAGCTGATCTCGGTCTTGCTCACGGTGGCGGTCATCGGTGCGATCGCGGTCGCGCGCGGTCGCAGTGCCGAAGAAACTGCGGCGCTGCGCAAGAAGCGCGAAGCCGAAGAACAAAAGCGTCTCGCGCTGGAAGCGCGGGAGCGCGCCATGGCTGCCGAAGTTTCGGCCCATGGCGGTCACTAGTCGTTAGCGAAGGGCAGCCATGGAGATCGAGCTCGGTCAGTATCTGGCGCTGTCGTCTGTCGTGTTTGGCCTCGGCGCGATCGGATTTCTCGTGCGCCGCAACGTGCTCGTTCAGCTCATGTGCATCGAGTTGATGTTGAACTCGGTGAACTTGATGCTGATCGCGTTCAATCGCTACTTGCCGGACAACCACGCCGGTCAGCTGTTCGCGTTCTTCGTGATCGCAATCGCCGCAGCCGAAGCTTCGGTCGGCCTCGCGATCGTCATCAGCTTATTCCGCCTCAAGAAGACCGTTCATTCGGACGCGGCGGACACGTTGAGGCATTAGCCCATGCATGAAAAAGCGCTTCTCGGAATCATCCTCTTTCCGCTGATCGGCGCGATCGTCAACGGCTTGTTCGGCCGTAAGGCCGGGCGCCAGACGGTGCACGCAGTTGCGGTGCTGTCGGTCGCGATGTCGTTCGGTCTCGCGGTCTACGCGTTCACGCACCTGTTGCAGCTCCGGCATGCCGGCAGTGAAGACGCCGCGATCCGCTACACGGCGTACGAGTGGTTTTCGATCGCGATCTACGACCGCAACGTGAGTGTGCCGGTTCGGTTCGTGATGGACGCCCTGAGCGGCGTGATGACGTTGGTCGTCACCGGGATCGGGCTCCTGATCCACATCTACAGCACGGGCTACATGAGTGAGGAGCCGTCGTTCGCGCGCTTCTTCTCGTACCTGAACCTGTTCACCGCTTCGATGCTCGTGCTCGTGCTCGGCTCGAGCTTCCCGATCCTGTTCGTCGGCTGGGAAGGCGTCGGCGTCTGCAGCTACTTGCTGATCGGTTTTTGGTACGAAAACGAGGCCTACGCGAAGGCCGGCCGCAAAGCGTTCGTCGCAAATCGTATCGGCGACTTCGGCGTGCTGATCGGCATGTTCATCCTCGCGTCGGTGGCGCACTCGTTCGAGTTCGACCGCATCAACGACCTCGCGCGCGACCACGCCGGGCTGCTCACGTCGAGCCTGAAGCTCGGTCCGCCGGGGCAACCTTACTTGGTCATCCCCGGCCTCAGTATGGCCGTAGCGGCGACGTTGTGTTTGTTCCTTGGCTGCACCGGTAAGAGCGCGCAGCTCCCGCTCTATGTCTGGCTGCCGGACGCGATGGCAGGTCCCACGCCGGTCTCCGCGCTGATTCACGCGGCGACGATGGTGACCTCGGGCTTGTACCTGATCTGCCGGTTGTCGCCGGTGTTTGCGCTCGCGCCTGCGACGATGGCGGTGATCGCCGTGACGGGTGCTGTGACCGCGCTACTCGCGGCGAGCATCGGGCTCGTTCAAAACGACATCAAGAAGATCCTGGCGTACTCCACCGTCAGTCAGCTCGGCTTCATGTTCGCAGCTGTCGGCTGCGGAGCATTTGCCGCCGGCTTCATGCACGTCTACACGCACGCGTTCTTCAAGGCGTGTTTGTTCCTCGGCGCAGGCTCGGTGATGCACGCGGTGGGCGCGCACGGCGATGCCGACATCCGGCAGCTCGGCGGCTTGAAGAAGTACATGCCGCACACGCACTGGACGTTTCTCGTGAGTTGCCTCGCGATCGCCGGTGTCCCGCTCTTCTCCGGCTTCTTTTCGAAGGACGAGATTTTGGTCGGTGCGCTCAGCGCCGGGTCGTTCTTCTACTTCGCGCCGTGGCTCGGAAACGTGGTGTTCGCGATGCTCGTGCTCGGCGCGACCATGACCGCGTTCTACATGTTCCGTTTGTACTTCCTGACGTTCCAGGGCGAGTACCGCGGTGGTCCGCATCCGCACGGACACGCTGCGGCGCCGGCAGTAGTCGCGCACGCTGCCCACGACGCGCACGCTGCTCACGACGCGCACGCTGCCGCCGCGCACCAGGATGCGCATGACGCGCACGGTCACGGGCACGCTCCGCACGAATCGCCGCTCGCGATGACGTTTCCGCTCATGGTGCTCGGCGCCGGCGCGGTGTTCGCCGGTTACGTCTGGGTCGGCATCGCGCACTTCGAACCTTGGGTGGAGTGGCTCGAGCCCTCGCTCGGCACGATCGAAGCGCCACATTCGCACGCCGCTCCATTCATCGCGCTCGCTGCGGGCCTGACCGCGGCCGTGGTCGGGATCGGTCTCGCCTGGAGCTGGTACTTCAAGGGTAGTGAAGCACCGAACAAGCTCGCTGCGAGCTTCCCCGGCGTGCACGCCTTCTTGATGGACAAGTGGCGCGTCGACGAGCTGTACGACGCGACGATCCTCGCCGCCTCACGTCTGCTCGCGCGCTTCCTCGCTGCGTACGACAAGTACGTCGTCGACGGCATCCTGACAGAGGTCACTTCGCAGACGATCAAACTGTCGAGTTACGTCTTCACGCGGTTTCAAAACGGCCTCGTGCATGCGTATGGCACAGCGATGGCAGTCGGCCTGCTCGCCGTGACGTTCTACTTCCTCGTGCCGCATGCGAAGCCCGAGATCGCGAACGACTCGACCGGCTACACCGCAAAGCTCACTGCGAACAAGGGTCTCGCGTACGAGTACCGCTGGGATTTCGACGGTGACGGGAAGTTCGATACCGAGTGGGGCCCCGAGCCCTCTGCCGAACACGAGTACAGCCCGAACGACATTCACGCGTACGCAGTCGTGTTCGAGCCCGCGGCTCCAAACGGCCGACTCGGCTCGACTGGTGAAGCGCAGATGCTGGAGCTCGAACCTGGCAAGTCGCTGAAGCTCTCGCCCGATCAACTCGGGCCCGGCTGGCAGCGCAGGAACTCGGGAGGCTTGCCGCGCCTCGTCGCTGAAGACGACGCGGTCATGATCGAAACCAACGGCGCGCACGTGCGTAAAGGCGCGGAGGTCGTGAAGGCGAACGTGCGGGTGAGGCGCGGCGAATCGGTGACGATCGGCGATGCGCGTCTGACCGTGACTGGGCTCGTGCGCTCGCGGCTCGCGACTCGCAACGCGTTCGGAATGGAGCGCGTGCGCACGCTGGAGTTGCCCGTACCGAAAATCGAACCGCGCATTCAAGCCCGCGTCGCTGCGGTTGGAGTTGGAGTCAAGCCATGAGTCAGCACCTGCTATCGACGCTGCTCGGCTTGCCGCTGTTGGCTGCGTTCGTCGTGCTCTTCACGCCGCGCCAAATGGTCGGCTTCATTCGCGCCTTCACCGTGCTTTCGATGGTCGTCGTGTTCGGACTGTCGCTCGGCTTGCTCGAGGGCAATTTCGGCAGTGCGGCGATGCAGTTCGTCGAGAAGCGTCCACTCGTGCCGGCCTACGGCATCACCTACTCGGTCGGCATCGACGGCATGTCGGTCTGGCTGATCCTGCTCACGACGTTCATCGTGCCGCTCGCGACCTACGCGTCGTGGACGCACATCGACTCGAAAATCAAGGAGTATGCGATCTCGCTGCTCGTGCTCGAGACTGTGATGCTCGGCGCGTTTTTCGCGCTCGACTTGTTCCTGTTCTACGTGTTCTGGGAGCTCATGCTCGTGCCGATGCTGCTCATCATCGGCATCTGGGGCGGACCGCAGCGCGTGTACGCAGCGGTGAAGTTCTTCCTGTTCACGATGGTCGGCAGCATGTTGATGCTGGTCGCGATTCTGTACACCGTGCACCAGTACAAAGAGGTCACGGGGCAATACAGCTTCGAGCTCGCAGATTTGAAGTACCTGCTCTTGCCCGTGAAGGCGCAAGTTTGGTGCTTCTCCGCGTTTGCACTCGCATTCGCGATCAAAGTGCCGATGTTCCCGTTCCACACTTGGTTGCCCGATGCGCACGTGCAAGCGCCGACCGGGGGCTCCGTGATCCTGGCCGCCGTCATGCTGAAGATGGGCACGTACGGCTTTCTGCGCTTTGCGATGCCGCTCTTTCCGGCTGGCAGCCATCAGCTGAGCGCGACGATCGCGATGATCGCGGTGATCGGCATCATCTACGGCGCGTACTGCGCTTGGGCGCAGCCGGACGTGAAGAAGCTCGTCGCGTACAGCTCGGTCAGCCACCTCGGGTTCGTGATGCTGGGCATCTACAGCTTGAACACGAGCGGCGTGTCCGGCTCGATTCTGCAGATGATCAACCACGGCATCTCGACCGGCGCATTGTTTTTGCTCGTCGGTGTGATCTACGAGCGGCGCCACACCCGTGACCTCAGCGAGTTCGGTGGCCTCGCGAAGGTGATGCCGAACTACGCGCTCGTGTTCGTGATCGTCACGATGAGCTCGGTCGGTTTGCCGGCGACAAACGGGTTCGTCGGCGAGTTCATGATCCTCGCGGGCACGTTCATGTCGGAGCATCTCGGTCGCAACGGGCCGATCGCGGCGACTGTCGCGGCGGTGTACATGCTGCACGCCGTGCTGAAGATGTTCTGGGGTCCGCTGAAGAACCCGGCGAACCATGGATTGGCAGATCTCACACGTCGCGAGTGGATCGCGCTGGCGCCGCTCGTCGTGCTGATCTTCGTGGTCGGGTTGTACCCGCGCTTCATGCTCGGCGACATGCAAGCTTCGGTCGATCGCTTCAAGATCGAGTACACCGCGAAGCTTCGCGCGAGCGACGACGACCCGACGCAGCGCGGCCTGCTCAAGGGTAAGTTCGTGCCGCGCAGCGAACTAGCGGCAGCTAACCGCCCGGCCGGAGGTACACCGTGAGCCCTTGGTTTCAACTGGTTCCGATGCTCGTCGTCGCGCTCGGCGGCTTCGCGCTGATGCTGGTCGATGCGCTCGGTCGTGAAGAATCGTCCGAGCTCGCGACACTGAGCGCGGTGATCTGCTTTGCAGCCGCAGCGGTCGCGGCCGTGATCGCGACTGGGACGAAGGTACCGGGTCCACTTCCAGCCGGTCTCGGGTCGTACCTGACGTTCGACAATCTGACGCAGTTCGTCAGTGTCGTAATTTGCATCGGTGCCGGTATGAGCGCGCTGCTCGCGGGTGGATACTTGCGCGAGCATGCACTCGAGCGCGGTGAGTTTTACGCGTTGCTGCTCTTCTCCGCGTTCGGCGCGATGGTGCTCGCGGCATCGACTGACTTGCTGTCGCTGTTCATCGGTCTCGAGACGATGTCGCTCGGCGTCTACAGCATGGTCGCCTTCCGGCGCGGTAGCCCGCGCGCAGCGGAGGGCGGCATCAAGTACTTCCTGCTCGGCTCGTTTGCGGCGGCGATCTTGCTGTTCGGCTCAGCGCTCCTGTACGGCGCGACCGGGCACACGGACTTCGTTGGAATCGGCGAGATCGTGCGCGCGGGCGAGGCAGAGCCACGCTTGTTGATCCTCGGCATGCTGATGCTGCTGGTCGGCTTGCTGTTCAAGGTGAGCGTGGTGCCGTTCCACATGTGGACTCCCGACGCGTACGAAGGCGCGGTCACGCCCGCGACCACGTTCATGTCCGTGGTCGTGAAAGCGGCTGCCTTTGCGGTGATGTTGCGCGTCGTGCTCGTGTGCTTCGGGGACGAGCTCTCGTCGAGTCTCTCGACCGGTTGGCCCGGCATCCTCGCGGGGCTCGCAGCGGTCACGATGGTCTACGGAAACGTCGCTGCGGCGATGCAGACCAGCGTGAAACGCATGCTGGCGTATTCGTCGATCGCGCACGCCGGCTACATCTTGGTGGGCGTGGTGACGCTGAGCTCGCCCGATCCGACGGTGCGACAGACCGCGGTGAGCGGCGTGTTGTTCTACTTGCTCGCGTATACGGTCTCGAACGTGCTCGCGTTCGGCTCGCTGATCGCGATGGGCTCGTACGGCAAAGAAGCCGTGAGCTACGAAGACCTCGCGGGAGTGGGCCGGCGGCATCCGCTCGTGGCGCTGCCGTTCATCGTCGGTGCGTTGTCACTGATGGGTTTTCCGCCGACCGCCGGTTTTCTGGGCAAGTGGTACGTGTTCAGCGCGGCGGTCTCGGCAGGCGATCAGCTGCTGTGGCTCGTGATCTTGGGCGTGCTGACGAGCGTCATCGGTGCCTACTACTATGTGCGCGTGATCGTCTTCATGTTCATGAAGGCGCCTGAGCCGGGTGCGCCGATCGCGGTGCCGATGCGCTCGGGCTACGTCACGCTCGCGCTCGTGTTGTCGGGCTACTTCGTGTTGAAGATGGGCGTGACGCCGGCGAACTACATCGACATGGCGCTTGCTGCCGCGGGTAAAGTGGGCGGATGACGGCGGGTTCGTGGTCCCGATCGAGTCGCGCTGGCTACCGGATCGGGGTGGCTGGTTTCGTCGTGCTCGCGCTAGCAGCTAGTGGCTGCGAGAGCTGTCGTGCGAAGCCGAAGTTCGAGTCGTCGGAGTCGAAGAACGCGCCGGCAGCCGACCTGCCAGGTATGCTCACGGGTAGCGTGAAGCTTGCGCCCGGGTACGAGCTGCCGAGTTATCCCGGCGACGACATGGAGCGGAAGGTTCTGCAGCACATCCATGGCGGGACGTTTCCGGAGAAGTGCACGCCGCCGAAGCAATCGGATCGCACGCCGGTCACCCAGGGGCCGGACGGCAAGCTCATCGGCGTGATGGTCGCCGCGAGCCAGTTCACGAAGAGCACGCCGCGCGCTCCGAAGGTGTTCGACGTCGTGATCAAGGATTGTCGGCTGACGCCGCGGCTCGTCGTCGGGCAGCTCGGCGACATGATCAACTTGAAGAACGAGGTCGAGTTTCCGTTCATGCCGACCTACGGCGCGAACGCGTACAACGAGACGCTAGTGCCCGGTCAGAGCAAAGCGATGAGGCTCGACAAGGCGGGTGTCGAGAACGTGTTGTGCGGGTTCACTGCGCCTTGCGGGCGCACGGATGTCGTCGTGGTGCGGCATCCGGTGTTTGGCGTGACCGACGACAAGGGGATGTTCAGGATCGAGGATTTCCCGACGGACGAGACCGTGCAGGTGAACGCATGGCATCCGTTGTTCCAGGACTCGAAGGTTTCGGTAAAGGTGGGGAAGGGCGAGACGAAGACCGTGGAGTTCGTGCTCACGCCGTTGCCTCAGCAGAAGCCAGCGGAGCCGGAGCCAGCTGCGGAGCCGAAGCCTGACGAAAAGCCTGCGGGTGACAAGCCTACGAAAGCTACGAAAGCCGCGGACCAGAAGTAGCCGCTGGCTCAGCCGGCTGCTGCGTGGGTCTCGACGAGTTCCACGCTCTGCGCGTCGGGTGCGCCAAAACCCAAGCGTACGAGCGCTTCGTAGTGCTCGAATGCGTTTTCGGCTTCGACCGGACCGAGCGTGCGCGAACAGCCCCGCGTCGCAGACAGCGCGCTCGACAAGACACAACCCATCAGTTGCTGCGACGCGAACGCCTGCTGCTTGAGGACAGACGAGATCAACACGTCCAACTGCGTGCCCGCGACTTGCGGCAAGAACAACCGATGCTGCAGCGGCGCTGGACTTCGCACCAGGCCACCTTCGCTGACGAAGAGGTCGCCGGACTCTGCGATCCGCGCCCGCGCTTGCGCGACCGAAAAGCAATGCGGTGCGGAGTCGTCGACGAGCACGGTGCCTGGACGCAAGCGAGCGACGTCGAGCACGTCCGGGACGTTGGTGGCGCCGAGCACGACGCGTGCATCGTAGACGGCGTTGGACACTTCACCCGGCGCGGAGAACGCGAGCTCGATCTCGATGTCGTGACGTGCAGCGAGCGTTTGTGCGACTCGCTCGAGTTGCGTGCGTGAGCTGAATAGGTCGCACAGTACGAGTCGTGCCGGCGCTGGCAGGACGCGCAACGCGAGATCGAGGCTAGCGCTGCCGATCGAGCCGACGCCCACGCAGGCGAGGGTCTCGCGCTCGAGCGAAACGCGGGCGTGGGCAAGTGCAGCTCGGAGCGTCATGACGACGGCGCTCACGGTTGTCGCATGTCCAGTCGTGACCTGAGGTAGGCCGGAGCCCGGAGCGGGTGCGACGTCGCGGCCGAGATCAGTTGCCGAAGGAATGAGCCCTGTGAGCGACACAACCCGTGCGCCAACGGCGCGCGCTTCTTCGAGCGCCTGGCGAGTCAAGCCGTGGAGCTTACTCCGGCCGCTGTACACCTCTGCAGCGGAGAGCGGCAGCACGATGAGGGCGATACGTCCAAGCGGCGTGGTGTGGACGGCAACGGAGCGAGGCCGTCCGCCCGCAAACAGCTGTCGGTGCAAGACGCTCTGTACGTGTACAGGCATCGGTGGCAAGCAAGCGATCGCGGCTGCATCGACGGGCTCCGCCAAACCTCGGGTGACGGCGTGCGCGAGGGAGGGCGCGGGATCGAGCGCAATGGTTTGCATGACGCTCAAGTCCACAACGCGGCTAAGCGAGCGAGCCCCTCGTGCAATCGACTCGAGTCGACACCGAAGTCCACGACACAGCCGACTGCGCGGGTATCCGTGTCGTCGCGTGGCCGGGCGCGCGGCATGGAGTTCGCTTCGACGCCGGCGCGGGCGGTGCTCACGGCGCGTCCTGTCACGGCTGCAAATCTTGCATCGGGGTTGGTCGACCCACGAATTACGGCGCGCACGAGCGCGAGGGCTGCATCGAGAGTTATTGTTTCCATGATCTTTACGTCCACAACGCTGCCAAACGTGCGAGCCCGTCGTGCAACTGGTTTGAATCGACACCGAAGTCGATCAAGCACGCGACCTCGTCGGCACCCGCGTCGCCGAACTTCTGCAGACGCGGGGCACACTCTTCGCTCGACCCGATCAGCGACGTACTCATGTAGCGCTCCGTCGCATACTCCAACGCAGCGGCTCGCTCCGCCGCCGTCAGCGCAGCGAGCGCCGTCGCTCTCTGCTTCCACAAGCTCACGGACGACTCCAGGTACGCGGTCAACGGCTTGCGAACCGTTGCACGCGCCGCATCCGCGCTCTCGGCGATGAACGCGTGCACTGCCAACGTCACATGACCGCGATCGAATCCCGCGGCTGCGCGCGCCTTGCGGTACGCCGCGATGTACTCGGTCAGCGTCTCCAAGTCCTGAAACAGCAGACCCGTCAGCACGTTCAAACCACGCTGCCCCGCTTCCACGAAGCGCTCGCGCCGCTCCGTACACGTGAGCCACACGGGAACCTCTCGCTGAATCGGGCGCGGGTAGGTCTGCACCTGCACCGCATCACCGCGACCGTCACGCAGCGTCGCGCTCTCGCCACGCCACAACGCGCGAACCTCGTCGATCCGATCGAGCAACGTCGCTTGACGCGTCTCGAACTCGCCGGGCGCGAGCGTAAAGTCGCGCGGGTTCCAACCGCTCGCAAACGACAACGCGACACGGCCACCCGAAAGCCGATCGACCATCGCCCACTCCTCTGCCACGCGCGCAGCGTGATGGAGTGGCAGAACGACGCTGCCCGCCCGAAGCCCGATCCGCGACGTCTGCACCGCCAACGCCGCCGCGAGCACGGCTGGATTCGGGAACGGTGCCCCAAACGCGTGGAAGTGACGTTCGGGCAGCCAAACCGCTTCGAACCCTGCCTCGTCCGCAAACCGAACCGCGCGTTCGAGGTCGGCGTACAGTGGACGGTTCTGCTGCGAAGCGACCGTGCTCTCGAAGAAGAATAAACTCGGACGGACACTTTGCGGCGCAGCTACCGGCTGCGAAGGCAGCGAGCTCGGCGTCCCGACGCGCTGCGACGGTGCACGCAAGACGTTGACGCCGCGTGCGCGTACATCCTCGAGCGCGAGTGCGACCGAACGCAAGCTCACGCCGCAGATCAGGTACGCCATGCTGGCGTCCACCTCGTACGCCCGCGCGATGAACGCTTGGAGCTCTGCGGCCGCGAGCGAGTCGAGCCCGACGTCGAGCAGACTCGCATCCAGGTCGAGCTCCTCCGGGCGCACGCGCATGACTGGCGAGAGCGCGACTGTGAGCTCGTGCAGGATCAGGCTGTCCGGCTCGGTCATGCGCACCGTGATCGCGTCCGATTCGTCGAGCATCCAACGCTCGAGCCCGGCCGAAACCGCGAGCGGCAGAATGTCACCGCGTGCGACGGCTTCGAACGTGCGAAGGCGTTCGGGCTTTCCCGAGGACGTCACGTGCATCGAGCCTTTCGGCAGGATCGCAGCCTCCATCGCGACGCCGAACAACCGACGAACCGACGTTTGAATCTCGCTCACGAGCCGCGACAGATCGCCGCTACGAGCGGCAAGCTCCACCAGCACCGCGGGCGTCTCGTCGTCACGGCGAAACGAACCGG
>Ga0193752_1001400_pt1 | contig 20109 bp, 14 predicted proteins | sample H1c1metaG_FD_144924 | JGI IMG/M metagenome (GOLD analysis project Ga0193752, IMG submission 144924) | Soil microbial communities from a riparian zone of the East river system, Colorado, United States - H1c1 | ecosystem: Environmental > Terrestrial > Soil > Riparian zone | place: USA: East River...
CCATTTTTCCAGGGCGTTCAGCACCAAGCATATTTCAGGGTATTATGTTTACGCCGCCAAATGCCTATCCCATTGTAAATCCCGATGGTTCTTCCCCTGGAGGTTTTGGTAATATACAGTATAACCCATATGCACTCACCACTCAAACGGGGTATACGAAACAGTACTATACAACCCTGGTGAACAATTTATCCGCCAAATGGGACCTTTCTGACATAACACCTGGTCTTTCCATTACAGGCTTGGTGGCTTATGATGTTGTGGATATCACACAGAATGTAAGACAACGAGACCCTCAGTTATACAACTATTCCAAGGATAATGATGGCAATGATGTTTATAAGGTGGTTTCAGCCGAAACGCCATTGGGCTTTTATAATTTAAACGAAAATTATAAAACGACCTATGTGCAAGCCATTTTGAATTATGCACGCAGTTTTGGAAAACACAGCGTTACAGGAATGATTGCGGGAGAGAGAAGAGAATACGTTAACGTAAATGCCGGTGGCTCCATTGCTAACCTTCCAGAAAGAAGACAGGGACTGGTAAGCAGGTTGACCTACAGTTATGATACCCGTTACTTGCTGGAAGTGAATGGCGCGTATAACGGTTCTGAGAATTTTCCTAAAGGCAAACGATACGGTTTTTTCCCCTCCATTGGAGCCGGTTGGCTAGTATCTAATGAAAATTTCTGGAATAAGAATGTAGTGAGCATGCTAAAGATCCGCGGGTCTTACGGGATAGCGGGTAATAGCCAGATTGGCGGTAACCGGTTCTTATTTATTACCACGTTTGACAAAGGCGCCGCGGGCTATGTTTTCGGAGAAGATCAAAATGTTGACCCAGGAGGTAAAGCAGAGGCCTTTATCGGCAACATGGATGTAACCTGGGAAAATGCATATAAATCCAATGTCGGATTTGACCTGGAATTGCTTGATGGCAAAATCAGCTTAAGCGCCGATGTTTTTCATGAACGCAGGGAAGATCAATTATTATCAAGAGGTTCCGTACCTGCATATGCAGGCTACCCGGACTTTATCCTGCCATATGGCAATGTTGGTATTACAACCAATAAGGGAGGTGAAGCAAGTATTCAATTCAAGAACACCACCAAGGGCGGCTTTTATTATTCTGTAAACGGCACATTTACTTATGCCAAAAATACAATTATAGAAAACGACCAGCCAGTCGCCTTGTATCCCTGGCAGGAACTCAGAGGATTTCCGATCGGCGCCAACCTCGGATACGTGGGCGTAGGGCTTTTTGAAGACCAGGCAGATATCGATAAAAGCCCCGATCAGTCGGCCTTACAATCTACAATACGTCCCGGCGACATTAAATATCAGGATATCGACAACGACGGAAAAATAAGCGAAACCGACAGGACAGTGATCGGGAAGTATGGTTCGGAACCGCAGATGATGTTTGGATTGGGAACCACCCTTGCATACAAAGGATTTGATGCATCGATATTTTTTACAGGCACGGCGCGACGCGATTATTTCATGTCCTCGGGTAACCAGGCCTATACCGTATGGGCATTTTCAGGCGGCGTCGGCAATGATAATGTTCTTTCAGAAATTTACAATAACCGCTGGATACCGGGTGCAGATAATACTAACGCAAAATTCCCTGCCATAAGGGGTGTGAGTACCAATAACTATATGGCCTCGACGGTTTGGTATCGTGGCGGTGATTACCTGCGCATTAAAAATGCCGAAATCGGATATACATTACCCGCTCCACTCATTAAAAGAATAACGCTAACCAATATCAGGGTATTTATAAATGGCGCCAACCTCGGTACCTGGGACAAAATAAAAATAGTGGATCCCGAATCCAACTTTAGCACGGGCGCTTATCCTTTAACCAGCTCTTACAATTTTGGTATCGACGTTAGTTTTTAACAACAATAGTTCAGATATGAAATATAAAATAATAGCAAGTTTGTGTTTGGTAATTTTCATTACTTTCTCCTCTTGCAAAAAAGGTTTTTTAGATAAGACGCCGGATGGTGATCTTACAGTTAAAGATGTATTTACAAGTCCTATCTATTCAGAACAATACCTGACTAATATTTATTCACACCTGCCTTACGACTTTCAATTGGTTGACAATGCGCCTGCAGGAGCGATGTATAATCTTTTTGTCGGATCAACAGACGAATTGGAAATGAGTTATGATCCCAATTTTGCCAATAATATGAATATCGGTAATTGGAATCCCGGATCAAGTTTTAACGATATTTGGGGGCAATGCTATATTGCCATACGGAAGGCGAACTTGTTTCTTGAGAATATTGATCAATTGGTTCCTTCCGCACTCGCTACAACTGAAAGGATAGATCGCTGGAAGGGCGAAGCCATATTTCTCCGGGCTTATTATCATTTCCTGATTATGAGGGCATACGGCCCGATCCCTATAATTGACAGCACGGTTAATTTGAATGAAGACTTGAAAGGTTTTACCCGCCGGCCTATTGAAGAATGTGTGAATTTTGTTACCAGCCAATGTGATGAAGCAATGGCCAAGCTCGAGCCAAAAGTAACCACTACTACCGATTACGGAAGGCCGAGTAAAGCCACCTGCCTGGCTCTAAAAGCAAGGGCGCTTTTATATATGGCCAGCCCTCTTTGGAATGGCGGGACTACGCTGGCCAACCAGGACGGCACAACTCTTTTTCCCACTGCCAATGAAGGCAGGTGGCAAACAGCAGCCGATGCTGCAAAAGACTGCATCGACCAGGCGGAGGCCGCAGGCTATAAATTACACTGGTCGGCAAGTAATAACCCGGAAAGTAATTACGCTGAAATCTTTTATGTAAACTTTAATGATGAGGTGATTTGGACCAGAGATGATCCGGGGTATCAGAACATTGATGCGTATAGTGAACCTAGGGGTATGACCGGCGCTTTTTGGCCTCTGCAAACCCCAACACAGGATATCGTTGATGATTATCAAATGGCTAACGGCACACAACCCATAGAGGGTTATGACGCAGCCATGACGCCCATTATTAATTCGCTTTCGGGCTATTCCGACACAGGACAGGCTGCTAGTGAAACAGAAGACTATGTAGCCGGAACCCGGAATATGTATGTAGGGCGTGAACCCCGTTTTTATGCCAGCATCATGTTTACCGGGCAAAAATATAAATGGCTTAGATCGCCGCAAAACAGAAGCACACCACTTGAATTTTGGAAATATGGCGAGGACGGACGTACCGTTAACAGTGGTGATAATTATAGCAAAACTGGTTATACCCTGAAAAAGTTGACGAACCCGGCTTTTGTAATGCAACCAAAATCAGATCCTGTTCGCGTGGCGGTAACATTTAGATTAGCAGAACAGTATCTTAATTATGCGGAAGCGCTGAACGAAGCGCAGGGGCCTATTGGCGACGTGTATACATATGTTAACCTGATCAGAGATCGGTCGGGGTTGCCAGGGTTGGTCGCCGACTTGTCAAAAGACGCGATGCGTGAAGCTATCCATCACGAACGTCGAATTGAGCTGGCTTTTGAAACCCATCGTTATTTTGATACGCATCGTTGGATGACGGCAGAAAGTGTCGATAATAGAAATATTTATGGCTTAAATGTAAACGGGGCGATCCAGGAAGCCACGGAAAATGAGTCTGCCATACCTTACAATATAGCAAGTGATGCTTTCTATAAGAGAACGTCATTGGAAAAACGGGTTTTTGAAAAGAAACACTATTTCTGGCCAGTGCCCTTAAGAGAGATTGAGAATAATCCAAAACTGGTTCAAAACCCGGGATGGTAACCCAACTGGCATAACGCTGTTATACGATGCAGGAATATGCTTTGGGAAAAACTCAATAATAAAATTTGCGACTAGATGATTATAAGGCGGTCAATTAATAAGCTACTATTGATAGGTTCATTATTTCCTTTGCAGTTAAGATCACAGCAACTGTTTGAAATTCCGAAAGATGTTGATACAAGATGGATCAGTTTCGAAAATCCTACCGGCGAAAAAGGGAAAGGCGGTATTGAAAATAAAGGGGCAAAAGGAAATGCAAGTCAATGGATAAAAGCCCATACCAGCCGGGTGATCGCCGATTTTGAAGGCGCCGGGATCATCAACCGGATCTGGATGACAGTCATCAACAGAAGTCCACAATGCCTGCGCTCTATCACCATTCAGATCTATTGGGATGGCGCTTCCAGGCCAGCGGTATCTGTGCCATTGGGCGATTTTTTCGGAGTAGGCCTGGGTCGCAGAACTGCGTTTCAAAGCGCCCTTTTTTCCGATCCGGAAGGGAGATCATTCAATTGTTATATACCAATGCCATTTAAAAAACATGCGAAGTTTGTTTTTGTGAATGAATCGGATGTGGATGAATTATTTTTTTATGATATCAATCTGACCAAACTAAAAACATCGCCGCAGAATATCTCTTACTTCCATGCCTATTGGAGCAATAATGACGGGGCAAAGCTAGGGGAGGACTTTGAAATATTACCTCGCGTGAATGGCCGGGGCAGGTTCCTGGGAACCAACGTGGGCGTGATGCCGGATACGGTTTATGGCGATACATGGTTCGGTGAAGGAGAAGTTAAAACCTATCTCGACAACGACCAACAGTTCCCCACATTGGTGGGTACCGGCACAGAAGATTATATTGGTTCTGCCTGGAACATGGGCACCTTCAGTAACCAGTACCAGGGAGTAACGGTGGTAGATAAGCCGGGACGCCAATATGCATTCTATCGTTACCATATTCCCGATCCTATCTATTTTCAGCAGAACTGTAAAGTCACCATACAGCAGATGGGAGGTGCAGGCAGGGACCTGATTCGCGGCATACTAAAAGCAGGCGGAAAGGTAAAACCGGTGAGCGTGATGAAGACAAGCGGATTGATCAAACTGTTGGAAGTAAAAGATTACCCCGATCTTTTGGACGACGCATTTCCTGATGATGATTGGGTGAATTTTTACCGGGTGGATGATTATTCGGCAACCGCTTATTTCTATCTCGATAAGCCGGAAAGTAACCTTCCACCCCTTGCACCATTCGAAAAAAGGCTAAAGGGCATTAGATAACTATTCAGCTACGGAAAAAGTATGAACTGGGCACATTTAGATATTTGGATTGTGATAGGGTATCTCGTGTTAATGCTGGGTATTGGTTTTTGGCACAGGCGTTTTGCCAATAAAAGTATGGATAACTTTTTCCTGGGAGGGCGTAAAATTCCGGGTTGGCTAAATGGAGTGTCCTATACTGCTGCCTTGGTAAGTCCTGATGCAGCGACGGGTTATGGCGGACTGGCTGTAGCCACCGGTGGCTTTATTTGCTGGTGGTATTTATCCCGTTTTGGATTGGCTTTGTTTCTCGGCGGTGTGCTGTTTGCTTTTTTTTGGAGGCGACTCAATCTTTTTACAACCCTTGAATTCTATAACCTTCGATTTCCGAAAAAAGCTGCCGTAGCAATGCGTTTATGGATTGCCATTCGCACGTCTTTTATCGCCATGCCGGCCTGGACAGGTATTACTTTATTAGCGGCTTTTAAAATCATGGGGCCGGCCTTTGACCTTACTAAGTTTCAAACCCTTTGCCTCGTAGTGCCCGTTTCACTACTCTTTGTGTTCTCTTCGGGATACAAGGGAGTCGTGATCTCCAACCTTATTCAGATGGTGATATTTTTTATTGGCACTTTGATGCTTTTGTATTTAACGGTAGATCATTTTGGTGGTGCCACGGCGATGGTGGAGGCTATTCATCAAAAATTTGGACCGATCAGCTCCGAGATTTTAGCTTTGACACCTCCTCGAAACCAAGAGGTATTTCCTTTAGCTGCTGCTTTCGGATGGTTGGTAGGGCAGAGTATCGGTTATGGCGGTGATGCGGCCCCTATGGGTGGTGCCATGGAGGGACAACGGATCCTGTCCACCCGTACTCCTTCCGAGGCTCTTACAATGTATGTGGTGGCTGCTGTTTCCATGTTCATATTGTTGCTGCTGGTAACATTGCCAAGCATAAGCGCCGCCGTATTATGGCCCGAGTTAAGATTGCCCGGTGCCGACAGGGAATTGGTTTACGGCCGGCTGATGAAAATGTTATTGCCCACAGGCGCTATGGGCCTTATGGTAGCTGCCATGCTGGCCGCAACCATGTCCACAGTTGGTGATAATTTGAACTTTGGCAGCCAGGTAATGGTAAGTGATATTTACCGTCAATGGTTTGCAAAAAATAAAACCGAGAAACATTATCTGTTTGTTGGCAAGCTGGCGATGCTGCTGATCCTGGCAATATCCGTAGCCGTTGTTTATAATGTATTAATCATTACCGATGTGGCCATTTTTATGTTAGCCCTGAGCGCAGCTGAATTGCCCGCAAACTGGGCGCAATGGTGGTGGTGGCGTTTCAATGGCCCGGCGCGAATAGCCGCTTCATTTGGTGGTGCCGCCCTGTTTTGTATTATAGTAGTAGGTCCAAAATTGCTTGTATATTTTGGTGTTACCGGCACAGAACGTTTAATGATTCCCTGGTATTGGCAAACCCTGTTGGTGATGGGGCTTACCACATTGTTGTGGGTGGTGGTAGCACTTTGCACTAGACCAGATCCACAACCGCTTTTGCAGGAATTTTATTCGCGGGCACGGCCGTTAGGATTCTGGAAGCCCTTCCATAACAGTGAAGCAAGGTATTCAAAAGAGGGGCTCTCACCGATCATCAAAGGAATTTTTATCGCCATACTGGGAGCCACATCGGTTTCGCTATTCATTCTCGGCCTCACCCATGCCTGGTTTGCCAGGTACGGTACAAGCATAATAACCTTATTGATCGCTTTTCTGTTATTTGGTATTTTTTGGATAATGGCGAAAAAATACCTGCAATACCTGGCCATACGCGCAGGCGATGCCAATCCCCAGCAACATTAAGAGTAAAAAAATTTTCACATCACATATCAATACAACGAAAAGATCATGAGAGCAAAACAAACCGTGCGCACAAAAGAGGAGCATGTGCTTTACTTAGGAGATTGGGTATTTCATGTGGGCCCCACATTCATTGAAACGCCTTTTGGAACAGAAACCAAAGATGCCGACCTGCATTTTTATGGTGAACGGCTTACCGAGGCCCTGGAAGGTCAGGTTGATGTGACACCCTTGTCTAATTGGGAACTATACCGACTGGAGCCTGGCAAATTGGAGAATTATTTAAATGAATCAAATTGTTTAATTATTAGTGATGTGGAGGCAAAATGCTTTCACCTGTATCCCAGTTTTTTTGACCGGGCGCGGAGGGAAAACAAAGTAGTGACTTTTCCCGACAGACTGGAAGCCATTAAAAAATGGATCCATGGTGGAGGTGGCATGATGATGCTGGGCGGATGGCTCTCGTTTAGCGGTGTTCAAAGTAGATCCGGTTGGGGCAGAAGCGTACTGCAGGAAGCCCTGCCGGTGGAGTGTTTGTTAGTAGAGGATCTCGTAGAATCATCCGCAGGTTATACGGCTGAAGTACTGGTACCCGAGCATCCGGTTGTGAAAGGGCTGGCTTGGGACAGATTTCCACCCATCTTTGGTTATAATGAGGTAAAAGAAAAACTAAGCGGCGAGGTGTTGGTGCGCATAAAAGAAACCGGTCATCCTTTGGTTGTGGCGGGCACGTATGGAAGTGGCCGTGTGTTTACCTACATGTCCGATCCGGCACCGCACTGGGGAATCAATTTTGAATTGTGGGAAAGCTATAATGTTTTTTGGCAGCAAGCCCTACACTGGGTGAAAAAGAAAATATAACCTATGCATCAATCAAACATAAAGGCGGGAACCGCAATAGCAGATATAACACCGCCATTAGAAGTTGGCTTGCTATCCTCTTCGATAAAAGGTTCTTATGTCATATTTGAATCGGTACGGTTACCCTTAAAAGCCCGTGTACTTGTGTTGGAATCTGGTAATGAGTTGGTAGCCGTAGTCGCTTTAGATCTTTTGGCTTTAAGTAACACGTCGGTTGGTGACTGGGAGCAGTTTAAAAAAGGGATGTCATCGATTATACCCCCGCACAAAATTATTTTGACATGTACTCATACACACAATGCACCAGAATCGGCGGGTTTGTCTTCCTTGTACTTAACAGAAGCTTATCGTAACTGGCTGAATGATACGCAAACGACCATAAATAATGCTATTATCCAGGCAGTGGAGTCGCTGCAACCTTGCGAAGTTTTTTATTGCGTTGATATGTTGAAGGGGTTTTCGTTACAACGTCGTATTTCCACGAGTAAAGGAATTGTAATGTCCGATTCGGTTCAACCGATCTCAAATGAGCTGATGCAAAAACAACCCATCGATCACCGGGTGCATACAATTCGATTTAAAAATGGAGACAAAGTACTTGCCACCGTCGTACAGGCTGCTTGTCACCCGGTACATGAAATGTGCATACCTCATATTTCGGCGGAATTTCCCGGTGAGCTGTGCGCCGTATTAGAGGCTTCCGGGAAGAATGGCCTGCCTTTATTTTTAAATGGAGCGGCGGGAGATATTAATCCCCCAACTGTTTCGATGGGAGCCACCGATGCCCGCAGACATGGGGAGGCATTGGCAAAGATAGTAGCACAACAGGACGGGTTACGGACTGATGAATGGGAGGTTAAATCCGGATATAAAGAATGGCAACTCTCAATAAGGCCTGAGATGAACATGGTGAATAAAGGGGATGCTCTGGCGCGATTCAACGCAATAAGCTTGGGACAGCTGGCCATTGTATTCTTGCCTGGGGAGGTTTTTACAGAAACGGCCCTGGCAATTGAAAAGACTTCACCCTTTGCACAGACAATTGTAGTTGGTTTTAGTGAGAATAATATTGGCTATGTACCCACAGAGCAGGCTTTTGATGAAGGAGGTTACGAAATAGGCCCGGGTAAGTGGTCATTTTTGCCAAAAGGTGCCGATAAAATAATTATGGCAAAAGCACTGGAATTGTTACAGGAATTACATGAGGAACAATATGTTTCCTTAGCAGTCAATGAAAAAATCAGAGACGAAATAATCCATGCAAAAAATAAAAACTCTAATAGTGAAAAATTATAAGCAGAACTATAAAATAGCAAATTCATTTCTTTTTCTATGGCTGCTACAGATCTCCATTGCAGCAACTGGTCAGTATGCGAAACCTGTATATTTTTATGGGAATGAAAAAAATGATCTTTACCAGCTTTTGAAAAGGGAAGGGTATGTGGTAAAAAAAATGGCAACGCCCCAGGCAGCTATCCAGGTCGCCCCGAAAGGCTCGGGCGTATTCATTATTGCGAATGCGTATCCCAAGCTGGATCCGGCGAACAAGATCACCCGCCAATTGTTGAATACCGCTGCTAAAAAAGAATTAAGGCTTTACGTCGAATATCCATCACAGTTCCCCGGACTGGAAGTTCCGGCAGAACCTATTGAAACGCATTTTGAACGCGGGGTTATTACAAGCAATGTTTTTGGCTCGAAGCTGGATACTATGAGCTTGTTGGGTATCCACAACTGTCATATCCTTCCTGTGCAAGCTTCCAATCCCCTCATTGTTCTGGCAAAGGTGGTTGGAGTCGACAAAGCGGAATACGGACTGGCGAACACCGAAACCTATCCTTTGCTTTTTGAGACAGACAATGCCCTGGTGAGCATGACAGGATTGAGCAATTTTGAATCAGGCCGTTATGGCCCTGAAGTACCTATCAAAACTGTCTGGTCATATATTCTATCCCGTATTACCGGCAATAAGTCTATCCAGTTCAGGCATTGGAAAGAGGATGTGAAACCGATGTTTGGTAAAAATGAAAAATTGCCCGCATCCGCTGAATTGATCAGTATTAAAAAAGGAGTGGACTGGTTTAGTAAGGGCCGTTTCTTTTTAGATCCTAGCTGGAAGGCCTTCTGGGAGAATTTCGGCACTAACGGCCTTAAACCGGTGGGACCTTCGCTCCCTCCCGAGAAAATTAATGGCGATGGGAGTTTGGGTATTATCGAAGGTCATACATCCAATATATATTATACCGGCAACCAGGAATATCGTTACTGGATCCGTGCCGATGTGCAGGGTGAAGTAAGTATGGCGCTCGCTGCTTCCGGGAGGATGTTTAAAAACGAAGATTACAACAAAAGAGCTACGCATTTACTCGATTATCTGTTCCATACATCCAATATGCGTGCGGGTGAGAAGAACGATCCGGCAAGCGCCGCTTACGGTCTCGTTGGCTGGGCTACAACGAATGCCGGCAGTTTCTATGGTGATGATAACGCAAGGGCAATTCTCGGCGGGATAGGTGCGGCAGCTTATATGAATACGGACAAATGGGACAAAGAATTGATGGAAGCGATTATCGGCAATTTCAGAACCACAGGCAAACAGGGTTTCAGGGGCGAGCGTCTCGAAGAACCGGATATCGTAAAGAATGGTTGGCCCCACTATTATAACAAGGACCTCCTGTATCCTTCTGCGCACTTTGAGTCCTGGATGTGGGCTTGTTACTTATGGCTGTATAATAAAACTAAATATGAACCATTGCTCACAAGGACTAAAGAAGCAATCAGGATCATGATGGAATCCTATCCCGACAAATGGCTTTGGGGCAGCAGTCTGCAGACACAACGCGCCAGAATGGTTCTTCCGCTGGCCTGGCTAATCCGGATAGAAGATACGCCTGAACATCGTCGCTGGCTCGACCTGGTGACTTCGGATATGTTGAAACTCCAGTCGGCAAGTGGCGCTATCCGTGAAGAGATCGGAAAAGGCAAGGGTCATTTCAAGGAACTGAAAAGCAATGATGATTATGGCACTGATGAAGGATCATTGATCTTTAAGAACGGAGAAGAAATATCATGCCAGTTATACACTAATAATTTTGCAATATTCAGCCTGCATGAGGCTGCCATGGCCACGGGCGATAAAAAGTATATAGACGCCACCAACAAACTTTCTGATTTTCTGACCAGGATACAGGTGCAAAGCACCATGCATAAAGATTTGGATGGAGCCTGGCTCAGGGGTTTCGACTATGGTAAGTGGGAGTACTGGGCTTCCAACTCAGATGCAGGTTGGGGCGTATGGTGTACTCTAACAGGATGGATTCAAAGCTGGATCGTTGCAACGAAGGTGCAGATACAGGATAAGCAAAGCTATTGGGACCTTACAGGCAAACCTCTTATAGGCTCAACGGGTAAAGAGGTAATTGAGCAAATGATGAAAAGTACCCAACATTAATATCATAAAAAAAGGCATCATCAGAACTAAAGACGTAAAAAAATGTCAAGGTGTATAAAAAAAGGAAAAAGCGACGCTGAAATAAAAACTGCCGACTCGAAGGTTAAGGAGATAGTGGAAGGCATTATCAAAGAAATAGAAGAAAATGGGGATGCCTTCGTAAGGAGTTATTCAGAATTGTTTGATAAATGGTCACCTGAATCTTTTCGTTTAGCAGGTGATGAGATTCAGAAAATAGTTAACAATACACCGAAACAGGTTATTGATGACATTCTATTTGCGCAAAAGCAAATCAGATTTTTTGCAGAGCAGCAGCGTGCATCCATCACAGATATTGAAGTGGAAACCTTTCCTGGTGTTTTTCTTGGTCATAAAAACATTCCGGTGAATAGCGTTGGATGCTATATTCCAGGGGGCCGTTATCCCATGGTGGCGTCAGCCCACATGAGTATCCTAACTGCAAAAGTGGCAGGAGTGAAGAGGGTTATTGCCTGCACTCCGGCAATTCATGGAAAAATTCCCGAGGCGACTGTTTGTGCTATGCATTTTGCCGGCGCGGATGAAATTTACATATTGGGAGGTGTACAGGCCTTATGTGCGATGGCAATTGGTACTGCATCTATAACACCCGTTGATATGATTGTAGGGCCAGGTAATGCTTTTGTTGCCGAAGCAAAACGCCAACTATACGGCAGGGTTGGAATTGATCTATTTGCCGGGCCCACCGAGATATTGGTTATTGCTGATGAAACTTCCGATGCTGAAATGATAGCTTGTGATTTGTTAGGGCAATCTGAACACGGACCTACTTCTCCGGGTGCATTGATCACAACATCCCAGAGAATTGCTGAAGAAACTATTGCGGAAATAGAGCGGCAGCTAAAAACTCTGCCGACTGCAGATATTGCAAGTGTAGCCTGGCGAGATTACGGGTCTATTGTACTGGTTGAAGATGAAAAAGAGGCGGTAAAAGTAGCAGATGAACTGGCTTATGAACACGTTGAAGTGCTGACTAAAGACCCGGATTATTTTTTAAATAATATGACCAATTATGGCGCTTTATTCCTTGGTCCTGAAACCAATGTGGCTTATGGCGACAAAGTAATTGGCACCAATCATACTTTACCCACTATGAAGAATGCCCGGTTCACAGGCGGCCTTTGGGTAGGGAAATTTTTAAAAAATTGTACCTACCAGCGGTGCACGCCGGAAGCCAGTGTTGTGATAGGCGAATATGCTATGCGTTTATGCGAATTAGAAGGCTTTGCCGGCCACAAAGAACAGGCGGCACTACGGGTTCGTAAGTATTCGTAAGCGACCTGGTGGCTTCCACTACACCTGAAGTGAAACGGCTCCGCTGATTCGAGAAAATTATTCTCGAACCTTTCAGTACGGAAAGAAAAAAAGACGCAAACTCTACGGTCGCATCTTTTTTATTGATTGAAGAAAACTACTTCGATAGGTATCCAAACAGACCATCTTTTTCGTTGTTAGGTCCTGCGGTAAAGTAAAGGCGATTCCGGTCTATGTCAGTCGTTACAGGAGGGAAAGTAATCTCCCAGAGCCCGTCGATTACGGCTACTTTGTTGTTGACTTTGAGCTGGCCGATGAATGTTCCGTCAGGTGCATAAGCATTGATCTTACCGTCGCGAAAATTGCCGATCAGTAGAACATCCTGGGCATCTTTACCTGGAAAGAAACTGGCGGGGGCTACTGCAACTCCCCAAGGTGCATTCAGTTTTCCGCCATCAGCGAAACGTGCCAGCAATACCCCTGAAGTGCTAAAAATATTCACTACGCCATTCCCGACTTCTTTTAGCGCAAGTCCATTCGAAGCCACCTTGGTGTAAGTCACAAATAATTTATCTCCTAACAGGTGAATATTGAATGGCAAGTATCCTGCAGGAAGCTTAGGATCTTTGAAAAGTTTTGTTGTGTCTATCTTGAATTCGTGGTCAAACACGTCAATCGTTTCTGATAGTGCGTTAGCAGCGTACAGGAAGTTCTGACCTTTGTCATTCGCCAGGGCAACGCCGGTGTAAACAGCCCGGCTGATATTGTTCTTTATTAGGGTTGTGGTGCCACCGGAGCCGCTATTCCAGCCGGTAATAAGGCCATCTACTCCTACGAAAATAAATTTAGCTGCTTTCCCATTTGATAACAGGAAATCTTTATCGCTGGTATTGTTTACCACACCGGTTGCAAGGCCGGGCGTTAGAATATTCACTGCCGCCAGCAATTCGCGTCCCTCCCGATCATAAATTGTGCTTACACCAGCGCCCTGGGCAGAGATCCATGCCGCACCATTATCGCCAAATGAGAGTCCCCATGCATTCAGCAAATTCGGGTCGACCCTGTTCGCGTGATATTTTTCATTGTTCGCCACGAGATTAAACTGTTTGAGACTACCCAGTTCGTGTTGCCCATGATGATGGTTTCCGGGAAAGTAGTCGCCTATTTTATTGCAGGCTGAAAAGAATATCGGTAAAATTCCGAGCACCAAAAGCCTACGCGCAGACAGATGGTAGGCGGAAACTTTCTTGTTCATAAAAATTCAATTGATTGGGTTTTGAAAATGGATTCTTACCGATTATTGATTACCGGTATTTACTGTTTAGTTATTTTTGAGATGCAAAAATATTTGAAGAGGCAGGCTGGGGAAATAGTATAATTGTACCATGGACTGCCAGTCCGACATTATAGTCAGATCCTTAACAGTACTCCTGGCTTTTTCGTCTTTTTTGGTGGAAAGTGAGTTGCTTTTATCTACTACTTGTCTATCAGATCTCTTATGAATACAATCTCTTGTCCTGCTTCAACTACGTGATCAGGCTGAACTCCTTTTTGTTCCCAGCTAATTTCCGTTCCCGGCAGAGTAGGCGCGCCGGTAGATACTGAAATATAGAGATGTTCATTCACTGGATACCAGGAGTTCATATGTGCGCCACCTGCAGATCGCTGTCCAACAATAGTTGCTCTTTTCCTGAATTGCAAAGCAAAGGCAAAGGCTTCAGCTGCTGATACCGTGCCCTTATTAATCATAATGTACAAGGGCTTGTCATATTTTGGCTCCAGAAGCCATGCCACCGTTTTAGACATATGATTTTCTCCTTCGCGGTTTTGAAATTCAAGCAGTGAGGCTTCTTTAGGCAAAAAATAACTTTCAAATACATTTCCTATTGCACTACCGCCACCATGGTTATTTTGAAGATCAACAACAAGTGCTTTTGTATTGGCAATGAATCGCATAGAAGCAAATAGCACCGGCAGGCTTTTTTCTGAAATGTTGATTTCCGATAGTTTAATATAGCCAATGTTTCCTTCCAATAGTTTCACCTCCTTAAATCCGAAATTATTCTTCACCGCATCCCCTCCATAGTAGAAGGAATCCTCACTGGAATTCTCATCTACTTCGTTTTTTACTGCGGAAAGCTCCTGTACCGTCTTCGGGTCGTTTACTACATACATGTGGCCATCCCCGCTAAAGTCTCTCAATACTTTTGTAGCAATTGAATCAAGTGCTTTCCAGGTTTTTACATTTTTGAACCTGCCATGCCTCAATTCCTGCGAAAGATGTTTTGCAATCTTCTCGCCTTTGGCGGGAAAAACGTATTTGTCATTTATGATCTTTGACATGGTTTTAATTGCGCCCTCCACTTCGCTTGAGGAAGGAGCCTGGCCATAAACCTGAAGGGTAACGAAGAATATCGCAACGGATATGGCGCTGAAACGTTTCATGGTGACTTACCTTATTTCATCGGTAAAAATACAAGACCGCCCGCTGCCAAAATTGTACAAAATTAGCCTTGGTAACATGGCAAGAACCGTACTGGTGAAGTACCCATCCTTATAAACGCCTATACTGCAGCGGTGTAAACCCCGTTACGTGTTTGAAAGTCTTGATAAAATGGCTCTGATCGAAGAATCCACACTCAAGGGCAATTTCCGTAAGCAATCTATTAGACTGCCTTATCAGGGAAATGGCTTTGTCGATCTTTATCTTGCGGGAGTACTCACCCAAGGTGCTATTGAAGTGTTTTGGAAAATTCTTTGAGACCGTTACCGGGTGAAGCTTGAGTTCTTGGGATAACTCAGCCAATGAAACATTTTCATTCCAGCGGTCATGAAGAACTTCTGCTATTGCGGCAACCCATCTCGGTGAGATATGATCATGTTCTTCGTGAAGAGATTTAAATATATTCAGCACTGAAGCTTCTATTGAAGCTTTCGAGTCATTGTCGCTAATGATGCATTCCTTATAGATCTTCAGCAGGAGAAATTTCAAATCAACAGATGATGATATCGAAAATGTTAAATTATGCCGAAGTAAAAACTTATCATCTACTTCGAGGTTAATGTTTTTTGAAGGATATACAGTATTCAGGTTTCTGTGCGGAATACCGGAAGGGTAGATTAACAACTTGCCAGGCAGTGCCTGTGCTTCATCATTCTTTCTCTGCTCCCTATTGCCACCCTGTAAGATGTAGGTAATATGATTATTAACGTGATAATGCCAGCCTTCAGAAACCGTTTTGGTATACTCAGTTTCGCTTACCACGATCCCATCTAATGAAAAAGATCTTCGGTTGTTTCCCAGGTAAGCTGTCCTTTCTAATCTGATCATAATTCCTAATGATAAGGAAATTTTTAATTCAAAACCACCTGGTACATCAGTGTGATAAGCGAAATTACTCAGCCATTTATCTTCCTGTCAAAGTTACGGAAGGCAGCGGTTGCGGCTCGGTGGTAGGGCCGTGTACCTTTAATGTGCCATCCGGGAGTATTGCCATGCGGTCAATAAATACCCTGCGACTGTCTCCTGTAGACTTTGTTCTTCCATGATACACACAAAACATTTCTTTGCCATCAGGAGAATAGGTGATGCTGTTATGTCCTGTTCCCGTGACGACTCCACCTTGTTCTGTATTCTTTTGTAGTACGGGGTTGTTAGGAGACTTTACAAATGGCCCAAGAGGGTTTTTTGATGTCGCATAGCCAACCGCATAATTCTTCCCACCAAAATAGTTCGCCGAATACATCAGGTAATAGGTATTTGATTTTTTGAAGGCGACCGAGCCTTCTGTCCACCGACGGTTCACTTCTTTTGAAGTAACAGACCGGCTCTCCCAGCTGGCCTGTGCGTCGTCCATCTTGACAGGTGGGCGGAGTAGCAGCACAGGCTCGCCTATCACTCCCCCAAAATCCGGTCGCAGTTCTACGCCATAAACCCAACTTTCTTCGATTTCGTTGTACCAGCCTTTTTGTTTCGCCCAGTCGGCAATTTGGCTTTGCACGGGATGTTTGTAGCAGCAACGGGAATAGTAGAGGTAGACTTTTCCATCTTCGCCGAAAAACACGTTAGCGTCGATAATCGGGTAGCCCGGATCGAACACAGGTTTTTTCTGAAGATCGGTGAACGGCCCGGTGGGCTTGTCCGCAACAGCAACACCTATTCGAAAGTTTTCCAATTCGTTTGTTGGATTGTTGTTCCATTGCGCACTGTAGAACATAAAAAACTTCCCATTGCGTTCATATACTTCCGGAGCCCAGTAGGCTCCGTCAAAAGCGGCCGTTGAATCACTCCATCCATTGCTATTGCTGGCCCAGTACACCTGTCCTTCGCTCTTCCAATTGACCAGGTCCCGGGATGAATAAGTAGCGAACCCATTTTTCGCAACGCCCCCGGTGCCATACATGTAGTACATGCCATCAGCGGCATGAAGCACATAGGGATCTCCAAATTCAACGGGGAGTGGATTTTGGTAGGTCGCCGCTTTTTTCTTTTCGCTATTCTGTGCGTAAGAGGAGTGGGGCCAGATAATGCCTGTAATCAATACAGGCAGCGCAAAAATGGCAATTAATCGTTTCATGGAGTTGTAGTGTATCGGCCTCATAAAGTGGACGGTTCTATAAATATAGTTGAGTAGTTTTTAGTTGGGCCTCTTTCGTAAGGATTTTATTTTTAGTTGTAACGGATCTAGGTACTACAATTGGTACTAAAGGACAGGCTTCTATCCCGAGCTGTAGCCTTCCTTGCATTAAAATGCTTCCAGGGCGCCTTTTTCACTGTCCAGTCAAAACTGGGTTCTGTAAGCACCTTTTACATTTAAAGTATACTGCCTAAATATGTTTAAACATTCGCTGCAAAATATTCCTGGTGATAAATTTGAGGATGACAGAGTTTTTTGGAAGAACAGTTATGGGCTTAATCTCCGCCATATAATGATGGCCTTTCGGTCCTGAGCCACACAGACAAGAAAGTTGAGCCATTGAAGACATCGTTAACGAAAAGGCAGACTCATCTTTGTGTTGGTAATTCATAAACACACATTGATGAAAACAATAACAAAAATAAAGCTCGGAAAGAATGGTCCACTTGTTTCTAAACTCGGATTAGGTTGCATGCGGATGTCACCCGTTTGGGGAGGCCCGGTGAATGACGAAACTGAAAGTATTGCTACCATTCAGAGTGCGCTGGACAGCGGTGTTAACTTTCTGAATACGGGAGACTTTTATGGCAGCGGCCACAATGAGCTGCTTGTAGGAAAAGCAATTAAAGGCCGGAGAGACGAAGCTTTCATAAGTGTCAAGTTTGGCGCAATCTTCTATGGCAGTCAATTGCTCGGACTGGACCTGCGGCCCATTGCCATCAGGAACTTCATCAATTATTCTTTGGTGCGTTTGGGTATTGACACTATTGATCTTTATCAGCCGTGCAGGCTTGATAACAGTGTTCCCGTGGAAGATGTGATAGGAACAGTTGCAGACCTGATCAAAGAAGGAAAGGTGCGTTACCTGGGCGTGTCTGAAATTACGTCAGAGCAACTTCGTAAAGTCAATAAGGTTCATCCTGTAACAGCATTGGAAATAGGTTATTCACTCGCTGATCGGCAGATTGAAAGCGACCTGCTCCCCACGGCCAAAGAACTCGGTATCGGGGTCGTTGCATTTGCTAATACTGCCGAAGGCCTGCTAACCGGGGCGATGAAGGTTCCACTTCCCGCGAATGACTACCATAATCACTTCTCACGTTTCCAGGGAGAGAATCTGATTAAGAATCTGGAAAAGGTTGAAGTGTTAAAGAAAATGGCAAAGGAAAAGGGATACACACCAACGCAACTGGCGATTGCATGGGTTAATGTCCAGGGTGATGATATCATGCCATTGGTGAGTATGAGCAGGAGATCACGGCTTCCCGAAAATATCCAGGCTTTGGAAATCGTTTTCTCTCCCGAAGAAGTGAATACGCTGAACACAGATTTTTCGTCAGGGGCAATATTGGGTGCTACATACCTGCAGAGGTAATTCACCCGTTTAGGCCTGCCTTTTCTCTACCTTTATAAAGTGACGAATCCAAACGAAATACTCCCCGGTGTTATATTTTACTCCTACCTCTCCACAATGCGAAAGGAGAAGGTGGTCTTTTTAGGGCACAATACGCTGGTGTTGCAGGTTTCCGGGCGCTTTACATTCGAATCGTCCATTCAGAAAATTTCGATGCTCAAAGGTGAGATGTTGCTGATTGGCAAAAACCAGCTGGGGCAGTTGACCAAAACTCCTTTGCCCGATGAGGACTATGAAACAATTGTCATTTCCCTGCAGGAAGACCTGCTTCGAAAGATTGCACTTGAGGAGCGAATAGAGATAGAAGAAAAATATATCGGTCCACTCAATATTTTAATTCCGGGAAACGATTTTCTCCAGGGTTATTTTCAGTCAGTAATTCCCTATGTGCGTAATCCGGCAGAAAGGATAACGACAGACATGGGGATGTTGAAAGTAAAGGAAGTGGTAAAGCTGCTTCTCCGGGCGATGCCCGGTCTAGATAGATTCCTGTTCGACTTTTCGGAACCCTATAAGATCGATCTGGAAAAATTCATGCTCAGCAACTATCATTTCAATGTGCCGATAGACAAGTTTGCAGAACTTACCGGGAGAAGTCTTGCTGGATTCAAACGCGACTTTCAGAAAATATTCGGAATGTCCCCGCGTTTGTGGCTGCAAGAGAAACGTCTGATAGAAGCCCAATATCTGATAGCACAAAAGAAGAAGAAGCCTTCTGCGATTTACCTTGACCTGGGATTTGAATCGTTATCGCATTTCTCACATTCATTTAAGAAGAAATTTGGTAAGACACCTACCGAGATGTTATAGCGGCATGTCGGGCTAAGGGTGGGTTGTGGCTATTAAAGGCGTTTCTATTCACCCATTAAACAATTTTTCAGGAAGAATGGGCAGGTCACGGATACGTTTTCCACATGCCCGGTAAATTGCATTTGCAATAGCTGCGGAAGCAGGGCCCTGAGCGGCTTCTCCTGCGCCCATCGCTTCTGCTTCCGGCTGGTTCAATACTGCCACTTCCACATCCGGAACCTCCGTAAAACGAAAAACAGGATAGGAGTTCCAATCGGTGCTGGTAATGTGAGTGGTGTCAAACTTAACCTGTTCTCGAAGTGTCCAACTGGCAGACTGGATCAAGCCGCCTTCGGTCTGATTCTTAAGCCCATCGGGATTGATCACTTCTCCTGCATCGATCACAGCCCACATTTTTTGTACCCTTAACGTTTTCTCTTTTGCATCGACAACTACCCGTGCAGCTACTGCACAGTACGATGCAGAGTTTTTATAACGGGAAAACGCAATACCGATTCCAGTTCCGGCAGCGGTTACCTGCCCCTTAGTGATTTCCTGCAACTTTCTGATCACGGCTTTCGCACGTTCATCTTTCAGATGCGCCATCCGGAATTCATAGGGATCTTTCCCTGCCTTTTCAGCCAACTCATCCATAAATGATTCTACGGCAAAAATATTTGCATATGCACCCAGGCTGCGCAAAGCAGACACGCGTAAAGGGCCCTTGAATATATGGGCGTCGATCTGCAAATATTTTT
>Ga0193752_1001401_pt1 | contig 20108 bp, 11 predicted proteins | sample H1c1metaG_FD_144924 | JGI IMG/M metagenome (GOLD analysis project Ga0193752, IMG submission 144924) | Soil microbial communities from a riparian zone of the East river system, Colorado, United States - H1c1 | ecosystem: Environmental > Terrestrial > Soil > Riparian zone | place: USA: East River...
ATATTTAAGGACCACCGGGACGTTCCGCATTTTCATCTTGGAACTGAATTGCATGGTGATGCTAACCCTTTTATAGAGCATAAATGGATTAGCATCACCATGCAATTCAGTTCCAAGATGAAAATGCGGAACGTCCCGGTGGTCCTTAAATATTACCAGGCACGTGAAGATGTGCCACAATGTATAGCCCTGGGATTTGCCGCTTACATCCTTTTTATGAAAGCCGTCAAAATTGAAGATGGTAAATTTTTCGGCGAACAGAATGGAAAATCTTATCAGATTGTCGACGATCAGGCAGCTTACATGGATGGTTTATGGAAAAAACACGGCAATCCGGAAATTATCAATGCAGTGCTGCAGGATCTTAACTTATGGGGAGCCGATCTTTCTTTGCTACCTGGTTTTAGCGTCGCCGTTAATGAATATCTTGAAGCACTAATTAAAAACGGTGGCAAAAAAACGTTGACAGATTTTCAACAAAAAAAAGTGCTGGCATGATCCCAGTTAAGGTATGCCATTGAAATAAAATAAAATTCAACAGGTCTGTTATATGAAAAGATTTCTTGACGAGAATTTTTTACTGCAATCCAAGACAGCTGAAAAGCTCTATCATGATTATGCCAGCAGGATGCCTATCATCGATTATCATTGTCACTTACCTCAGGATCAGATAGCCGCAGATAATGGTTTTAACACCCTTACCCAGGCATGGCTTTATGGAGATCATTATAAATGGAGGGCCATGCGCGCGAACGGCGTAGATGAAAGTTATTGTACCGGTAACCAGACTGATGAAGCCAAATTTATGAAATGGGCGGAAACTGTTCCGTATACCATGCGTAATCCATTATACCACTGGACGCATCTTGAGCTGTTGCGTTATTTTGACGTAAAGGAAATTTTAAACCCTGCTTCGGCAAAAAAAATATATGATCATTGTACGGAGCGTCTTCAAACCAGGGAATACTCCATTCGGAGTTTGCTGAAAAAAATGAATGTCCGGGTTATTTGTACAACTGATGATCCCATCGACGATCTCGCGCATCACCGGAAATTAAAAGACGAAAATTTTGAAATAAGGATTCTACCTGCATTTCGGCCGGACAAAGCAATGCAAAGCGAAAATGTAACCGTACTGAATTCGTATATAGACCGGCTGGAAGCCGGTTCCAATGTATCTGTCAGTAATCTGCAGGATTATCTTGGTGCGCTGAAAAAACGTCATGATTATTTTGCAGAAAACGGGTGCAGTGTTTCAGATCATGGGCTAGAACGCCTGTATGCAGCCGATTACACCGAAAGCGAAATTGAACAGATTTTTTTAAAAATCAGGAGTGGTAAATCACTTTCACCGGATGAAAATGAAAAGTTCAAATCTGCGATGCTGTTTTATTTTGCAACCTGGGATCATGAAAAAGGGTGGGTTCAACAATTCCATTTCGGAGCTTTAAGAAATAACAATTCCAGGGCACTTCGGCAACTTGGCCCTGATACCGGCTGGGATTCAATCGGCGATTTTCCCCAGGGTGTTGCACTTTCAAAATTTTTGGATAAACTTGACAGTAATAATCAACTTGCCAAAACAATTCTGTATAATGTGAATCCTGTTGACAATGCATTGGTAGCAACCATGACAGGCAATTTCAATGACGGCACGGTGGCAGGCAAGATTCAATTTGGATCGGGCTGGTGGTTCCTTGACCAGAAAGATGGCATGATCAATCAAATGAATACACTATCCAACATGGGCCTGATCAGTAGATTTGTGGGAATGCTGACAGATTCAAGAAGCTTTCTTTCATATCCGCGCCACGAATACTTCAGGAGAATTCTTTGTAATCTTTTTGGTGAGGAGATTGAGAACGGCGAAATCCCGAATGATATTCCCTGGATCGGTAAAATGATCGAAGACATTTGTTATAATAACGCAAAAAACTATTTTAACTGGTAATGGGTAAAGTGTTATGTTTTGGTGAATTGCTATTAAGGCTGTCACCTGCTGTTACAGGCGAATGGATTCAGCAACAATCAATGCCGGTATTCGTAGGAGGAGCAGAATTAAATGTCGCCCAGGCTCTGGCTTGCTGGGAAGTTCCGGTTTCATACCTGTCAGCAATTCCATCACATTTATTATCGGAACAGATCGTAACACATCTGAAACAAAAAAATATAGACACTTCGGTTATGCAATACCGTGGTGACAGGATAGGCACTTATTATCTTCCTGTTGGTTCTGAATTAAAAAATGCCGGAGTGATCTATGATAGGGCGCATTCATCATTTGCAGAACTCGAGCCGGGGATGATAGACTGGGACAAAGCGTTTGAAGGAATCACCTGGTTTCATTTCAGTGCCATTTGTCCGGCATTGACACAGAAAGTTGCTGATGTTTGTGAAGAGGCACTGAGAGCCGCAACCGCAAAGGGTATAACTATATCTGTTGATCTTAACTTTCGTTCCAAACTTTGGAAATATGGAGTTAGCAGCGCAGATGTAATGCCAAAGCTGGTTCAATATTGTCACCTTGTTATGGGAAACGTCTGGGCAGCAAACACGATGCTGAATGTTCCAATAGATCATACCCTTCATGAACGCAAGGATAAAAAAGCCTATCTTGAACAATCACATAAAACATCAGTTTACATAAAGGAACAATTTCCGGCTTGCAGAGCAGTTGCGAATACGTTCCGTTTTGATGAAAGTCTTACCGGAGTAAATTATTATACTACCTTATTTGAAAGCGATCAGATTCATGTTTCCGAAGAGTACAGAACAACGCACGTGATAGACAAGGTTGGGAGTGGAGATTGTTTTATGGCAGGGCTGATTTATGGATATCATTCTGAAATGAGCAGGCAGGATACGCTCAATTTTGCAACAGCCGCTGCATACGAAAAATTATTTATAACCGGTGATGCTACAAACCGTACAGTGGCTCAGGTAAATGCAGCAATAAAGAAATATGGAAAAGAGTCAGCAAATTCTTGAAACAATTCTTGCACAGGGATTAGTCCCTTTGTTTTATCATGATGACGAAGCTCTTTGCATAGGAATAACAACGGCATTATATGCCGGGGGAATCCGCGTTCTTGAATTTACAAACAGAGGTCCGCAGGCGCTGGCAAATTTTAGCAAGCTTCGGAAAGTTATTGATACGAATTTACCCGGTATGCATTTGGGTATCGGTACTATAAAAAACGAAAAAGATGCATCTGCTTTTATTGAAGCCGGAGCTGATTTCATCGTTTGTCCGATTGTTCACACCGGAATTGCATCCGTTACTCAGAAGGCTGGTTTATTGTGGGTGCCGGGTTGTTTAACAGCCACCGAAATTGCGTTGGCTGAAAGTGCGGGTGCAAAACTGGTTAAAATTTTTCCGGGCAGCCTTGTGGGACCGTCGTATATAACTGCCATCAAAGATATTTTTCCGGAGCTGATGTTTATGCCTACAGGTGGTGTTGATATGAGCAAAGAAAGCATCGGTTCCTGGTTTAAGGCCGGTGTTGCTGCCGTTGGTATGGGAAGTAAGCTTATCACCAGGCAGGTGCTGGAAGAGGCATCTTATAAATCATTAAGCGCAGCTTCCGCCGAAGCCCTAGCGATTGTTCATTCTGTTAAAAATTGACGCCTACATGAATCAGACAAAAATTGGAAAGTACCGGTGGACCATCTGCACCCTCGTTTTCTTTGCCACAACTATCAATTATCTCGACAGGCAGGTAATAAGCCTGGTAAAAGAGGATCTGGACCTGCAATTCAGCTGGACGGAAACCGACTATGCCAATATCACCGTAGCTTTTCAGCTTGCTTATGCTTTCGGAATGTTTTTCGTGGGCCGGCTGATTGATAAGCTTGGAACAAAGCTGGGTTATGCTGCTTCCCTGTTATTATGGAGTTTTGCTGCAATGGGCCATGCCCTTGTGAATAGTACCGGCGGTTTTTTTATTGCCCGCGCTGCTTTAGGTGTTACAGAAGCCGGTAATTTTCCTGCTGCTATAAAAACGATTGCAGAATGGTTTCCTAAAAAGGAACGGGCACTGGCAACCGGAATTTTCAATTCCGGTACTAATATCGGAGCAATTATCGCACCACTCACGGTGCCGTTTATAGCGGTGGAGTGGGGATGGAAATGGGCCTTTGTTATTACAGGTGCAATTGGTCTTATCTGGTTATTATTCTGGTTTCTTGTTTACGAGGTACCCAAAAAGCATAAGGAACTTTTGAAGGCAGAATACGATTATATACATAGCGATCTGGACGAAAAAATTGATGAAACTGTTGTACAGGAAAAAGTGTCCTGGATAAAACTTTTGGGATTCAAACAAACCTGGGCATTCGCAGTTGGTAAGTTCCTGACGGATGGCGTCTGGTGGTTCTATCTTTTCTGGTTGCCAAGCTTTCTTAAGGGTGGGTATGGATTAACCAAAACTGATATTGCCATCCCGGTCGCCCTTGTCTATACTATTGCAGCATTCGGGAGTATTTTCGGTGGCTGGCTTCCACTTCATTTCATAAGAAAGGGGTGGCCTGTTTTCAGAGCGAGAAAAACATCCATGCTGATTTATGCATTTTGTGCCCTGCCAGTTGTAACTGCTCAGCTTTTCGGTAATACTGCTATGTGGTATGCAATCTTCATTATTGGTTTTGCAGCTGCTGCTCATCAGGCCTGGAGCGCAAATATATTTACCACAGTATCTGATATGTTCCCGAAAAAAGCCGTTGGATCCGTTACCGGTATCGGCGGAATGGCAGGCGGTCTGGGCGGTATGTTCGTGGCCAAGATCGCGGGTTATCTGTTTGACTACTGGAAAGGAGAGGGCAATATTGTCACCGGATATATGATCATGTTCATCGCATGCGGCTTTGCATATTTGCTTAGCTGGATAATTATGCACCTGCTTGTGCCAACAATGAAGACGGTTAAATTGTAATAGATTAAACTGAGTACATGGGCATCGGGAGAAAAATTGCCGAATATCTATATCTTAAAAAGCGGGATCCAAGCGAACCGCATACCCAGTGGATGAAATATATGCACGGAATAAACAGGATATCGATATTCATGTTCCTTGCAGCATTGATAATACTGATTTTGAAATTGTTTTTGAAGAAATAACAGCTCCCCTCCTGCGAAGGAGGGGAAGACGTCGAAGACGACAGGGGTGGTTGTTCTTTGGTAACCGCATACTGATTACTTTCGAAGACCAAAAAACAACCACCCCCTCGCTACGCTCGCTCCCCTCCTTCGCAGAGCCTGTCCTGGCTTGACGGAGAGAGGAACTTTAGAATAATCTCAGCCGCATTTCTCGAAGCATCACCGCCTTCGCTTAACAATTTTTTAAGATCCTTATAATCTTTCTGCTGTTGAGCATTACCTTCCAGAAGTTTTCTTAACTCTATCTCAAGATTTTTTTCATTCATTTCATCCTGTATCAATTCTTTCACCACTTCTTTATCCATAATCAGGTTCACAAGAGATATATACTTTATTTTGATCAGTCTCCTGGCTATCTGATAAGATATGTTGCTGCCCTTGTAACAAACTACTTCCGGCACTCCAAACAATGCTGTTTCCAGAGTTGCTGTTCCTGATGTGACCAGTGCAGCCTTTGCCTGTGAAAGCAACCGGTAAGTTTCATTGCGGACACCGGAAACGTTTTTATGATTTTTTAATAATTCATCATAAAATGCATCCTCTTGCCCCGGAGCCTGAGCAACTATAAACTGATACTGTGGAAGCTGATTACTTACTGAAAGCATAACCGGCAGTTTCACCAGTATCTCCTGTTTGCGGCTACCGGGTAATAATGCTATTATAGGTTTGTCTGAAAGTGGTGCCGTATTTCCGTTTGCGAGGTAATTTTCAATCACTCCCACCAGGGGATGTCCAACGTATTCGACATCATATTTCCATTTATGATAAAATGTTTTTTCGAATGGCAGGATCACCAGCATTTTGTTTACGTGCCGGCGAATTTTTTTAACTCTGGATTCTTTCCAGGCCCAAACCTGCGGAGAAATATAAAAAATGATGGGTATTTTTTTTTGACTCGCCCATTCCGCAATACGAAGATTAAATCCGGGGTAATCAATCAATATCAGCACATCTGGTTTAAAACTTAGGATATCTTCCTTACAAAATGACAGATTCCTGAGAATAGCCGGAAGATTTTTTACAACTTCTATGAAGCCCATAAAAGCGAGATCGCGGAAATGTTTTACAATGGTAACACCTGCTGCCTGCATCAGATCACCCCCCCAGCCGCGGTATTCGTGGCCTGGTTGAATGTTGCTCATTTCCCGCACAAGATTGCTGCCATGAAGATCGCCGGAAGCTTCTCCCGCAATAATATAATACCGCATGCCTTATACCTGCTTTAATTTGCAAAGTACTGAAAAGCATTTACTTCATTGCGATAGGATCGGGATTGCCGTCGGGATCGTTACTGGCATAACCGGCTATTTGAAGCTTGTTCCCATTGAGTAACAATAAACCCGCTATATGAGGAGCCGCCATCGAAGTTCCACTGAGATAGGCATATCTTTTATTCGTGTATGTGGAAAGAATATGAACTCCGGGGGCAGCATAATCAACGACGTCGTTCCCATAATTTGAAAATGAGGCGAATCTGTTAAGACTGTCTACCGCTGTAACTGTAAATATATTTGCGGCATTGGCACGACCGGGTGAAAATCCCGAAGCAGCCTTGCTGTCATTGCCTGCGGCGATAGTAACAAATATGCCTTTCGCAGCCGTTTGTTTTACCTGATTATCGAAAAGATCCGAGGACTCTTCTTCGCCCAGGCTGATATTTACCACATCTCCCGCTTTTGCATTGACATTTACATATGCAAGCGCCTGGATAATCGCCGACAAAGTTCCTTCACCTTCAGTATTTAATACTTTCAACGCAACCAATGAAGCATTGGAAGCTACCCCAAGTACCCCTATCAGATTATTTTTAGCTCCGATGATTCCAGCAACATGTGTTCCGTGTCCATTCTTATCTTCAAAAGACGCATCACCGGTGATAAAAGATTTGCTCCTGGTAAGGTCAACATTGAGATCAGGGTGGGTTGATTCGATCCCCGTGTCAATGATCCAAGCTGTTTTTCCGGTTCCGTCTCCAAAGCCGGTTTTATTGACGTTCCAGGTGATCAGGGTAGGAGCTGCGACTGTAAAACATGAACCCAAAGCAACGATACGATCCTGCTCTATTGCCTGGACCATTGGGTCGCCGGCAAGAACTGCTGCCTGAGCATCGTTAATTTTTGCGACGAATCCCCTGAGGTCCCCCTCAAATCGTTTCAAAACTACGGACGTATTTATGTTGTTTCTCTTCAGCATGGCGGCGAGGTTGTCGCCGGTACCAAGTGCTGTAACGTTAGAATTGAGTGCGGCAACCTCTTTATACACGATAATATATTGACTGTCGATCTTTACACCATTCCTGATTCCATTCCCCACGAAACAAGGTTCTTCGCTTTCCTGTGTTACACCAGTCGATTTTTGACATGCAGTATATATTATTATAGTAAAAATTATTATGAAGAACCTGGATATGTAATTCATTTTATAACCTGTTTATTATGAATTAACGATGTTTTGAAGTATCAGGACAAGAAAAAGTCCTGCTTTAACATGTCTTTATATTTTGCTCGTAAAAGTCGGAAAAATATCATTTTAGTTCATATGTTAATAATATTTTAGCTTACAGAAAGCTTCAGGTCATATATATGTATAAACACGTAGATATTCGGGGAATAATACGGATGATAAGTCCGTCTAACAGCAAGCAATACCTGAGGAAACTCTTAGCTGTGACTAAAAAGCAAAATTTCTTTCGCTCTATTTTGCATTTGCCAGGAGGAAAAGCTAAATTAGTAGGGTAATCAATACCATAGATCACTTGATCCCGACAATTCGTTAATTACTAATGCCCAGGTATTGATCATTTAACCCCACCAACCCTGACATCGTAAATCATCTTGCGATCATCCGAACTATTGGAACCTATTCATTTATTTAACCAATATCTTGCATGCAGGTAGTATCTTATAGTCATTTGAACATTCTTACAGTTGAAGATAACCCGGGAGATCTATTTCTTGTTGAAGATATGCTCCGCTCCACCCAGCTGCGGATAGACCACCTCTATTCGGCAGACAGAGTTGTTCAGGCCTGTGAAATTATACAGGCACATCCTATTCACCTAGTGCTACTTGATCTGTCTTTGCCTGATAGTTTTGGTCTGGATTCATTTATGGGCATCCGCCAGGTGACGGATAAAATACCGGTGATCATTCTTACTGGTCTTTCCGATGCTAATGTTGCTCTGGAGGCAATAAAAAATGGTGCTCAGGATTATCTTATCAAAGGCGAATTCAATAAAAATTTACTTACAAAATCAATTCAATACAGTCTCGAGAGAAAGTACCAGATGGAAAATCTCTGGGAAAGTAATCAACGTTTCAATATGGTGGTAAGAGCCACCAATGATGCGATCTGGGACAGGGACCTGCTCTCCAATAAAATCTATTGGGTAGGCGACTCATATCAAAGATTGTTCGGCCATGACGTTGTTGACAATTTTGCACCGAAGGGTCAATGGGAAAGCTTTCTGCATCCTGAGGATAAAATTCGGGTAATCCATAAGCTTTCAAAAACCATCCGTGAGGGAAAAGGCAATACCTGGGAAGATCAATACCGGCTTTTCAAAAAGGATGGGACTTATGCCTATGTTCATGACAGGGGTTATATTATTTATGACAATGATATGCCTGTCAGAATGATCGGGTCTACCCAGGATATCACCGAAAGAAAACGAGTGGAAGAAATTGTTCTTGCTTCAGAAGCGAAATATAGGCAGATGTTTTACCGTAATCCATATCCTGCGTGGATTTATGATGCTGAAACGCTGCAGGTCCTGGAAGTCAACGATGCCGCGATAGAAACTTATGGATACTCGAGGGAAGATTTTATGAATCTTAACCTCAGTAACATTTACCTGAATGAGGACCTTCTTAAACTTACAGAGGCAAATGAGATTGCTGATCCTTCCAAGACTTACAAAGCTAAACTGTGGCGTCACCGCAAAAAAAATGGCGAAACGCTTATAGCAGAAGTCACATATTATTCCATTGATTATTTTGGCAAAAAAGCTGTCCAGGAACACATACATGATATAACAGAAGAGAGACGACTTCAAAAACAACTGGTACGGCAACAAAAAATCAAGCGCCAACAGATTACCGAAGCGGTGCTGGGTGCACAAGAGAAAGAAAGATCAGATATAGGTCGTGAATTACATGATAATATCAATCAGATTCTGGCAACATCTAAGCTATACCTCGATGTAATTTTGGAAGAGGAAGAAGACTGCAATCCCCTCATCAAAAAAAGCCGGAAAAATATTACACTCGCAATTGAGGAGATCAGGAAGATTTCCAAGGCACTTATTACACCTGTACTTGATGATGTTGGATTGGAGCAATCTATTAAAGAACTAACCAGAAACATACATGAGGTGAAAAAGATGCGGTTCACATTAGATGCGAAAGATCTGGATGAAGATTTGTTGACAAACGATCAAAAGCAGGCACTTTATCGTATAGTTCAGGAGCAGCTGAATAATATTCTTAAACATGCAGACGCTTCCAATGTGAATATCGTTTTGAATACTGAAGGTGAAAAAATATTTCTTTTTATTGAAGATAATGGTAAAGGATTCAATGTAAAAAATGTACAAAAGGGAGTGGGGATAACCAACATGATGAGCCGCGCCGAAGTGTTTAACGGCAAACTTGAAATAGATTCAACACCAGGACAAGGCTGCAGACTTAAAGTTATTCTCAATACTAAAACCGTAATGCCGCAATCCAGCGGTTTACAATAAAGCAAGAATTTATAAACTTCTCTTACCAGCAAGATGCCGGGTCTGTCATTAGCAGACCTGTTTTTTTGTATATTTAGCCTGTCCGGATTGTGAAATCACACATGCGAAACTATCATCAACTTCTATTTGCCAAATGAGAAATAAATTACGGTTTGTCTTTACATTTTTGATATTACCATCAGCATTCAATCTTCAAAGTCAGCAGCGTCTTAATCAGCAGCCTCTTAAGTTATGGTACCAACAGCCGGCAGTACGCTGGGTGGAGGCATTGCCAATCGGGAACGGGAAAATCGGAGCGATGATTTTCGGTGGTACCGGTAAGGACCTGATACAGTTGAATGAAACAACACTTTGGTCAGGCGGGCCGGTAAAACAGAACGTGAACCCCGAATCGGCATCATATCTGCCGTTGGTAAGAAAAGCACTACTGGAACAAAATAATTATTCGGAAACAGATAGCCTGTTAAAAAAAATGCAGGGAAATTTCACTGAATCATATCTGCCAATGGGCGATCTTATTTTGAACCAGGATTTCAAAAACGGGCAACCATCGGATTACTACCGCGAACTTGATCTGAACACAGCTATTATTACAACCAGCTTTAATGTAGGGAAGATCAATTATACCAGGCAATACTTTGTGAACGCGCCTGCAAATGTGATGGTCATTGTTATCAGGTCATCTGCTAAAGCCAGTATTAATCTTCAGGTGAAAGCATCTTCGCAGTTACGTTACAAGTTATCTGCATTAAATAATACTGAATTACAGCTGCATGGAAAAGCACCGGCAAAAGTTGATCCGAGTTATTATAACCTCGAAGGACGGATCCCGGTGATTTATGAGGACACATCGGGATGCAACGGAATGAGATTTCAATTCAATATCCGTGCATTGAGTAAAGATGGCAATGTTGTTACCGATACTTCGGGTATCAGAATAACCAACGCGTCCGAAGTAACCTTATACGTTTCTGCGGCGACAAGTTTCAATGGTTTTGACAAATGTCCCGATAGGGAAGGACTCGATGAAAACAAACTGGTCCGCGATTTTTTAGATAAAGCAATGGCTTCAGGATATGCGGGAAACCTGCAGTCGCATAAAACAGATTATCAGCATTACTTTAACAGGGTGAGGCTTTCGTTAAAAGATACAAGTAATTCCGCATCGAACCGCCAGGTGCCATCCGACAGGCGACTTAAAGCCTATGCTTCGGGTAATTATGATCCTGGTATCGAAGAATTATATTATCAGTATGGCAGATACCTGTTGATATCCTCATCACGTGAAGGCGGCCAACCGGCTAACCTGCAGGGCATATGGAACAAGGAACTGCGTGCGCCGTGGAGCTCTAACTACACTATCAATATTAATACCCAAATGAATTACTGGCCGGCAGGTGTGGCAAATCTTATTGAAATGCAAAAACCGCTCAATGACTGGATCGGTCATCTCGCGGTAACGGGTAACCGCACTGCAAAAGAGTACTATAATCTTGGAGGTTGGGTGGCACATCATAACAGTGATATATGGGCAATGACAAATGCTGTTGGGGACAAAGGCAATGGCGATCCTGTATGGGCAAACTGGGCCATGGGAGGCAACTGGTTGTGCCGGCATCTCTGGGAGTATTATTTATACACCGGTGATAAAAAATTTCTTTCTGAAAAAGCATACCCAATTATGAAAGGTGCAGCGGACTTTAGCAGTCAATGGCTGGTAAAAGATAAAAACGGAAAGTGGGTTACCGCACCTTCAACCTCACCGGAAAATAAATTTTTCGATGATCAGGGCCGTCAGCAATCTGTAAGTGTTGCAGCAACAATGGACATGTCTGTTATCCGGGACCTGTTTTCCAATCTGATAAAGGCATCAGAAACACTTAATATTGATGCAGACTACCGATCAGCAGTAGCCGAAAAATTAAGAGATCTGTTTCCTCTGCAGGTCGGTTCGAAGGGTCAGCTACTTGAATGGTCGCAAGAATTTCGCGAAACGGATCCAAAACACAGACATGCATCACATCTGTATGGCTTACATCCCGGCTATCAGATAAGCCCGATAACGGCTCCGGAATTTTCAAATGCAGTCAGACAAACACTTGCGATTCGCGGCGATGAAGGTACCGGGTGGAGTAAAGGATGGAAAATCAATTTCTGGGCAAGACTACATGATGGAGATCATGCTTATAAACTGATCAGGGAGTTATTACAGTATGTGGACAATTCCGGCACGAATATGACCGGTGGAGGTACTTATCCTAATTTCTTTGATGCACATCCACCATTTCAGATTGATGGCAACTTCGGAGGTACTGCCGGCATGTCAGAGATGTTACTTCAATCGCACGACGGAACTGTTCACCTGCTTCCGGCCTTACCTTCAGTCTGGAAAGAAGGCTCCGTGAAAGGCCTTCTTGCCCGTGGTGGATTTGAGATTGTTGAACTCAGCTGGAGGAACGGGCATATAGCTAAACTTGTCATTAAATCAAAACTTGGCGGGAACTGCCGGATTCGTGTTCCGAATAAACTAAAAACTGCAGGCGTATTGCTGAAAACGGCTGTTGGCTTCAATCCAAATAAATTTTATTCTTCGGAAGCAGATGCCTCCAGGGCTTATCTTAATACAATGGTTTACGATTTCGGCACGGTAGCCGGACAAACCTATAGCTTCAGTGAATAAGTATGTGGGTTTATTGCAAGAGGCCATCAGCGAAACGATCGCCCGATTGCAGATCCTTTAAGGCAACATCATAGATCTTGCCAACACCGGCGAATGCAATTTTAAGTCCGTAGATATTGCCGAGCGGGTGAGTATAACTTGCTGTATATATCTCAGTGCCATTCAATTTGATGCTTACATTTTTATTTTGTACCCGCATTATGAGTTCGCCGCCGGACGACAAGTCAGCTCCCAGGAAGTTTAAATCATCCTCATGTCCATTGCGATGAAATTCAGAAAACGTCAGATTCGAAAAGGCTTCACATCCGGGCTTCAAAAAGAATAATTTATGAAAAGCATTTTCTCCATAAACAATTGTCATCAGCTGTGAGCATCGTACCCCGGCCCTTTCAGGAGAGGTATTAATCTTGCAGGTCAGCTCGAAGTTGTCTCCATTGATTTTCGTAGGCTGAGTGTTTACAAAATTTACATAAAATGTTTTGTTGGTATCTACTCCTGCGTGTCTTAAGGCAACCGATGACGCCGATAAATAATGATTAAGAAAAAGTGAATCCCGGGATACAGGGTATACGCGCACGCTGTCTCTTTCAACTGTTGCTGTGGCAGTCCAGCCGTCGGTCCTCAGATAGATCGGGATCGTATCTATTATTGCTCCGTCATATTTTAACGTTGCATAATAACGACCGGGAATTTCATAGTAATGTGTGATTACAACGATATTTCGTATCGGTTTTTCCGGTCTGCCATCACCAAAATCGACTGTAAATTTTGAGAGATCGCCTGAAAAAAATTCAGGCACCTGCAATTTAAATACAGCGGAATGGGGGTTTCTTCCTTCGGGATTCTTACAGGTAAAATTAACGCCCTTAACAGTAGTTATGGAAACTGGCCTTAGCACCTGGTATCCTACAAATACCAATGCAAGGGCAAGGATGGCTGCTGCGCCGTAAATTAATATCCGCGTCTTTAATGTCCTTGGTTGCTTGCTATATTGAGATTTCCCTGTTCCAGGTTCCTGATCAGTCTTCAGTGGTACAGTAATGCCTTCAGTTTGCAGAGAGGGTACCTTTTCTGATTGAACTTTTGCTTCATCATTTGCTGTAACTCCTGCAGTATCTATCACAGGTTGTTCTTTAACCAGCTTTTCAGGTTTGGGATGTGTAATAACGAAACCCTCCCAGTCCTTGAATCCTATGTATTGAACGAGTGCGTCTCTCGTTGCTTTTTGCGGATAATAACGCTCGGGTGTTTTAAGCTTACCGAATATTCGTTTTAGCGTATTGGGACTAATTTGAACAGATGTTGTGTGTAACAGAATACTGCTAAGCCTGATGTAATCTCCGTTTGTCCAATCGGCAATAACAGGTTTGCCAAATTTTTCGGCAATGTAACGACATGAAATTTCCAGATGATAAAACGACTCCTTGATTTCATATTGTCCATTCCCCGCCTTCATAATAATGCAAGATACTTATTTCCAGAAGTTTAGCTTGTCCAAAGTTTTGTATAACAAAATGGGTAAGCCCTTATAGCGTGTTGCTTTCTTATAAATTTAAATTTACCGCTGCTATAGTTAGAAAACCAAATCTACTCCTTAAAACGGGATTATTAAAACGACTGCTGTATGAGACAAAAATTGATTTTTGTTCTTTCCATGATCTTGTTACTGAGCAACTCTTCATTTGCACAAACGAGGATTATCAGGGGAACAGTTACTGACAACGACTCAAACGTTCCTTTACCCGGTGTAAGTATTCTAATTCCGGGAACATCATCCGGGACGACCACCGATGATGGCGGAAAATTTACGCTGAACATTCCTGTCACTACAAAAATAATTACACTTTCTCTTGTCGATTACCAGGCCGTTGAAGCGGACGTAACAGGTAATGAACCACTTGTTATCAAAATGAAATTTGGCAACCGGTCGATGGATGAAGTAGTTGTGATTGGCTATGGAACTCAAAAGAAGAAAGATCTTACCGGTGCCGTATCAACGATTGGAAGTAAAGATGTTGGCGGCAGACAAACCATCCAGGTTTCAGAAGCATTGCAGGGTGCTATTTCTGGTGTGTCAGTTACGCGCAGTAGTGGTGCTCCCGGCAGCACTGGAAGTATATTAATCAGAGGTATCACCACCCTTGGTACCAATAGCCCTTTGATAATCCTGGACGGAGTACCTGTTAGCAATATTGATAACGTAAACCCCAATGATGTTGAGAGCGTCACTGTGTTGAAGGACGCTGCTTCTGCGGCCATCTATGGTTCGCGCGGTGCTGCGGGTGTTGTTTTGATCTCTACAAAACGTGCAAAGGAAGGACAAAGCAGTTTTGAATATAATTATGAATACGGTCTCCAAAAGGCTACGGCGCTTCCGGAATATGCAAGTGCTCCGGAGTATATGCGTTATTTCAATGAGCAACAAACCAACGATGGTGCATCCACCGGATCTTATCCTCAGGCTTTTATAGATAACTTCGCTGATAGCAACCGGCTTTTCCCTGACAAATTTCCATTCGCAAATACAAACTGGCAAAAAACGGTCATGACTAAAGATTATGCACCGCGTGTCCGGCATGATCTTGTTTTCACCATGGGCACCGGAAGAGTTAAAACCAAGGCTTCCATCGGGTATTCCAAAGCCGATGCTTTCTATGTTAATAATTCTTATGAAAGATATCTGGTAAGAATTAATAACGATTTGCAGATTAACAAGAAGTTGTCAGCCAATCTTGATGTGGCCTATAAAAGAACGGAAAGCGAGGCTCCTGTGGTAAATCCGATATATGAGTCCAGGATTATGCCGTCCATTTACGATAATTTTTATAGCGATGGCAGATATGCTCTGGCAAAGGACGGAAGAAACCCTATCGCTGAACTAAACAACGGGGGAACAACAAAGACGATATACAATCAGATAGTCGGCCGGCTGGTATTCCGGTACAAGCCAATCAATGACCTTGTACTGACAGCACTTGTTTCACCATCGTTTGATCTCGATAAATCAAAAGCATTTTCAAAGAAACTGAGCTTCACTAATCCGGACGGCACAGCAAGTTCATTCAGTAACCGGCCACGAACGATTCTGAATGAGGGCCGGAACGAAACGACAGTATTGACCGGACAGTTACTTGCTGACTATAACAAGCAAATAACCGGGGGTCACAGCATAGGTGTACTTGGAGGATATGAAGAGATCTACAATTCCTTTGAGAATCTTACGGCATCAAGAAGTGGTTTTCCGTTGACAGATTTTCCTTATCTGAATTCAGGATCACTGGAATTAAGGGATAACTCCGGCAGTGCAGGCGAATTTGCGCTTCGTTCATTCTTTGGTCGGGTAACTTATGATTTTCAGAATAAATATTATATCCAGGGAAATCTTCGTTATGATAAATCATCGCGCTTCGGTAAGGAGTATCGTGATGCTTTGTTTCCATCGGTATCAGCAGGATGGGCGATATCTGAAGAAAATTTCCTGAAGGAAATTAGCTGGCTTTCATTTCTGAAGATAAGAGGCTCATATGGTCAGGTCGGGAACGAAAGAATCGGAACCTATCCTTATCAGGCGATCATTAGTTTTACCAATGCATTGTTTTATCAAAATGGCGTTGTAATACCTCTGAGTGGTGGTGCGCAAACGGATTATGCAGTCGAAAATATTTCATGGGAAACGACTAAAACCACAGATATTGGAATTGATGCCGCGTTGTTCAACAACAGGCTGACGCTGACTGCCGATTATTATAAAAAGACCACCAGCGATATTTTGCTTGCACTTGATATTCCCCTTTACCTGGGATTTGAAAAGCCAAGTCAGAATGCCGGTCGCCTGGATGTAAAAGGCTGGGAGCTTGAAATGGGATGGAAGGATAAAATTGGCAAACTCAATTACTCGGTGGCATTTAATTTATCGGATGCCAGATCAGAAATAATAGATCTTAAAGGCACACAGATACTGGGTGCACAATCAACAATTAAGGGAAGCGAATTTAATGAATGGTTCGGTTACCGTTCGAATGGCTTATACCAAACGGCAGCGGACACAGTAGGTTCACCGCGTTTAAACACCAACGTTAGTCCGGGAGATGTACGTTATGTCGATGTCAATAAAGACGGCAAAATAACTCCCGATGACAAGGTGCTGCTTGGCGGTTCACTTCCGCGTTACCTTTATGGTGGTAATATCCGTGTCGATTACATGAATTTTGATTTCGGACTGGTTTTCCAGGGAATTGGAAAAAGAAACAGCAGGCTTAGCAGCGATATAGTACAGCCTTTTGCAGAAGCGTTCGGAAATGTTCCGAAAGAACTCATTGGAAATTTCTGGAGCAGGAATAATAAGCCTGAAGAAAACCTGCAGGCCAGATATCCCCGGTTATCTACGCGGTCAATTTCCAACAATTACGAGATGTCTGATTTCTGGCTGATTGATGGTTCTTATTTCAGAATAAAAAACCTGACACTGGGTTATACGATCAGGCCGGAGCTGATTAAAAGAACGGGAATCCAATCTCTCCGTGTCTATATTTCCGCCAATGATGTTTTTGCAAAACACAATTTTCCGAAGTACTGGGATCCTGAAGTTGGTAATTCGGCTTATCCAATGGTTACAACTATCATGGCCGGTGCATCGGTCAGATTCTAAAAACAATGAACGTATTGCTTACAACGATCATCAGACAAAACAAAATCATGAAAAAAGCATTCAACATAATTATTTGCATGGCTTGTTTAACTGCCTGCAGCAAATTAGATCTCACACCCTTATCAGAACCTTCAACCGCAAGCTTTTATTCCAATCAAACCGAACTTGAACTCGCAGTAAACGATCTCTATCGCCTTGATTTCTGGAGTAACGATAATGAACAGTTTACAGATAATTACTGGCACCGGGGTCAGCTTGGCAATGCGGTGACCTTTGGGACAATGAACTCGGAGGATGCAACTGCACAGGCATTCTGGACAATATGTTATAAGGCAATTGCAAGGGTGAATACTTTCATTGCCAACAAAGACCGTGCTGCAGCAACTACCCCGCCTGCAGTAATGACAGTACTTGAAGCGGAAATGAGATTGATAAGAGCTTACCAGTTCTCAAGACTCATTACGCATTTTGGCGACGTGCCTTTTTTGCTTGAACCGGTTCTTCTGGAAGAATCATATGGTATCGGCCGCACCAGTAAAGATGAAATTTTGACATTCATATTTTCTGAACTCGATTTTGCTGCGGCAAATCTTCCACAATCATATGGATCCGGCGTTAAAAGATTAACCCGAGGTGCTGCACTTGCGATTAAAGCAAGAACGGCACTTTATATGGGTAAATTCGAAATCGCCCGTGACGCTTCGTTTGCCATTATGCAAATGACGGGGGCAGGTGCTTATACTCTACACAACGATTACTCACAGTTGTTTTTAAAAGCCGGTGAATCAAGTGCTGAACTTATTATCAGCATTCCCCGTGATGAAGCCCAAAAGGTATTTACGTCCGGTGGGGTAGTACAGGACCAGACTCCAAGAAATGCAGGCGGTTTTGGTGCGCAAATACCAACCAGGGAAATGATGGATGCCTATGAATGTACCGACGGTAAACCCATCGATGAATCTTCACTGTACAATCCACAGGATCCGTTCAAAAACCGGGATCCGAGACTTAGGGCTACAATAGTTGAATTTAACACTCAATGGCTGGGTTATTCCTATCAGCCCCATCCTGATACGCTTACCGTTTTCAGCTCGAAAGAAAACCGGCGCGTTTCAAATCGTGATAACAGATCAGTAGCCACTTTTGCCAGTTATACCGGGTTCTTATGGAAAAAAGGAATTGATCAGACCTGGGTAGATAAGGTGGCTGAAGATAATGATGCTATCATTATCAGGTTTGCGGAAATATTATTAACGTATTCCGAAGCAAAGATTGAACTGGGTGAGATCGACGCATCCGTTTTAAATGCATTAAACCTGGTAAGGGCGCGTGGTTATGGAGTAGGTGTTGCGCAAACATCATTATATCCTGCCGTCACAACAATAAATGCAGTTGAACTAAAGAAGATAGTAAGAAGAGAAAGAAGGGTTGAGTTTGCAAAAGAAGGATTACGTTATATGGATCTGATTCGCTGGAAACTTGCTGAAAAAGCATTAACCAAACCTGTTATTGGATTGCCGGATCCGGGTGCTCAAAACCGCGCCAAATGGCCATTCCCGGGTGCAACTCCTATCGATGACGATGGTATCGCTGACTATTCTGTATTTGGGAACGATGTGAAAGTTGTTGCCCAGCGGAGCTTCGATAAAAGCCGGCAATATCTCTGGCCTGTTCCGGCACTTGAAAGAAGAGTGAATCCAAATCTCACACAAAATCCCAACTACTAAAATCCCAACTACTAAAATCTTAACTACCAGAAACAGTGTATCATTGAATTTGTAAGACCTGGCTACGGCCATATCAATCAATCTAAAAAATCAGTATGAAGGTTTTGTCTATTTTATGTTTTGTCGCCTTGATAAATTTCAATTGCAAAGAAGGTATTACGCAATCGGGTGACAATAATCCCCGGGATCAGGCATCAACAGTAAAGCCGCTTCAGATCAGTGGGGTTTATCCTCATCTTGCGGTATTTAATGAAGGAAATGGCCTGCCATGTGTTGGTAATGGGGGAGAAGGAGGGATTGGTGCAATTACTCCCTGGGCGGGCAAACTTTGGATGGTCACATATTCTGCTCATTGTCCTGGCGGCAGCTCAGACAAACTATACAGTATAGATGATAAACTTCAATTGCATATTCATCCGGAAAGCGTTGGTGGAACACCCGCAAACAGATTAATTCACACCAGTTCAAAACAACTGATTACAGGGCCATACTTTATTGATGAAAGAGGAGCCGTCCGGGTTATCCCGCCTTCGGTTATGCCAGGACGTTGGACTGCCACAGCTACCCACCTCAAAGATCCTGCAAACATGGTTTACTTCTGCGATATGGAAGGTGCCTTATTCGAGGTGAATGTTCACTCACTTGCTGTGAATAAATTGTTTCAAAAGCCAATTCCAGGCTGGCATGGAAAAGGCGGGTATACCGCTCAGAATAAGCTGATACTTGCCAACAACGGTGAACATCAGAAATTCGACATCGATCAAAAGTTGCTGCAAGTCGGGACGGAGCCAAAAAATAAAGAGGAAATGGGTGTGCTCGCCACCTGGGACGGATCAAATTGGGAGATCATTGAGCGCAAACAGTTTACTGATGTTACGGGACCTGGTGGGATTTACGGATCGCCGGACATGAACTCACCAGCCTGGAGTATTGGCTGGGACAAACGATCGGTAATTTTAAAGCTGCTCGATGGCGGCAAATGGTTCACATACCGGTTGCCGAAAGCAACACATACATATGATCATTGGGGAGGCTGGTACACCGAGTGGCCACGAATCCGGGAAATAGGCGATGATAAAATGCTGATGGATATGCACGGAATGTTTTATGATTTTCCCAAAAAATTTGCCCGGGCAAACAGCAGCGGCATTACACCG
>Ga0193752_1001402_pt1 | contig 20094 bp, 22 predicted proteins | sample H1c1metaG_FD_144924 | JGI IMG/M metagenome (GOLD analysis project Ga0193752, IMG submission 144924) | Soil microbial communities from a riparian zone of the East river system, Colorado, United States - H1c1 | ecosystem: Environmental > Terrestrial > Soil > Riparian zone | place: USA: East River...
ATCGAAGTTCAAATCAATGACCTAATCAATGCCTAGTCAATGAGATTATTCTTTACAGCATAGAAAACAAGGCCTGCAGTATTTTTTGCACCGAATCTTTCCATTAAACGGTCTTTGATGGCTTCGACTGTACGCGGACTTACGTCCAGTTTTTGTGCTATTTCGTGTGCAGTGAATTCCATGCAGATATATTTGATAACATCACGTTCACGTTCACTAAGCGTTACTTCACTGGTGAGTGTAGGTACGACCTTTTGACGGGAATGAGATTTTTTTAGAAGGATCCGGTTCACAAAATTATTAAGATAATAACCTTTGGTCATTACTTCCATTATAGCCGTACGTATCTCGGAAGGATCCGCGCTTTTAAGCAGGTAACCATTGGCTCCAATCTCCATCATGTGGCTAACGAATCTTTCGTCCTCATACATGGTTAAAGCGATGATATGAATCTTGGGAAACTGTTTGGCTACCACTTTGGTAGTTTCAATGCCATCTTTCTGAGGCATACGAAGGTCCATCAGAATTACTTCGGGAAGTTCTTCGACTGATGGCAGATTATTCAGGAGTTCCTGACCGTTTTCTGCTTCGAGCACAAACTTGATATTCGTGTAAGGTCTTAATGACAATATTACTCCTTTCCGGAATATTTTGTGATCATCAGCGATAGCAACTTTGATTGGACCCATATGAGAATATGATATTGGCACATTAAAAGTACATAAAAAAGCTCGTCCCGTTCCGCTTGGACAAAGGGATGATTGCTCAGTAAGTAGAAACACTAATCAGGCGCGCGACAGCTCTTCGCCCGACTTCGGTATTTCTATTGTCACTTTATAATATGTCTGTGACATATCCTTTTCAAAGAAAATCTGGCCATGTACCAGTTTCAACCGGCTTTGAATATTTTTCAGGCCGAGGCCCACGTTACTTTTATTAAGCTTTTCAAAATCAGCCTGTGTAATCCCTTTACCATCGTGATGCATCCGGATATATAAATTGGGTCCGTTCAGGTTTTGGGTCAGGTGAATAAAGCTTGAATTACTGTGTTTAAGAATATTATTGATCAGTTCCTGGATCACCCGGAAGATTATCAGTTCCTGGTCCGCGTGGAGGCGTTCACGATAATCGTGGAAGCGGCAACTGGCATTCATACTTCCCGAGCCACTTATCTTTTGGAACAGATCATTGACAGCTGATTCCAGGCCAAAGTTCTTAAGGGTAGGGGGCATAAGACTGTGCGAGATATTTCGTATCAGCTGAATAGTATCGTCAATGATCTGTTTAGCATTATAAATACTTTGAAGCTGAGCTGTTTTATCAAGATTGACCAGGTTCTCGTTCAGGTATAATCTGGCTGTTGCCAGCAGGGGACCGGCATCATCATGGAGGTCAGCTGCAATCCTTTGTCTTTCTTCTTCCTGGAGCCTGATAGAGGCATTGAGCAGCATTTTTTGCTGTTCCTGCTCCATCAATTGTAGTTTGGTTTGATACCGTATTACCTTTCTTTGGTGAAAAATGATAAAAACGATCAGTCCAATCGTTAGAGCCAACATTCCAACGGTACCGAAAAAAAGGACAGTTGAGATATTAGTGTCAGCCGAGATTTGAAGAAAAATCATTATTCAGTTACCTATGGTTATAATTTATATGAAGGTAAAATGCCTTGTTTTGGCCCAAAATCGTCTTTTTCCCCTGTAATAACGAATGCAATCGCGAAAATGATATTTTTTAGGATGTTAGAAATCAGATTTATATCCCAATAACTCTCGATTATGAGCATGGAGGTGATTGACGACTGCAAAAAAAGAAAGAAACTAAGGGAAGTATATACCATTATACCAATAACAACCCAAAACGAATTTGACCTATATATAACACCTGTGGGAGGTTTAGTCAATTGTTCAAAGAAGAAAAAAATGCAAAAAATAATCAATAGAATGGCCTCAATAGAAGCAGGCATTGAATCAAAGGATAATGTTGTTAGTGAGTCGAAATAATTGATTAAGCAATAACCAATAAACGCTACTGAAATAACTTTTATCAGTAGCCGTCTGATGTAGCCATGAACATAAGTTTTTAATATCCAGGCGAAAATCGAAAATTCTATTATTGTAAAAACACTTGTTAAGAAGTGATAAAATCTTCGTAAGTCAGGTCGCTCAAAAAGATAAAAATAGATGGAGTTATCATTTGCAGAGGAATAAAGGATATAAACGAACAAAACCCTTAGTACAATATCTGTTTTCTTTTTACAAAAAAAAAGATAAGACACTAAGGGTATTGCGACCGAAGAAAGGCTAATATATTCTGTTGTTGCAGCTATTTACCATCTGATTTAGAATCAAATATATAAAACTGCTATAACTTTATGCAAATAATTAAAAATTAATCAATTGTCCAACCCCAGTCATCAACATCACCTTGGATTCCAGGTTTAATAGGCATTCCTGGAACTTTGATTCTGTCTGCTACTATTCCGTCTTTTGTTTCTAACTCTCCGTCAGTGTTAATAAGTGAAATTTTGGTGATTGTTTTACCAAGCCTGTCCAAGCCAACATAAACTAAAGTTTTTTGGCCCATTTCATTGTAGGCATTATAGAACTTAATTCCAGCACAGCCGGGTTGAGCCAAAATTTGATCTATAATATTTCTGCCAATTTCGTACGCAAATGTGTCATTTGGGTTTGACATCTGGTAATTATTCACCATTTCGTTTCCAAGCTGCAAGCCAATTTCTTCACCGATGGAAGCAATTGTGGTGGGTGCGAGTGTAAGATTGTTTAGCATAATGTAAGTTTTTTGAGGTTTAGTTTAACGCTGTAAAAAAACCGGAAAAAAAAATTGTGACCAACAGGTGCGGGTCACCATCAAAAAACCTAATTTGCCTGAAATTCAACATGGTAAAGCATTAGAGGCAAATTTTCAAGTGCTATTACGTTTAATTTATAGGTAATTCTACAAATGTTTCACCGTATTTTTACTAAGCAATTATCCGTAATCTCACAGGGAAAGATACCTGTCGAGGCGAAAATCCTTTCTGTTTCCATAAAAAAGTAGAGAAAAAGGCATAAAAATTCGAAATTTTAACAACATCTACATATTTATTGCAAATTTGTTGCTAGAATGTATATCTTGTTGTAAGTGCTTAAACGTCAAGGACAAAAGTTAAAGACTTACAGTTTGTGTGTAGTTTCGATTATAAAACCATAATCCATTAAAAATTACCAAACCCAACATGAGTTCTGAATTAGTAATCAAGGTATCCATCGCTGATGATCATAAGATTTTCCGCGATGGTATCAAGATGGCGTTGAAAGGCAAAGATTATCTGAAAATCCTCTGGGAAGCGGAGGATGGCAGAGACCTGATGCACAAAATGCTTCTTAAAAAACCTGATGTGCTTCTGATGGACATCCGTATGCCGGAAGTGGATGGTGTGAATGCCATCGGCATGCTTCGGAAAGAGTATGATGATGTTAAAATTATAGTTTTAACGATGTATGATGATCAGGAAATGATCACGAAAATGATGGAAATGGGCGCTAACGCTTACCTCACCAAAACATCTGATCCGGAAGAAATTTACCAGGCGATTCTGACATGTATGAACGATGATTTTTACTTCAATGAACTTGTTAACAAGGCAGTTTTATCCAAGCTACAAACCAAAAGACAGGTAAGACAGTTTTATCCTAATCCTGTAAAGTTTTCAGATAAAGAGATCAGGATCCTCAAACTTTTAGCTGAGGACAAGACAACCGAGGAAATTTCTAAAGAAGTTTTCTTGAGCCCCCGGACAGTTGAAACGATACGCCAGAACATGAAATCGAAAGTTGGAGCAAAAACCATAGCCGGTCTAATCATGTATGGAATGCGAAATAAGTTAATCGATTGATCTAAAACGTAGCGACACCATGTTTCATCGCGTACATAACAAGGCCAACCCTGCTTTTGACATCCAGTTTTGTAAATAGATTATCTCTCAGATTGTCGACAGCCCGGGGATTCAGTTTCATGATTTGGGCAATTTCCTTATAAGTCATTTCTGAGGCACAGGATTTCAAAAATGACAGTTCAATTTCATTTAATACTGCTTTTTGCATTGCTGATGATTCCTTTCCCTTTCGGAATAAGTTTACAAGTTTCCCCGTCGCGTTATGTGAGTAATAGTAGCCTTCCTCCGCAACAGATTTTATAGCGAATTTCAATTCTGAAGGATGAATATCTTTTTTCAAAAACCCCTTGACACCGACTTGTAATAGCCTAATTAATGCTAAGTCTGAGTCATACATAGTTAACATAAGTACTTCTACTTCAGGGTAATTTTCTTTTAGCCACTTTGCTGTATCATAGCCATTTTTTTCTGGCATATTAAGGTCGAGAATCGCCACCTTTGGGATCTTTCCATTTCTGATTGCTTCAATTAATTCATTCCCATTGCTTGCTTGAATAATCACTTTGAAATCCCCAAAGTTGTTTATTAAATTAGCTAAGGCGTTTCGCAGTAAAACATGATCATCAGCTAACGCGACCGTTATTATTTCGGAGTTTGTTGTCATTGCCTTAAGGGATTAAGTGGTATTGTTATAGTAATAGTTGTGCCTAAATTTTCTTTGCTAGCGATCTGTGCCGTTGCTTGAATAAGTGCAGCACGTTTTTTTATATTTTTTAAGCCGGCACGGCTTTTTTTATTAATCAGTACGTCTTCGATATCGAAACCGCGTCCATTATCAGATACAGCAAATATAAATTCATCAATTTTATAGTCAATTATTATTGAAATTGCAGTTGCCGACGCATGTTTGATAATGTTGTTGAGTGATTCTTGAAATATTCGAAACAATAGAATTTCTATTTTAGAATCTATGTGGTAGGGCTCGCCAATAATATCACATTCTATTTTATGTGTTAGGTGCTTTTTGATTCGACAGATTTCATGCTCAATTGAGTATAAGAACCCTTGATTCATTATCACTTCTGCGTTAAAACTTTTGGAAAGATCACTTAAGTCATTTATTGCCTTTGTAATAAGGTCACCTGAGCATGAAACCAAACTCATGCTTCTGTTTTTATCATCTATTTCAACTGAGTTTAAATTCAACTTTGCCAAAGTGAGTGACAGCCCAATATTGTCATGAATCTCTTGAGAAATATTGAGCAAAGTGTTTTCCTGAATCTCTAATTGTGCCGTTAATAAATTTTTTTCATATTCAAGTTTAAGTTGAGCTATATTATTATAATACAGGATATACCTTTTTTGATAATGAAAAAAAATGAAGATTATAAACGCTACGAGAATTAACATTAAAAGCATTGAAATTATCACAACGACGATAATGTTGGTTGACTGGTCTTGCATAATAATGCTTTTATAAAAAAAACGTTTAATAAAATACATGCCACGAAAACCGCCATTACTAATATATTATAGTGAATCAGATCCTTTAAGGAAACAAATTGAAGCATCAAACAATTTGGTAGTAAACACACTAGATAAAGTAATATGCCCGTGAAATACCAAAACTCTGGTTCATTGGTTAATTTTTTTGTTGGAGGTGATTTAAAGAGTTCAAAAAAGTATACCAAGCATATAGATATCAAGTATAAAATCTCAACTACCGACAGATTGTATGGATTTATCGTAATTGTCTTAAACTTTAGCCAGTATAATATACATATCAATGGGAATATAATCATCGCAGAGCTGATGATAGATTTAATTAAACGTGACTTTAATACTTTGTAAAATAATAAACTGAATATTTCAAATTCAATTAACATAAAAATGTTGGCTGTTACTGCATCAGGAGAAAACTTATTATTTATAAAGCCAGAATATGCTAAGTAAAATGAAAACCCTCCTTGGAGTATTGAAGTTATTTGATAGGTGAAAATTAAATAATAGGTGTATACATTTTGCTCTGCTATTATTTTGTAAATAGTCAAGAACAGAGTAAATAATGAAGCCAGCAGCATTATTGACCAGCACAACCAATAGACTGAAAAAATATTTTGCCAACCTGATTGTATCATGACTAAATCTTCATTTTATCTACCAAATCTATCATTTACCTAATATACAATCATAGTGGAAGTACTCCAACTGTCTGGGAAAAAAACGGTGGCTTTTTATTGATAATCAAACCGTTAACTCTAAAACTATAGTAAATTTGCGTATTCCCAATTTCTGATGCCGTATTATTGTAAAAATTGATTCCATGGTCATAACAAAACACTTCCTTGCTGATAAACTTGGCCTTGACTTTGAAATAGCTGAATTTTTTGCTGACCGGAAGGTACCACCCAATAACCTTTACTGGAAGAAAAGCTTTCTGTATTTATCATTCGGAACCGGGTATCTTTTTATTCCCATCATAATGGATACCTTATATAAATCGGGCATACCTAAAAATATCGTCATTGATCCGGTTCGTATCGCAAGAATGGAGCAGTCATTCGATATCGTCATGAAGCACGAAAGAAAGATGATCGGTTTTGATGAATACATCAAACAAATGTCCGAAGTGTTTTTACCGCATGTGGTGAACCGCGCGTTATTCGATGACCTCATACGATACTTTAACGGCCAACCTGCTCAGCAATATCGCCTGGGAACGTCTGTACCGGCACTCAACCGGTCTGATGCATTTCTTTTTACTTTCACTGACCTTGCCCTTGATGACAACACTTTGCAAACGATCATCAGCAGATGGTACTATTTAGCTGTGGCACATCTTATGCTTGATGATTTTGTTGACCTGGAAGATGATAGAATGAAAGGTGAAGAAAATGCATTGATCGAACTGGGTGATAACAGCATCGCTTTGGAGAAATGTCATAAGCTAATGGAAGAAAATATAAACGGACTAAAGGAAATCAATCCACTAATCGCCGCTTTTTTTAGCAAGATCTTCGAGAAAACGCTCGATGATGCGCCAATAAGGGCGTTGAGGTCAAAGTACTAACGGAAATATAACAAAAACACGATTTCCAGCAGCGATACGATCAGGCTAACCATACCAGAAAATTGTTACGTTGGCTCCTCCGGGTTATATAGCACGGCAATAAGGAAGCTAATCCTGTCGTCCTGTTGTATTTTATTGCAAAACAGTCTTATGGATTTTAGGTCTCGCAGTTTTCGCCAAATTGGTGTGTAGATTCTCATTGCTAAGGGCGGTAATACACAGAAGGCCCTGTGTGTCACACTGTTTTTTTGAATTAATCCAGATCATGCGGGTAATTATCAAACCTTAAATATAAAAAAAAGGTGTATCAACCACGATACACCCTTTACCGATTAAAACTTTGCTAATGCAGACTACCAGCCACCAGTTTTGATGCGGTCAACAATCAAAGCTTCTTCAACTTCCAGACTTCCATCTGAAGAAACGATTGAATAGCTGGTGATCATTGATCCTTTTGCATCTACTCCGGTAAATACCAGTGTTGGTTTGCCAGCCTCATTCAAGGCAGGATACACAGAAATGCCGTCGCAACCTGGTTGCGCCATCATTTTTGCCATGATCTCTTTACCAATTGTGTGGCTGAATGCCAGAGTTGGGAAAGCATCGAAAAAGTTTTTAACCATTGTGGTTCCAAGTTCCAATCCGATGTGCTCTCCGATTTGAGCAACTGCTTGTGTTTTTGTTTCTTGCATCTTTACGAGTTTTAAGGTTTACTTAATAAAATCTGATGCATTTTATAAATAAACCCTTCCGAAAAAAACGGGGGAAAACTCTTACTGGTAATTCTGGGTCCCAATAAGATACACGGCAGGAGTGATTATGATTCGGTTCAGATGGCAACAGCCAAATTTAAAAAGAAGTAAATCCCCCGGTGGATTTTAGTAAAAATACGATGTGGATAAAATAAATTGCCCGCCTTTTAAAACCGTCCTGGCTGGAAGAAGGTTGAAAAAGCGGGCAAAACGAATTTAGATTCCTCACTTGCCAATTCATTTACCGATGCTTACAATAAATGATGACAGTCATTGTGGTTTGAATTCTTTTCAGTGGATTGGATTCCTTAAAAGTATGGTTTTCATCAGGTTAATGATTTTCAAAGGCCGGATCGCCGGTTCCAGAAGTGGACATTGGATTTATGGATAATTTATATAATGTGCTAGTTAAAGTTGACTGACTTCGGTTTTCTCCCGGATTTCATAAAAAATTGGAAAAAATGTTCTGGACGGTTATGTTTTTCTGGATATTGAACTTCAGGATATTTTCGCCGTCAATCAACTTATATTCCAAAAATATATGTTAATAACTATGTGGACAAGCGCATAACTTCTCTTTTTCGCATATGCATCAATTACTAAAAACATAGTATAATAGCATAAATGTTTCTAGTTAAACTACGTGGTTTTATGTGTTTTATCTAAGTATAAAATTTGTTCGTTTGTGAATGTGAAATAGTATAATTTCGTATATTGACTATGGTAATTGTCGCGAAAATTTATCATTTTGTGGATAAATGGAAATCAGTTCATCGACTAGTTGTAACCCTTGAAAAAACCAGATACTAAAAATGCCCATCAAAGTAGCTATTGCAGACGACCACGCATTATTCCGGGCCGGAGTAAAAACGGCTCTTTCTTCAAAAAAAGATGTTGAACTGATTGCCGAAGCCGATAATGGTATGCAGCTTCTTAATCTGTTAAGACATATTGAACCGGATGTGATTCTTCTTGACATCCAGATGCCCATTATGGATGGAATCCAAACGCTTCCTGAGATCAGAAAATTACGCCCCAATGCAAAAGTGATTATTCTGTCTATGCATAACGACCATTCTATGATATCTAAACTCATGGAGATAGGTGCCAATTCATATCTCACAAAAAATTCGGATTCAGAAACGATATATCAGGCGATTAAAACATGTTACGAACAGGAATTCTTTTTCAATGAGCTTACCAATAAAGCGTTGCTCACAGGTCTTCGTACAAAACGTTCCGATATCCCTGGTCATATTGAAGTCAATCTTTCAGAAAAAGAAATGAAAGTTCTTAAGCTGATGTGCGAAGAAAAAACCACCAAGGAAATCGCTGACATAGTAGACATCAGTCCGCGTACCGTTGAAGCAATCAGGGACAAGCTTAAAACAAAGACCGGCGCCAAATCGATGGCTGGCCTTGTTATGTATGCCGTAAAAAGCGGAATAATAACGCAACAATAAACAGGAATTTAACATTCAGCATAAGCCGGTAAGACTACCGGCTTTTTTTATGTAAATACTTACCGTCTGCATTTGCACCCTTACAATAAAAGATGATAATAAAGAGCAGTATCATTAAATAAAGTCGGATCTTTAAATAATCCGGTAATAACATAGAAGAGGCAATTTCATTGATCTGCTCATTATGAATAACCTGATCAACTATAACGGAAAATTTTTTTCAGCTGATACACCGCTGATCGGTGCAGAGAGCCGCGCTTTGAGATACGGGGACGGGTTATTTGAGACGATCAAAGTTTTAAATAATCATATCCAGCACGCAGAATTACACTTCAGCAGATTATTTGATGGCCTGGGTCTTCTGGGATTTGAAGTTCCGCTGACCATCACCATGGATTCCATTACAGAATGTATTCTACAAACCGCAAAAAGAAACAGTGTAGAAAAAGCCGCAAGGATAAGACTGGCATTTTTCAGAGGCAACGGTGGTTTATATGATGCAGAACATCATCGTCCGAATATGCTGATTCAGGCATGGCCCCTGCCTGTTCAAACCGGTACACTAAATGGAAACGGTCTTGTTACCGGCGTGTACGACCTTGCAAAAAAAAGTTGTGATGCTTTCAGTAACCTGAAAACCGGTAGTCACCTGCCATATGTAATGGCTGCGTTACACGCAAAAAAAATGAAATGGAACGATGCGTTTGTCTTAAATGCCTATGAAAGGGCCAGTGATTCCAGCATTGCCAATTTATTTATCATCAACCAGAAAAAAATATTTACACCGCCTTTAAGTGAAGGGTGTGTGGCAGGCATAATGCGTAGATTTTTACTCCGCGAATTACCGCAGTATGGATTCGATATTGAGGAAAAGCCATTGACGATTTCAGATATCGAAAATGCTGATGAATGTTTCCTGACCAATGCCATCTCCGGCATCAGATGGGTAAGAGAATTCCGGAAGGCAACTTTCACAAATTCAATTACAAACGAAATCTTTCAACAATTCATTGTAGTGAGATAATCATCTATCATTATCCTTTTTAGGTGAACAGGACAACGGTGGCATGATTATTAATCCGGATAGTTATCATAAACAATCTGATCGGCAATAGATGGAAAAGGTGAACTTATTCTGGTTCAGAAGGGACCTGCGCTTACATGACAATGCAGGCTTATATTATGCACTTAAATCAGGTGTGCCGGTTGTGCCGGTATTTATTTTCGATCGGAATATACTTGACGACCTGGAAGAAAGGGCAGACAGAAGGGTAACCTTTATTCACAAAGCAGTTACGAAAATGCAGGAAAACCTTGTGAGAAAAGGCTCAACGATGGAAGTACATTATGGCACACCCGTAAATGTTTTCAAGGAGCTGTTAGCGAAATACAAGGTTGAAGACATTTACACAAATCATGACTACGAACCTTATGCTAAAGACCGGGATGACGAAGTAAAAAAGCTGTTTATAAATAATAACAGTGGCTTTTATACTTATAAAGACCAGGTAATTTTTGACCGGGATGAAATACTGAAAGAAAATGGTCGTCCTTACACTGTATTTACACCCTATAGTAAACGCTGGCTCGCAATACTTACAAAATTCTATTTGAAGCCCTACCCGGTCACTCAGTATGAAAAGAATTTTTACAGACAAAAACCGGTCGCTGTTCCGTCTCTTCAAAGCATGGGTTTCCTCGAAATTGAAATAGCTTTCCCGACTGAAAGTCCGGCAGTATCATTGATTGCACAATACGAAAAACAAAGGGATTATCCGGGAATCGAAGGTACAACGAAGGTAGGAGTGCATCTGCGGTTTGGCACTATCAGCATCCGGGATCTCACAGCTACAGCCATGTCTTTGAATGACACCTACCTGAAAGAGTTAATCTGGCGTGAGTTTTATCAGATGATCCTTTGGCACTTTCCAAAAGTTGGTAAAGGTCAGGCGTTCCGTGCTGAATATGAAAATATAAAATGGCGGAATGATGAAACCGATTTCGAACGATGGTGCAATGGCTCAACGGGATATCCACTTGTCGACGCCGGCATGCGCGAGCTGAATGAAACAGGATTTATGCACAACCGGATACGCATGGTTACAGCATCTTTTCTCGCGAAACATCTACTCATCGACTGGAGATGGGGGGAAGCTTATTTTGCAGGCAGGTTACTGGATTATGATCTTGCTTCCAATAATGGCGGGTGGCAGTGGGCCGCAGGAAGTGGTTGTGATGCGGCGCCTTATTTCAGGATTTTCAATCCATACCTGCAAACAAAAAAATTTGATCCCGAGTTTAAGTATATCCGAAAATGGGTGCCTGAATTTGAAGAGTTCAGTTATCCCAGGCCAATAATAGAACATGAGGCCGCGAGAAAAAGATGCCTTGAAGTGTATGGCAAAGCGTTGAAGAATAATAACTAGTTCCGGTTGAAGAATAATTACCAGTTCTGCGGGTGTTTCGTTATAACCATTATCAGTAACAGCCGGTGTTTCACTATAACCATTGTCAGTAACAGCTGTTATAAAGCGGCCTTGTATAAATAATCCTGGTCAATGAAGATTGGCTGATGGTCAATTTTAATCTGTTTCAGGCCGGAATATATTTCAAGGAATTTGTTCACGGCGGCTTTGCCAACAACACCTGCATCCAGGGAAAATTCATTTACATACAGATCAATATGCTGGCGCATGACTGATGCTTCCATCTCCTGGGAGTGCTCTTTTACATAGAGTGAAAGGTCCGGATAACGGGCAAATGCAAATTGTATGCTTTCGTGGATAAGTTCATTGATTGTTTGCTGTATAACAGGACTGAATTTTCTTTTCATAACGATCCCACCAAGTGGTATGGGGAAGCCGGTCTGTTTTTCCCAGAAATCGCCGAGATCAACGATCTTCTTCAAACCCCTTTGCTGATATGTAAACCGGTTTTCATGTATGATCACACCGAGATAATTTTTTCCATCAGATGTACCGGCATGATCAAGCACAAAGTTCTCAATAGCATTAAACAGCATAAACTTTTTATCATGTGCGTTGGGATACGCGAGTGAGAACAAAAGATGTGCCGTTGTATTCTCACCTGGTATGGCAATAATTGCGTCGTCAATTTCTGACGGGTTCAAATGTTTTGATCCGATCAACAACGGCCCGACGCCTTTGCCAAGAGCGCCTCCGGCATTGAGAACGATATAATTTTCAAGAAATAACGGTAAAGCACCATAGCTGATCTTGGAAATATCAAGCTTGTCTCCCCTGGCCCATTCATTCAAGGTTTGAACATCTTCCAGCACTACGTCAAATTCAAAACCACGGGTATCGATTTTGTTATTCACCAATGCATCGAAGATAAATGTATCGTTTGGGCATGGCGAGAAGCCCAGCGTCAATTTCATGTTATTGTGTTTTATCACGGTTCGGGCGACATTCTTTTAAATATGACTGATAAGGTTTCATTGAGGTTAGCAATTGCTTCCTTTATTTTCCAGTTGGCTTTATTGCGTTCACCAATATAATTTGATATAGCACGCAGCTGGATAAAAGGTATGTTGTATTCTGCCCCAACAAAATGTAATGCAGCACCTTCCATACTTTCCAGCACCGGGTTGTACTTTTTTTTCAGTTGTATAATTCTTTCAAGACGTGTACTTATTTCGTTTACAGAAATGGCCGTTACTACCGGAATCCCGTCTATATACAATGCCGACAGTGCGGGTGCATATAACCTGCCGTTTCTGAAAGGACGTTCATTTCCCGTAACCAGCTGCATATCGAATACATCCTTCCAGACATGATCTTCTTCTACCCCCATATCGGCGATTGTGTCCTCACTTATTCTATAAACACCGCACAATGGCAGATTGTTGTCGAAACTACCCGCAATGCCAGCCTGAACGATCAGGTCGAAACCTGCGTTTTGAACGGCGGCAGACAATCTTACCGCGGTCGCCAGCATACCTATGCCTGTCGTGAGAAAACTGATATCGAGCCCGGCATAGTAAGTATTCCCATAATTAAGAAATAATTGTCGCAGGGGCCCGGTTTCCATTTCCGTGGCGGAGGCCAGAAGGATCTTCATGCCTGCAAATATCTTCAAAATTGTGTTTTGCCGCAGATTATGGCGGTTGTTTGCTTAAATATTAACTTTGCGAAAATTTTGAGGAGAAATGGTGTATCTGACAAGGCTGGAGCATTTTAATGCAGCCCATAAACTTTACAATCCAAAATGGAGCGTAGCTGAAAACGAACAGGTTTTTGGGAAATGTGCCAATGAAAACTGGCATGGTCATAATTATGAATTATATGTGACTATAAAAGGCAAGCCTGATCCTGACACAGGGTTTTTATACGATGTAAAAAGGCTTGGTAACATTATCAATACCTATGTAGTTGATAAGCTCGATCACAAAAACCTGAATGTAGATGTGGAATTTATGAAGGGCCAATTATGTTCCACAGAAAACCTCGCTATAGCTATCTGGAAAGAACTTGAACCTAATATTCCGTCCGAAGTGACATTACATTGTATTAAATTATATGAAACGCCAAGAATATATGTCGAATATTTTGGGGACAAATAGCAACCTTTGTGCTTTCGGCGCGTTTGTAATAGTATATTTCTGAACTTTTTATAATTGTTGTTAAATATTATATGGGAAAGAAGGTCGCAGTTTTCAGAAAAGAACATTTTAACGCCGCTCACCGGTTATACAATCCTGCGTGGGACATGCAGAAAAATGATGCCGTTTTTGGCAAGTGCAATAATCCCAGTTTTCATGGACACAATTATGAATTAATCATCAAGGTGGTTGGAGAACCCGATCCTGCTACCGGTTTTGTAATGGATATGAAGGTTCTCAGCAATTTGCTTAAACTTCATGTTATCGAAAGGCTCGATCACAAGAATCTTAACCTGGATACCGGTCTCTTTGCTGATAAAAATCCGACAGCGGAAAACATATGTATCGTTATCTATGAGATAATGAGACCGCTTATTGACCCCGGTTTTCAAATACAGGTCAGACTTTATGAGACCGAAAGAAACTTTGTTGAATATCCTGTTGAACCAACTTAGTTTGAAAAATTAATAACAGCAATTTATATTTTATATTATGGGTTACAGGAAAGTTGAACACTACGATGAGAAAACGACCAATGGTTTGATTTCGACCTATAAAAATGCACTCACATTGCTTGGAGAAGATCCGGAACGTGAGGGTCTTGCCAGGACTCCTGAAAGGCTTGCGAAAGCCATGCAGTTCCTTACGCAGGGATATGAAATTGATGCCAAAGCAATACTGGAGTCGGCGAAATTTCATGAAGATATCAGTGAAATGATTGTTGTAAAAGACATCGAACTTTATAGTATGTGCGAACATCATATGCTGCCATTTTATGGTAAGGCGCACGTTGCTTATATACCAAACGGTTATATCACGGGCCTGAGTAAGATAGCGCGTGTTGTCGATGTGTACTCAAGAAGATTGCAGGTACAGGAAAGGCTCACCACACAAATACTCGATGCTCTTAAGGATACCCTTCAACCGCTTGGGGTAGCGGTAGTTATAGAAGCTTCACATCTTTGTATGATGATGAGAGGCGTTCAAAAGCAAAATTCCGTAACAACTACTTCTGCTTTTTACGGCGAATTCCAAAAAAATGAAACCCGTAGTGAGTTTATGAAACTGATCAGTGCTCAGCTTCATTGATATTGAAACAATAAAATCACTTATTATCAGGAATCATTTTTTGTCAGTTTCGCAGTTTATGGCATTTTTGTTCCTCTTTTAAATTAAGTAACATGAAGCATGCCTATATTTTCCCGGGACAGGGTTCGCAGTTTCCGGGAATGGGAAAGGAACATTACACGAACAGCGCTTTTGCTAAAAAACTTTTTGAACAGGCGAATGAGATTTTAGGATTTCGTATTTCCGACATCATGTTTGAAGGATCTGAGGAAGAGCTGAAACAAACAAACGTTACACAACCTGCCGTTTTTATACATTCCGTAATTGCTTTTAAGAGTATAGATGGTGTTCGTCCGGATATGGTTGCGGGCCATTCTCTTGGTGAAATATCAGCACTTGTTGCAAATGGAGTATTGCGTTTTGAAGATGGTCTGAATCTTGTTGCCGTGAGGGCTTCAGCGATGCAGAAAGCCTGTGAGATCACGCCTTCTGCTATGTCGGCTATCCTCGCACTGGAAGATGAAAAAGTTGAGGGTATTCTTGATGAGGTGCAAAAGGAAACGGGAGAGGTGGTTGTGCCGGCAAATTATAACAGTCCCGGACAACTTGTAATCAGTGGTTCAGTAAAAGGAATTGAAATTGCGAATGAACGCCTCAAGGCAGTAGGAGCCCGTCGCACTCTTATGTTGCAGGTGAGTGGGGCTTTCCATTCGCCATTTATGGAGCCGGCTAAAGAAGAACTTAAAGCTGTAATTGAACAAACCACTTTCTATAATCCCAATGCGGCTATTTATCAGAATGTTGTTGCTAAGGCCGTTGTTAGCAAAGAAGACATCAAAAAGAACCTGATTGATCAGTTAACCGGTGCTGTTAAATGGTCGCAAAGTGTAAACGCGATGATAGCTGATGGTGCAATTCGCTTTACAGAGGTTGGTCCCGGCCGCGTGTTGCAGGGGTTGGTACATAAAATAAATAAAGAGGTTACGACTGATAAGGTGGATTAACAGGCTGCCCTCCTGCGAAGGAGGGCGGCGAGCGTAGCGAGCGGGTGGTTGTTCTTTGGTCTTCGAAAGTTATTAGTTTGCGGTTACCAAAAAACAACCACCCCGTCGTCTTCGACGCCTTCCCCTCCTTCGCAGGAGGGGAGCTTATAAATCCAAACTACAATTCATCCATTCACCCTCTATCTTTGCATTGTACTTTTTATAAAATTTAATAGCCGGTTCGTTCCAGTCGAGCACCTGCCAAACCATTCCTGATAATTTTTTTTCCTTTGCTTCAACAATCAATCTGTCGAATAACAACTTGCCCAGTCCCGCACCACGCATTTCTTCGGTAACCAGAAGATCTTCCAGGTACATCCGCTGCCCTTTCCAGGTACTGTAACGAATATAATACAATGCAAATCCCTGCACGGTATTTACCCCGTCTGCACCAGTCGTCTCCGCCACAAATGCCCACCATACAGGATTTGGTCCAAACCCACTTTCAACAAAATGTTCAAGTGTCACAGTTACCTGCTCCGGCGCGCGTTCATAAACCGCCAGCTCCATAACAAGCTGCAGCAATCGTGGGCAATCTGCAGACACTGCCCTTCTGATATTTATTTCCATATGAAAAACTAAATAATAATTTTCTTATCCTAATGCCTGTTCCAGGTCGGCCATAATATCCTGCACATTTTCCATTCCAATGCTCATTCGTATGAGCCCGTCCGTTATACCATATTTTTCCCTTTGTTCTTTCGGTACACCATAATGAGTCATTGATGCCGGATGCGATAATAATGTATCGCAGGTGCCAAGTGAAACGGTCCGTGTACACATCTTCAGCTTGTTCATCATCGCAGTTCCGGCAGGCATACCACCTTTCAGTTCAATACTCATCATTGCCCCGGGATGTTTCATCTGTTTCATCGCAATATAATAATCCGGATGAGAAGGCAAACCATTATAATTAATTTTGGCAACAGCCGCATGGCCGTCAAGATATCCGGCAATCTCCATGGCATTATGACAATGCCGCTCCATCCTTACTTCAAGTGTTTTCATTCCATTAATCAACAGAAATGCATCAAACGCATTGCCGTTCGCACCCAGAAGCCGGTGAACTTTTGTTGCACGTGTACTCATGAACTCAATATCGGTTCCGATAAATACACCTCCTATGGCAGTGCCATGACCATTTAGAAATTTAGTTGTTGAATGAACGATGAAATCAACACCATATTTAAAAGGCTGCTGCAGGTAAGGAGTTGCGAATGTATTGTCACATGCTACAATCTTTCCATATTTCTTCCCAAGATTTACAAGCCCTTCGATATCGACGCATTGAATGGTTGGATTGGCAGGAGTTTCGATATAGATCATCTTTATGTCCGGATCGGCTTTCAGAATATCTTCGGCCCTCTGCAGATCGCGAAGATCTGCAATGATCCCGGCCATGTCCAGATCTGGTAAAATCCGGTTAATTATTTCCTGCGTACCGCCATATAGTGAAAAGTGGGAGAGAACTTTATCACCGGCTTTAAGGGTGGATAAAAAAAGAGTGCTGATAGCGCCCATGCCTGAGGCATGCAATATACCTTTTGCCTGTAACGGTTCGCCATTTGCAGCTGTCAACCCGAATGTTTCCATTGCTGCTATCTTTTCTTCTGCTTCCTGCATTGTGGGATTACCCCAGCGCGAATAGATAAATCCTTCTTCCTGGCCGCTGAATCTTCTCATGCCCTGTTCAGCATTGTCAAAGGTATATGTGGAAGAAGCATAGATAGGAGTAAGATGCGCGTAATTCGGATCGGGATGATGACCACTGTGAATGGATAATGAACTGAAACCGGTCAGTGGGAAATTCTTATCAGCCATGAAAAAAGTTTAGGCTGCAAATTAGTCAATAACAAAATGCAAATAGGTATATCGTATCATATTTTATAATTTGCGGCCTTTTGACACGGAACAACAAATATGATAGCAACCAATGATGTTCTTCTCAGACAACTGATCATACATAAGGTCGGAAATCCCACAAGAGGTGAAGAATTGAAATTATCGGCAGAGGAACTTAATACGGACGATGAGATGCTTGCCGGTATTCTGAAAAAATATTTTATATCATCATTCAACGAAAATGAATTATATCATTTTACACACCTGAGTGATGTTCATTTAAATGAAGTTTTCAATTATGTTTCGGCCATATTTGATGACCGGGAAAAGTTTATTGATTATTCAAAACTTATAGCAGAATTTCTCTATAGTAAGTCGACACATATAAAGGTTAAGGAAGGTGAGTTATATATTGCGTTTTTTGAAAACCTGCCATATCAGGACAAGGATGTTTCTGGTATAGGTATATTTAAGTCTGAAAACAGGGATACTTTTTTGTCAGTATTTCAAAAGAATGAAAGCCTGGTTCTGACTGCCGAATCAGGCATTAACATTAATAAGCCTGATAAGGGATGTCTCATTTTCAGAACGGAGACCGAAGATGGCTATCGTGTGTGTATTGTAGACAATACCAATAAACAGCAGGATGCCCAATATTGGGTTAATGATTTTTTGCAGGTGAGTCCACTTGGTGACAGCTATCATCAGACCGACAAATATCTCAATCTTTGCAAGCAATTTATCACGAACGAATATCCCGGGAAGTTTGAGGTCACGAAATCGGATCAGGTAGATCTGCTCGGACGTTCCATGGAATATTTTAAAACCCGCGAACAGTTTAATCTTAGTGAATTCGCAAAAGAAGTTATTCATCACGATGATGTGAAGGACTCGTTTATGCAGTATAAAAAGAATTTCGAAGCGTCCAGGAACTTTGGAATGGAAGATGAATTTGACATCCATTTATCGGCTGTCAAAAAGCAGGCTACATCATTTAAAACAGTTGTTAAGCTCGACAAGAATTTTCATATCTATATTCACGGGCGCCGTGACCTCATAGAAAAAGGCATTGATGAAATGAATGGTAAGAAATTTTATAAGATATATTATGAGGAAGAACATTAAGCGACCGGCATAAACTGTTAGCATATGTCTCCAATGGCACAGTTATTGAACCTAATAGCTAAGTTAATTCTGAAAATTTAACTTCTTTCTTCAGAATACAAATGGCGTGTACATGAAGGCGCGATATGCCCGGCATGCATATACGCTGATATTAACCCCTTTCCAGTTCCGGCAGCCCAAAATCAGGAAATCCCCCCAATCCGTGGCGGGGACTATGGTTGTACTGTGACCTTATACATACGAACATTTTTTAAAATGATATCCTTATGGCATCGATACATGCACGGAACATCTATCATAGCGGGAAACTTGTCTTGAAAAGGCAAGATTGGCTTTCCTGATTCGTCAGGGTATTCTGATTCGTCAGGCTATCCTGACTCGTCAGGCTATTCTGATTCGTCAATTTCTTCCTGATACATTGATGTGAGCTGTATTATCACATGTTTATCCGGGTATTCAAACAATCATGGGAATGATCTACCTATCAAAAATTGCCATTATGAATTTCCGATTCCTGCTGCTTTTTCAACTTGGCGCATTGCTTGTTTTTTCAAATTTGCTGAATGCGCAGCAGCCTGCACAACCTGCGCCAGCCGGCCAACCAGCACAAAAAGTTATAACTGGTATAGTGAAATCTTCTAAAGGCGAAACTTTGGCCGGTGCCACCGTTACGATAAAAGGTAATCCCCGGAATGTAAAAACAGATCCCGATGGAAAATTCAGCATCGCTGCCACGACAGGAAATGAACTTGTATTTTCATATGTTGGCTATGCGCCTCTAACGGTGACCGTGGGTAACAGTAATACACTTTCCGTCATTCTTGCTCCGGTAGCAGCTGCTTCGGAAGAAGTGGTTGTAGTGGGGTATGGAACACAACGAAAAGTTGCCAATACCGGTTCGATAGCTTCTGTAAAATCATCAGAAATCACTCAAACACCGGTGGTAAATATTGCCCAGGGCCTGCAGGCAAGGGTAGCGGGGATGCAGGTGACACAAAATAATGCTGCTCCCGGCGGCAATATAAGTGTCAGGATACGAGGTATTAATTCAATAAATGGATCCTCGGAGCCGCTGTACGTGATCGATGGTATTCAGATTTCCAATGAAGCAGGTGGAAATAGCGTAAGTCCTTTGTCAACCATCAGTCCTGGAGATATAGAATCAGTGGAGGTTCTTAAAGATGCGTCTGCCACGGCCATTTATGGCGC
>Ga0193752_1001403_pt1 | contig 20088 bp, 14 predicted proteins | sample H1c1metaG_FD_144924 | JGI IMG/M metagenome (GOLD analysis project Ga0193752, IMG submission 144924) | Soil microbial communities from a riparian zone of the East river system, Colorado, United States - H1c1 | ecosystem: Environmental > Terrestrial > Soil > Riparian zone | place: USA: East River...
TCATCCTTAAGGCCAAAATTGGCAACTTCCCGGACAGTCTGAATTTCATCCTGGATACTGGCAGTGGGGGCATCTCCCTGGACTCGCTTACCACCGCGCGCATGAAATTGGAAACCGAGCAGTCACAGCGGACCATCCGGGGCATCGCGGGCATTCGAAAAGTGAAGTTCTGGTACAACAAGTCCCTCCATTTGCCAGGTCTCTCGGTCGATAGTCTCAATTTCCACATCAACGACTACGACCTGCTCTCCAGCGTTTACGGAGAGAAGATCGATGGCATTATCGGATTTAGTTTTATATCGCGCTACATCCTGCACATTAACTACGACAGCTCAAAGATCTTTGTATACTCCAGGGGAACTGTGCGCTACCCGCGCGGAGGATACCTGATGAAACCCCTGCTCGTGAACATACCGGTAAGCTCCCTGACCATCCGGGATGAAAACCAGGTGACCGGCAAATTTTACTTCGACACCGGCGCAGGCATGTGCCTGCTACTCTCGTCCGACTTCGTGGAAGACAGCATGTTTGTGCGAACAAAAACACACTGGAAGCTGTCCCAGGCCGAAGGCCTTGGGGGTAAGACACCTATGAAACAGGGCGTGGTCAAACAGGTGAAACTGGGCCCTTACAAGTTTCGGTCTGTACCGACTTACATATTTGACGACGACTTCAATATCACCTCCTATCCTTTTCTCGGTGGGCTGTTGGGGAATGACCTGCTGCGCCGTTTCAACCTGATTATCAATTATGAAAAAAAGGACATCCACATGATGCCCAACTCTCATTTCAGGGAAAAATTCGATTATTCATATACCGGCCTGGGAATGTATATGGTGGACGGCCTGGTGAAAGTGGTGGACGTCATGAAACATTCACCGGCGGAAAAGGCGGGATTTCTGCCCGAAGACATCATCGTTTCCGTGGACAACGACCCCCGCGGTAGTATCCAGGATTTTAAAAACCTGATGCAGTTTCCCGGGAAAAAAATCAAAGTGATCGTCTATCGCAACAGCCAGCCTGTTCAGCTGAGCCTCAAGGTGGGGAGTCTGTTAAAATGATTAATTTGCGTCCCTTATGCTACAATTTGATCGTTTTACACTCGATAACGGGCTTAAAGTGATCGTACATGAGGACAAGTCTACGCCGATGGCTGTAGTGAATGTCATGTACGATGTTGGCGCGAGGGACGAAGATCCTTCCAAAACAGGGTTTGCCCATTTGTTTGAACACCTGATGTTTGGAGGCAGCATCAACATTGAGGATTTTGAGACGCCGCTGAACATGGCGGGAGGAGAAAACAATGCCTATACCAGCAATGATGTAACGAATTATTACATTCAACTTCCTGCAGAAAATCTGGAAACAGCACTTTGGCTGGAAAGCGACCGGATGCTATCCCTCGCTTTCAATGAAAAAAGCCTGGACGTTCAGCGCAAAGTGGTCTGCGAAGAATTCAAGGAACACTACATCAACAAACCCTATGGTGATGTATGGTTCAGACTGCGGGAGATGGCATACAAAAAACATCCCTATCGCTGGATGACCATCGGAAAGGAACTTTCGCATGTCGAGAATGCCGCACTGTCGGATGTCGAGAATTTTTTCCGCAAACATTACAATCCAACAAACGCCATCCTGGTGATAGCGGGAAATGTGCAGACCAGCGAAGTGAGACCACTGGCTGAAAAATGGTTTGGTGACATCCCGGCCGGAGAAAAATACGACAGGGATGTAGCGCAGGAGCCGAAGCAGACGGAGGCCAGGTCGATGGAGATCAAGGCCAATGTGCCGCTCGACGCGATCTACAAATGCTGGCACATGGATGCCAGGCTGGACCATGGGTATTATGTCGCGGATCTGATTTCTGAGGTGTTAGGTGGCGGAAGTTCATCCAGGCTCTACCAACGGCTCGTAAAGGAAAAGCAATTACTGAGTAATATCGAATGCTATCATTACGGTTCCATAGATGCGGGGCTGATGGCCATCGAAGGCAAACTCGTCAAAGGAGTTAAGATGCACGAGGCGGAAAAGGCCATTGAAGAAGAACTGGACATCATGAAGCGCGAACTGATCAGTGACAAGGAACTCACCAAGATTAAGAATAAAACAGAGGCTGCTATTGCTTTTGAAGACATGAGCGTGATGACCAGGGCCAATAACCTGGCCTTCTATGAAATACTTGGTGATGCGGCCCTGTTCAACACCGACAGGGATAAATATTTTGCGGTTACCGCTGCTGACGTACTTGAGTACAGCAGAAGGATCTTCGACAGGTCGAATTCCAACACCATTCACTATTACAGTGAGAACTGACGATCGATAAAGAAAGGAAAAAATTATGTTGATAAGAACGGTTCCACCAGCTATTAAGGATCCCACCGAATTTGAAGTAAATCTCCCTCCCTGCGACAAACACATCCTCAGAAATGGAGTGGAAGTCTACTCCCTGAATATGGGCACGGAAGACACATTGATGGTCAACTGGACCTTTCACGCGGGAAATAGCTATGAAACAAGAAACCTGGTGGCAACCGCTACCAGCCAGCTTTTAAAAAACGGCACAGGAAGATTGTCGGCATTTGAAGTGAACGAACATTTCGAATACCATGGCGCCTCACTAAGCAGGCACAGCAATCATGAAACTGCGGACATTGTATTACACTGTTTGTCCAGGCATGCCAACGAATTGCTGCCGGTGGTTGCTGAGATCATTTCTGACAGCCGCTTCCCTCAGAAAGAACTGGATATTTTTATCCAGAACTCGAAACAAAAACTGCAGGTCAGTTTGCAGAAATGTGAATTCGTGGCCTCCAGGCTGATAGACGCCCACCTCTTTGGCGAAGGACACCCATATGGCAAATACAGCACACCCGCCGACTATGATGCGCTGAGGCAGGAGGACCTGCTCGCATTTTTTGATGAGCACTATCGAAACGGGAGGTGCATCATCTTCGTCGCCGGTAAGCTCCCACCAGGTTTGTTCGAACTGCTGGAAAAAGAATTCGGAGGCCTCAGCCTCCACGCGCCCCAGCCAGGTTATATTTCTACCAGTCACTTGCTTAACCCATCACCGCAGAAAAAACAGATGCTGATCAATGATCCCGAAGGTGTGCAGGCAGCGATCAGGATAGCCAGGCCGTTCCCGAACCGGCACCATCCGGATTTCAAGAAAGCGATGGTGCTGAATAATATCTATGGCGGGTTTTTCGGTTCGAGACTGATGACCAATATTCGGGAAGACAAAGGCTACACCTATGGCATCTACAGTTACCTGATGAATTTCATCCAGGAAAGCGGGTGGATCATCAGCACTGAAGCAGGCAGGGACGTAAGTGAAGCCACTGTGTCAGAGATATACAAGGAAATGGAAGAGATCCGTGAAGAATCAATTGATGAGGAAGAATTAAGGATGACCCGCAACTACATGATCGGGTCCATACTCGGAGAGCTTGACGGCCCCTTCCAGGTATTGAGTCGCTGGAAGAGTCTTGTTCTGAATGATCTGGATGTCCGGTATTTCAATGAGGTGATAAATGTGATCAAAACAATCACCGGTGAGGAACTACAGGACCTGGCCAAAAAATATCTTGTTCCCGATGAATTCTATGAGCTGGTTGTGATTTAATTTCAGCGCACACGAACCTGTTGATTATGATTTACGACCGCAAGGATCTGTCAGGGGATCAACTGATTCACTTCTACCGCAGCATTTTGCTTCCGAGGATGATCGAAGAAAAAATGCTGGTCCTGTTAAGGCAGGGAAAGATCAGCAAATGGTTCAGTGGCATCGGCCAGGAAGCCATATCCACAGGCATCACCCTGGCGCTTCAACCCGATGAATGGATACTCCCCCTGCACAGGAATCTGGGCGTTTTTACCAACAGGAACATGCCATTGAGGAAACTCGTCAGGCAATGGCTCGGTCGCGCCGATGGTTATTCGAAGGGCAGGGAAAGAAGTTTTCATTTCGGGAGCAGCGAACATCATATCTGTGGTATGATCTCACATCTTGGCCCACAGCTTGCCATCGCCGATGGCATCGCACTCGCTTCAGTATTAAGAAAGGAAAACAAAGTGGCAGTGACGTTCACCGGCGAAGGTGGCACCAGTGAAGGTGATTTTCATGAGGCGCTCAACATCGCCGCGGTTTGGGACCTGCCGGTAATTTTTGTTGTTGAAAACAACGGCTATGCGCTCAGCACGCCTTCTACAGAGCAATACCGTGGCGAAAGCATTGCTGACCATGCACGAGGTTATGGAATGGAAGGAATAAGGATCGATGGCAACAATCTACTTTCGGTTTATGATACCGTAAAGGGAATCAGGGATTATTGCCTTCAGCGACAAAGGCCCTACCTGCTTGAATGCTCCACATTCAGGATGCGCGGCCACGAGGAAGCAAGTGGTACAAAATACATTCCTGATTACCTGTTCGAAGTATGGGAAAGAAAGGATCCTGTGGCCAGGTTTGAGGAATGGCTAATGACTACCGGTGTACTTACGGATGAGCTGAGAGAAAGCATCAGAGAAGAGTTCAGGAATTATATTGAAGAGGAGATCTCCGACGCCTTTGAAAGCGACACCACCCCAGCCTCAACCTATGTCGAATTAAAGGACGTTTATGCTCCACCCGTTTATCCATCACCGTTAGACCACCCTGTGGGGGAGGCCACCCGCGATGGTCATCAACCGTTCAGATTTATTGACGCGATCAGTGAAGGACTGCATCAATCCATGCAACAACATGATGAACTCATCCTCATGGGACAGGACATAGCGGAATATGGCGGGGCATTCAAGATCACGGAAGGATTCCACGAGATATTCGGCAAGCACAGGGTGCGAAATACCCCGCTCTGTGAAAGCGGAGTGGTAGGGACCGCACTGGGCCTGGCACTCTGTGGCTTTAAGTCTGTTGTTGAAATGCAGTTTGGAGACTTTGTCAGCTCGGGGTTTACGCAGATCGTTAACAACCTCGCGAAGATCCATTATCGATGGGGTCAACCGGCGGACGTGGTTATTCGCATGCCATGCGGCGCTGGTGTTGGTGGTGGTCCCTTCCACTCACAAACAAACGAAGCCTGGTTTGTGCATACACCAGGTTTGAAAGTGGTCTATCCTTCTTCCCCTGCTGACGCCAAGGATTGCTGGATTGCCGCCATCAATGATCCCAATCCCGTATTATTCTTCGAACACAAGGCACTTTACCGAAGCGTTTCGGGTCAGGTTGACCCGGAGTATTATGAAACGGAGATTGGGAAGGCGCGTGTGGTTTCACAAGGAAGGGATCTCTCGATCATTACATATGGAAGCGGGGTTCACTGGGCGTTGAATTTTGCCGAACAAAATCTGGATCTTGCTGTTGATATACTCGACCTGAGAACGCTAATTCCGCTGGACTATGAAGCCATCCGGGCAGCGGTGAAAAGGACGGGCAAGGTGCTGGTATTGCATGAAGACACGCTTACCGGCGGAATCGGAGGCGAGATCGCTGCCTGGATTGGCGAACAATGTTTTGACTATCTTGACGCACCGGTAATGAGATGTGCTTCCCTGGACACACCTGTCCCTTTCAATAAGGAGCTGGAAACGAATTTCCTCGCACAGTCTAGGATCGAGGAGTATGCCTTTCGGTTGATAGATTATTAATTACATAAACCCAAATGGATCTTACATCTGGCTACCCTTATTCGCTCGTAAGGAATGGACTTCCCTTTGACTATCCAAAACTGACGACGGACATTAAAGTGGACGTGGCCGTGATTGGAGGCGGAATATCCGGGGCATTGACAGCCTATTATCTTACACAAGCGGGTTATGCCTGCGCCGTTTTCGACAAGAGAACCATTGGCCTGGGCAGCACGGTGACCAGCACATCTTTACTACAATACGAACTCGACCTTCCACTCAGTAAACTGCAGCATAAGATTGGGAAGAGCCAGGCTATTCGCGCCTATCAATACTGTGGCGACAGCGTCAATACGCTGGCGGGCATTGCGGCAAAACTCGATTTCAAACACTTCTCATTCAGGAGCAGCCTGTATTATGCCGCATCATCAAAGGATATTCCCTTGCTGCACGATGAACTGCGAATCCGCCGGGAAGCCGGCTTCGAAATAGACTACCTCGAAAGGTCCGACATCAGAAAACAATTTGGGTTCGATGCTCCGGGTGCCCTACTTTCTGGTTTGGCGGGCCAGACGGACGCTTACCTGCTGACACACGAGCTGCACCAATACAATCTGGCCCGCGGAGGCAGGGTATATGACAGGACCAATATTTCGGATATTGATCACCGACAGAGATCAGTAAGGTTAAAGACCGAATCGGGGCCTGTGGTAAATGCCAGGTATGTTGTTTTCGCTAATGGTTATGAAGCCATCAACTATATCGACGAGAAGATCCTCGATCTCAAGTCCACTTATGTTGCGATTAGCGAGCAACAGGAGGAGAAGAGCAGGATTTGCGATCTGAAATCGGTCATCTGGAACACGGGCGATCCTTATCTCTATATGCGCGTGACTACCGACAGGAGAGTACTGGTCGGGGGCAGAGATGAAGATGGTTATCATCCAAAGAAAAGAGACCGTCTTCTGGTGCGTAAGGCAGGCCTGCTTGTCAGTGATTTCAATAAATTGTTTCCCGATGTCCCCTTCAAACGAGAGTTAAGCTGGGCCGGAACCTTGGATCCACAGATGACAGCCTGCCCTATATCGGCGCTTATCCTAAACGCCCCAATGGCTTATTCGCACTGGGTTACGGAGGCAATGGCATTACCTTCAGTGTGATCGCCGCTGAGCTGATCACAGCGCTGATCGCTGGGAAAAAACACAGGAACATGGACCTGTTTTCCTTCGACAGAAAATTCACGCGAAATGGGTGAGACTAGTCCGTCAGCGCCTGGTAAACCAGCACTTTGAATTTTTCTCCCAGGCCATCTGTATCGGCATTCCAGAGCTGATTGTAAAATAAACAAACGAGTTTTTCTTTCGGATCAACCCAGTATTCCGTGGAATACGCTCCGCCCCACTCGAACGTTCCTTCCTGGGCGGGCAGTTTTGCGCTTCCTTTTTTGCTTGTGACACCGAAACCCAGGCCGAATTCATTGTCCCCAAAGAGTCCATCGCCGATCTGGTTCATTGTCATCATCCGAACCGTATTCCTTGCCAGGATCCTTTTGCCGTCATAGACGCCGCCGTTGAGCAGCATCTGGAGGAATATCGCATAGTCATAAACGGTAGAAGACAGTCCCGCGCCACCTGAAAAATAAGTACCCTCCATCTTTGGATAATCCGTGATCATCGGACCGTTCTGGTCAATTACTTCCGGTGCCTTTTGAAGTTTTCCGGTGGAATCACCGACATACAGGGTCACGAGCCTGTTGTGTTTGGCGGGGGGCAGGAAGAACCAGGTGTCGTTCATGCCCAGGGGATCAAAAATTCTTGTCCTGAGAAATTTATCCAGCGGCATTCCTGAAACTACTTCCACGAGATAGCCGAGTACATCTGAATTGAGTCCATAGGTCCATTTCTCACCGGGGTTATGCATCAGCGGGAGAGAACCCAGGCGTTGAATGTCTTCAGCCAGGACGTGTTTTCCCGCACCAAGACCGGAAACCAGGTTGTTCTTTGCATAGATCGCGTTGTTTTCCTTGCCACCAATCTGCGCATATCCGATACCGGAAGTATGAGTGAGCAGGTCGCGGATAGTGATCTGCCTTTTGGCAGGAACGGTGGTATAGGTAGTGTCTGCAGGATTGTATTTGTCGAGTACCTGAGGGTTCTTGAATGAATGTATATAGTTGGAGATCGGATCGTCGAGAAGGAATTTCCCCTCTTCGTACAGTATCATAGCCGCCACGCTGGTGATTGCCTTGGTTTGTGAGGCTATCCTGTAGATCGCGCTTCTCTTCAGGGGAGTTTTTTCTTCCTTGTTGTCATATCCGAAGGCGCGGTAGTAAACGATTTTTCCATCTCGGATCACCAGGCCTACGGCGCCGGGTATTTTGCCCTTGTCGATGTATTCTTTTACTACTCCGTCGATACGCTGGAGGCGGGCCGTCGACATGTTCACTGACTCCGCTGGTGCTTCCGTCAGTTTTGCCGAAGTGGCGACAACGGGGGGTTTTGGTTTCTGGGCCTGGAGATTTGCGATAATTAAAAAGGCCGGTAAAGCCAGGCCAATTGATCTTCTCATGTTGATTAAGTATCTATTTGACAGAAAGATAAGGCATATCGCCGGAAGATCATTTGCCCTGAAGTTCCTTTCTTAGATCAAGATACTTCCGGTAATGCCGGTATGAAACCTTTATGTATTCCTGCAATTCATAGTCTGTTGCAAAGCGGACGAATTCTGCTTCGGGCCGGTATCTTTCGATGAACTGGTTGAGTTCTTCTCCCTTCAGTCCAGTGAGTTTGATGATCAGCACCCTGCTGAACCGGTGATCGATGAAGTGGATTTCTTCCTCCTCGAGCAATCGTTTCTGAAATGCCAGCATTCTTCTGTTACGGCGAAAATTAAACATGTTGATGAACTGATCCAGGTCCAGGCCCACGCTGCCCTGGTTGACGGAAAGCGAACTGCCGATACCGGGTTTCTGGAAATTGAAGGCCTTCGCATAGTCCTGCCGGTTTTCGATGGAATCCCGGCGATAGCTGGGGGGCATCACTCTTACCTCTTTGAGCAGTTCAGTATTCACGTGCAGGGAAATCTCAAAGTTTTGAAGGTTGCCAATCGAAGTGATGGGATACTTTGGTGTGGGTCGCCCAAGATATGAGAACCAGATGGAATCATTTGTATTGGCAATAATAGAGTAGCGGCCCAGGGAATCGGATGCCACTCCCCTGCCCGAGGTGGTCATCACGCTGACGGCTTCGAGCGGCCGGTACTGCGAAAAGTCGTACACCCTACCCGACACTCTGACCTGCGCCTGAGACAAATCAGGGAGCCATGCCGAGAGCAGTGTGAGGAGGCAAATGGGAATATAAAACCTGGGGAAATCCAATTTTCGAGTGTGATATTAAGCTAAGGTGATCAAAAGCCATTCCCAAAGCGGGGATTTAACGTTGATTTTGCAGGTCGATCACCTGTTCAATGACATTAGGAAAGTGTTTATGTTCAAGCTCATGGATTTTACTGGCCAGTGTTTCGGGAGTGTCGCCAGGTTCTACCAGCACCCTGTCCTGAAAGATGATGTCGCCATTGTCGTAATGCTCGTCAACAAAATGGATGGTAATGCCCGTGACGGCTTCTTTTGCGCTGATCACGGCTTCGTGTACCTTTTTGCCATACATACCCTTGCCTCCAAAGAGAGGTAAGAGAGCCGGGTGAATATTGATAATTCGACCCTGAAAGGCATTGATTACGGTGACTGGCACCTTCCAGAGGAAGCCGGCAAGGACGATGAAGTCGATCCTCGCCGCTGAGAGTTCTTTGAGGTAACCGTTGTTAAAAAAGGCTTGTTTTTCGATCAGAAGGGTAGGTATGTTCTTTTCAGCCGCTATCCCGAGGACCCCCGCCTCCGGGTTGTTACAGACGATCAGGGCGACAAATATTGAGGGGTGATGTGTGAATTTCTCGATGATTTTCCCGGCATTACTACCGGCGCCTGAAGCAAAAATGGCGATCCTTGTCATGCTCAAAACTAGTGGAAAAAAATTTTTAAATCCCGCTTGACAATTGAATGACAATTTAAAAAAATGCGAATGCGAAGCTTCTGTTGAATCTCCTGAAACCCAAGCTGGTATTGACTTAAAATTTTTTTAAACATGTTGATAGAATGTTAAAATCCTGACTTATTTTTGCACCCAATCACCGGAGATTTTTCCACATAATTGAGTCAGATTCAACTGATATGATTGACAAAAGACCAGGTGTTATAAGTCTTGTATCCTTCCTCATCGTTCTCCTATTGTTGTCAGGCACTCAGTCGTTTTCACAGGATGGCGCTGTCATCTTTCAGCAGAATTGCGCATCCTGCCATGCTGTGAACAAAGACCTTACGGGACCGAGACTGGCAGGGGTTGAAGAAAGAGGGCCCTGGAGCGATCGCAAGAAATTGTACGACTGGATCCACAATCCGGCCAAGTTCATGCAGACGGATCCTTACACCCAGGGCTTGAAGGCGTCGCACGGAAATGTAATGATGCAGGGTTTTCCACAACTTTCAGAAAAAGAAATTGACGCCATACTCGCTTATGTGAAAAAGGCAGGTGCAGCAGCTCCTGCAGCTGGTGCTGCGGGCGCGGCCGTGGACCCGTCCCAGGCCAAATATGACGACGACGACAACTCCATATTGTATGGCATCCTTACATTGATCCTTGCGGTTGTGGCCCTGGTGATGCTGCAGGTGAACAGTAATCTGAAAAAACTTGCCGACGACAAAGACGGGGCGCCTTCGCATGAACCCATTCCTTTCTATCGTAATAAGAGCTATATCACCCTCCTTACACTGATCCTGTTCGTGGTCGGCGGATTTTATGTGGTAAAAGGAGCGATCGGACTCGGTCGTCAGAAAGACTATCAACCCGTTCAGCCCATATTTTATTCCCATAAGGTGCACGCAGGCAAGAACCAGATCAGCTGTCTTTACTGTCATGGCGGCGCCATGGAAGGCAAACACGCGAATGTGCCTTCGATCGGCACCTGTATGAACTGCCACATGACCATCAATGAATACACCGGTGAAAAAATATTCCGCGAAGACGGCAGCGAGGTAGACGGCACCGCTGAGATCCAGAAAATCTACGCCGCCTCAGGGTGGGACCCAGGCACAAAAAGCTATACCGGTGAAACCAAACCGGTGGAATGGGTGAAGATCCACAGCCTTCCTGATCACGTTTATTTCAATCATTCCCAACATACAGTTGCCGGTCAGGTACAATGTCAGACCTGTCACGGGGAGATCCAGAATATGGATGAGGTTCATCAATTTGCCGACCTAAGCATGGGCTGGTGCGTCAACTGCCACAGGACAACGAAAGTAAATTTCAACAACGAGGCCGGTGACAAGGGCAACCAGTTCTATAGCATCTATGAAAAATATCATGATGAGATAAAGAGCGGTAAGCGAGATGGCGTTACCGTCATGGACATCGGTGGTATCGAGTGCCAAAAATGCCATTACTAACACAAAGGAGCCGGAAGGTTAACCGGCATCAGATCTTTTTTCAACTGCGACAAGGTTTTCCGGTTCCTCGGAGTTTGTGGCAAAATATCATATATGTCTAAGAAAAAATACTGGCAAAGTTTTTCAGAATTCAACGAAAGTGTCCGGCAGGAAAAGCTGGCTGCTGATGAGTTTCAGGAAGACCTTCCTATTATCAGTCCTAATGCCGGCAGGGAAGCCGACTCCGACAGTTCCGGCTCTTCAAGGAGGGATTTTCTGAAATATATGGGATTCAGCACCGCTGCTGCCGCGCTGGCTGCCAGTTGTGAGGTTCCGGTAAGAAAGGTAATTCCCTTCCTCAACAAACCGCAGGACGTGGTGCCCGGTGTGTCTGATTATTATGCCACAACCTTTGTTTCCGAAGGAGAGTCCGTGCCTGTTGTAGCCAAGGTGCGTGACGGACGTCCGATCAAACTGGATGGAAACAATCTTTCTTCCTATACAGAGGGCGGTAGTTCCGCCCGTATTCAGGCTTCGGTACTTGACCTTTATGACACTTCCAGGCAGCGTTTTCCCATGGCCGACGGCCATTCCGTATCCTGGGAGCAATTGGATAAATCTATAGCCACTGCCCTGGCAAAAGTTGGGTCGCAGCCCATTGTTTTGCTCACCGGCAGCGTCACCTCCCCCACCACTAAACTGGTCATCAACGAATTCAAAACAAAGTATCCTTCCGTCAGGCATGTCCAGTACGATGCGACTTCATATTCCGGCATGCTCCAGGCCAATGAATCCAGTTATGGTAAAAGGGCCTTGCCTAAGTATCATTTCCAGGAAGCACAGGTAGTGGTCAGTCTTGGCGCTGATTTTCTTGGCACCTGGCTCGATCCGGTCACCTACCAACGCTGGTATTCCAAGAACAGAAAGGTGTTGGATGGCAAGCTCTCCATGAGCAAACACTATCAGTTCGAGAGTATACTTACAATGACTGGTGCCAATGCCGATGAACGCTTTACTCACAAACCTAGTGAAACGGGTGCCGTCGTAGTGGCAATCTACAATGCCATCACAGGTAACGGTGCATCCGGGATCAGCAATCCTAAACTTCAGAAAGGAATTCAGAAGGCTGCTGCAGACCTGAAAGCGGCAGGTGGTGCCGCACTTGTTGTCTCTAACAACAATAATGTAAATATCCAGATTGTCGTTAATGCGATCAATGAAGCTATCGGCGCTAATGGGAAAACCATCGACTGGAGCGGAACCCTGCAGACCAAACAATCGATAGACAGTGAAATAACCGCACTGGTGGCAGATATGAATGCAGGCCGGATAGGCGCGCTGATCATTAATGACGTCAACCCTGTTTATAATTATCACAACGCCAAAGGCTTTGCCGATGGCCTGAAAAAGGTGCCCGTCTCAATCGCGATGAGCTACAAGCAGGACGAAACCGCCGAGCTTTGTAAATACAGTGCACCCGTTCATCACTTCCTCGAAAGCTGGGGTGATGCCGAGCCATACACCGGGTATGTCAGTATGATGCAGCCCACGATCTCCCCCCTGTTTTCAACCCGGCAGTTCCAGGAATCTCTGCTGAAATGGGCAGGTCATGCATCCAATTACGAAAACTTTTTCCGCAACTACTGGCAGACAACGCTGGGCGGTGCGGATAGTTACAATAAAGCCCTGCAAGAGGGAGTCATCGAATCTGGTTCTACAGCACCCGCAGGAGGAACGTTTAACGCCGGGGTGGTCGCAGGTGCAATATCTGCGATTGGATCATTTCCCAAAGGAAGCGGACTCGAACTGGTGTTGTATGAAAATGTGGCCATGGGCGATGGCCGCCAGGCCAACAATCCCTGGTTGCAGGAATTACCTGACCCCATTACCAAGGCGGTCTGGGATAATTATGTGATGGTATCACCCAAGGTGGGAAGGGAATTGCTGAAGGTGGATATTTCAAAACAACGTGATGCAGACGAATACGAAGTGCATCCCGACCGTGCTGTGGTAACTGTGAAAGCGGGTGGAAAAGAAATTGCTCTTCCTGCCCTGATCGTTCCCGGTATGAATGACGACACCATTGGCATCGCACTTGGATATGGCCGGAGAAGCGCAAGCAACACAGACGAAGACACCGCAAGGAAGATAGGCCGGGCTGTGGTTGGAGCAGGCAAAAATGCTTATGTGTTCACTTCTTACAATGGAGCCACGATCGAACGCACTCTGCCTTCCGTGACGCTTACGGTAACCGGAGATATGTACAAGGTTGCCCAGAACCAGACCCACAACAGCTACGAGAACCGTCACAATGTTGTGCAGGAACTGACCCTGGATGAAATTAAAAAGAATCCTACCACCATCCTCGATGAACGTAAAGCAGAGATGGCACCCTGGGGTGGTCTCGATAAATTTGAAGAAGACGGATCACCATACCCGGTTTTTGACCGGCCCGGCGCGCGTTGGGGTATGTCTATCGACCTGAACTCCTGCTATGGTTGCGGCGCCTGCGTTATCGCCTGTAATGCCGAGAACAATGTGCCTGTTGTCGGCAAGAACGAAGTGTTGCGTTTTCACGACATGCACTGGCTGAGGATCGACAGGTATTTCACCGGGGATCTTAACGATCCTGAATCCATCCAGACCGTATTCCAGCCGATGCTTTGCCAGCATTGCGACAATGCGCCCTGCGAAAACGTTTGCCCTGTTGCGGCAACCAACCACAGCAGCGAGGGCATCAACCAGATGGTTTATAACCGTTGTATCGGAACAAGATATTGCGCCAACAACTGTCCTTATAAAGTACGCCGTTTCAACTGGGCCGATTACACCGGCGCGGACAGTTTCCCTGACAACCAGCATCCGTCCGGGGTTGGTGAACTCAATGACGCGGTGTATATGATGAATGACGACCTGACCAGGATGGTGCTGAACCCCGATGTTACCGTGCGCAGCCGTGGGGTGATGGAGAAGTGCACCTTCTGTATCCAGCGTCAGCAGGAAGGTAAGCTGAAGGCAAAGAAAGAAAACAGACCGCTTGCTGATTCAGATTCAAGTGTGGCTTGTGCAAGTGCCTGCCCCGCAGACGCAATCGTCTTCGGCAATGTGCACAACAAAGAAAGCATGATCAACAAGGTGCGGAATGAATCAAAGAACAGATTATTCTATGTGCTGGAGCAGACACACACGCTTCCCAGTGTCAGTTACATGGCCAAGGTGAGGAACTCACCGGTTTCGGGAGGTCATCATGAGGAAGCGGAAACAGCGGAAACAACGGAGCATTAGAGTAGTTCTGGCAAACTTGTAATAAGAGGTTAAGATCAAAATAGTCTTATGTCATTAATGAAATACGAATCACAGGTAAGGCCTCCGCTGGTAGATGGCACCAAGGATTATCATCAGGTAACCGAGGACATCGTCAGACCAATAGAGGTAAATCCGAGCCGTTCATGGTGGGTGGGTTTCCTGGTCGCCGTTGCGATGCTGATATTCGGGATATATTCCGTTACCCGTGAAGTGATCTATGGAACCGGCCAGTGGAATCTCAACAAAACCGTGGGCTGGGGTTGGGATATTACCAACTTCGTGTGGTGGGTAGGTATCGGGCATGCAGGTACCCTCATTTCCGCCATCCTCCTGCTTTTCAGGCAGGGGTGGAGAACCGGTGTGAACCGCGCAGCGGAAGCGATGACCATCTTCGCGGTATTGTGCGCCGCCCAGTTTCCCCTCTGGCACATGGGTCGTGTATGGCTGGCCTTCTTCGTGTTCCCTTACCCCAATACGCGGGGACCTGTGTGGGTGAATTTCAACTCTCCCCTCCTCTGGGATGTGTTCGCGATCTCAACTTATTTCACCGTATCGCTCCTGTTCTGGTATACCGGTCTGCTGCCCGACCTGGCCACCGTCAGGGACAGAGCCAAGCTTAAATGGAGGAAGGCGATGTACGGTGTCCTTTCCTTCGGCTGGACCGGATCAACCAAGCACTGGCAGCGTCATGAAAGTCTTTCACTGGTACTTGCCGGACTGAGCACCCCGCTGGTACTTTCAGTACACACCGTGGTATCCTTCGACTTCGCCACCTCCGTTATTCCGGGCTGGCATACAACCATCTTCCCACCCTATTTCGTCGCAGGAGCCATCTTCTCGGGATTTGCCATGGTGCAAACCCTTCTGCTGGTGACGCGGAAGGTGCTCAATCTGAAAGAATACATTACCCTCGAACATATCGAAGTGATGAACAAGGTAATCGTGCTCACCGGATCAATAGTGGGTATCGCTTACCTGACGGAATTGTTCGTGGCCTGGTACGGGCAGAACCCCTATGAGAACTGGGCATTCATGGAAAACAGGGCCAATCCATTCAGTCCTTACGGATGGGCCTATTTCCTGATGATGAGTTGTAATGTGTTGTCGCCGCAGATCTTCTGGTTCCGGAAAATGCGAAGAAACATTACGGTGACCTTTTTCATGTCAGTGATCGTGAACATCGGCATGTGGTTCGAACGCTTTGTGATCATTGTTACCTCGATCTACAGGGATTATCTCCCGAGTAGCTGGAGTACTTATTACCGGCCTACGATTTATGAGATCGGGTTTTACATGGGAACTTTCGGGTTCTTCTTCACCTGTTATTTCCTGTTCTCGAAGTTCTTCCCGGTTATCGCAATTGCGGAGATCAAGCATATCCTGAAGAAATCAGGCAAGTCTTATAAAGAGCAAATGGGTGTTTTGGAAAGTAAACCGTCAGAGGAGCTTTTCCATGAGACACAAGCGGAACACCATTGATATTAATTTTGAATTTTTAATCAAGCTGAATGGCTATACACAAATTTGTTGTCGGTTGTTTCGAGGAGGAAGAAACGATTTTTGAAGCAGTGAGAAGAGTCAGAAGATCCGGGTACAAACTTCACGACGTGTACACACCCTTCCCGATCCATGGACTGGATAAGGAGATGGGCCTTCGCGAAACCAGCATTCATACTGCAGGGTTTATCTATGGGCTTACCGGCACCGCCACGGCTCTCGGGGGGATGTCCTGGGTGTTCACAGCAGACTGGCCACTGAATCTCGGTGGCAAACCGCATTTTGCTTTGCCTGCCTGGATCCCGATCATCTTTGAACTGACCGTGCTTTTTGCGTCGGTGGGTATGGTGCTGACCTTCTGCTATCTCTGCCAGATGGCCCCATTTGTAAGGAAACACCATTTTCACCCGCGGGCAACGGATGATAAATTTGTGATGGTCATCGACTGCTCGGCGAAGAACAATGAATCGGAAGTGAGTGAATTTCTGAGCAGTCTTGGCGCCACGGAGGTCAATGTGCAACATGCCGAAACAGGCTGGTGGCTTGGTCGTTATGACAAACAACAAAAGTTATTGGCAGAAGAAGTGGTAACACATTAAGGAACCGGCCCTTCAGTGGAGATAAAATTTATGCAACGCAAATGAAAAAACTATCGATCATATCTGTCCTGGTGCTGGCGGTTTCCATCTGGGGTTGTTCTGACGTCAGAAGAAGCCCCGGAAGGGCTTACATGCCGGACATGGTATACAGCAGGGCCTATGAAACCTATGCCAGTACGGCGAATCTCGACTCGCATGGCATTCATTACGACAAGAGACCCGTGCCGGGCACTATCAAAAGAGGAGAATTATTTCCCTTCCCCCTTTCCCAGGATAAGTCGGGCGACTCAACAAATTATGTGCTTTCCCGCCAAATCTCCAATCCACTTCCAACCTTGAAACCAGTGCAGATGAAGGAAGCAGAAAGGTTATACCTGGTCAACTGCGGCATTTGTCACGGAATGAAACTCGACGGCAATGGTCCACTGTATAATGGAGGCAATGGTCCTTTTGCCGCCGCCCCCAAGAACCTGATTGAGGACCCGGTGGTAAAAGTGATGCCTGCCGGGCAGCTGTTTTACTCTATTAGCTACGGAAAAGGCCAGATGGGGCCTTATGGTCCCCAACTGAGCACTACCCAGCGCTGGATGGTGGTTCATTATATTCAGTCTAAGCAGAAAGGTGGGGAAACTCCGTCTTCGGGTAAAGATTCCACGTCTGCGGGCAAAAAAGATTCCGTTTCAACCACTAAAAAAGCTACGGCTGTCGGAACTTTGCGAAATGATGCTTTGGTTAACCGCGGGAGTGAACCGGCGACAAAGAATGGGACCGCTTTCAAATTTTAAAAAAGGCAACAGAAAAGAAAAAAGGTAGAGCATGGCAAGTAAAGAATTATTTCAGATCACCCCGAGTTACAGGAACTGGTCCATCGGCCTGATCGCCATCGGCGTGTTGTCACTGATCGTTGGCTATATGCTGTACGGAACGGGTGATGTTCATGAAAAAACCCGTTTTTGGGCCGCGCTTCTACAAAACAGCACCTATTTTCTGTTCACGATCAATGCCTGTATGTTTTTTATCTGCGCCACGATCCTGGCCTGGAGCGGCTGGCAGATGGCCTTTCGCAGAGTTGCCGAAGCCATAAGCGCAGCCGTGCCCATCATTGGATTGATCACCCTGATCATCCTGCTCTGCATTGTGTTTGGCGGGCACGAAATGACCCATATTTATCACTGGACGGACCACGAGGCGGTGGCCAAGGATCCAATATTAAAAGGTAAGTCACCATTCCTTAATGTTTCGTTTTTTACCATCTGGACCATCCTCACTATCGGTCTTTGGTCAATTCTGGGTTATAAGGTCAGAAGGATATCCATTGCAAACGATGCAGGTCCGGTGGATGTAGTGAGGGGGAAAAAGTATGTCTGGAAAAATACCGTCTGGGCGGCATTGTTTATTGTTTGGTTCGCGCTTACCGTAATGTCTACCACACCCTGGCTCTGGCTGATGAGTATCGACGCACACTGGTATTCCACCATGTACAGCTGGTACACTTTTGCCAGCACCTGGGTTGCGGGCCTTTCGCTGATGCTGCTTTTTGTGGTCTACTTCAAGAACAATGGCTACCTGGAATACACCAATATTGAACACATACACGACATCGCGAAGTTCATATTTGCCTTTTCCATCTTCTGGGCCTACCTGTGGTTTGCCCAGTTTATGCTCATCTGGTATGCCAATATACCAGAAGAAACAGTTTATTTCAATCCAAGACTCTCGGGTACATACAGCGGAATATTCTGGTTCAGTTTCATTATCAATTTCGTTGCTCCACTGTTGTTATTTATGAAGAGGGGATCAAAGAGAAATTATGGAACGGTGACCTCTATATCATTGCTGTTGGTTTTTGGGCACTGGCTGGACTTTCACCAGATGGTATTCGCAAGCGTGGCGTCTGAACATGTGGTGCTGAATTTATTTGATTTTGGACTGGCGCTCGGATTTGTAGGAGTTATAATGCTCGTCACCGGCCGGGTACTCAGCAAGTATCCGATGGTGGAGAAGAATCATCCTTTCACCAAAGAAAGTATTATTCACCATACCTAATCCTGTTAACGGTGCATGATTGTGCGTAAAAATATTTGAACCTCATGTCTACAACTGCAATTTTTTTGTTGGCTATACTGGCTCTTGGCTTTCTGATCACCTTTCAGATCGCAAAGGCGAGTGAGTATGTTTCCGTACTAAAGGGAGAAAAGAAAGCCTTTGAGCAGACGAACAGGATCAACGCCTTCCTGCTGGTGGTCTTCCTTGTGCTCGGGCTGGTGGGCATCTGGTGGTGCCACGACCTGCTGTACAAAAAAACATTGCTGCCTTTTCCATCCGCGTCAGAACACGGCGAGAAGATCGACAACATGATGTTCATTACGATCGCGGTTACGGGAGTCGTATTCTTTCTTACCCAGATCCTGTTGTTCTGGTTCTCCTATAAGTACCAGTACAACGAGAAGAAAAAGGCCTATTTCTATCCCCATAATACAAACTGGGAAATACTCTGGACCACCATTCCCGCGATTGCGCTGGTTGTTCTGGTCGGCTATGGCCTGTACTACTGGTACAATATTACGGGTGACGCGCCTGAGAATTCCATGCAGGTTGAGATCACCGGGAAACAGTTTGGCTGGATCTATCGTTACCCTGGCAAGGACAATGTTTACGGAAAAAGATATTATAAGAATATTGACGACACCAACAATAATGAACTGGGTTTACTTTGGGATGATAAATACAGCCATGATGACCTTGTAACCACAGAAGCCATGTATCTGGTGAAAGGACAGTCGGTGAGGATCAATATATTTTCCAGGGACGTGATACATGACGTGGGTATGCCGCATTTCAGGATGAAGATGGACGCCGTTCCGGGCACGCCTACCACCGTGCATTTTATCCCGAAGTACACTACGGAGGAAATGAAGAAGATTACGGGTAATTCGAAATTCGAATATGAAATTGCCTGCGACCAGATGTGTGGCAATAGTCATTATTCCATGAAGGGTATTGTGAAAGTGGTCACACCCGCTGAATTTGTATTGTGGAGAGCCAAGCAAAAGCCGAAGTATCTGATGGCTTTTCCGGACAAGGATCCCAGTAACAAAACAGCAGTAGACACTACAGCATCGGCCACAGCGACTCCTGTAGCGATGACTAGTTCAAAGACGGAAGCACCAAAAAATTAAAAAGATTGTCATGAGCGACGAAGCAGCAATGTACGGACAACCAGAAATAGTTACTACTCATGAAGCTCACCATGATGAGCACCATGTGCATCACCATAAAGAGACCTTCATTACGAAGTATGTATTCAGCATGGATCATAAAATGATCGCCAGGCAATTCCTGATCTCGGGAATGACGTGGGCAGTCATTGGTGGGTTGATGTCAGTACTGTTCCGCTTACAACTCGGATATCCGGATCAGAGCTTTCCGATCCTGGAAGACATACTTGGAAAATGGGCCAAGGGTGGAAAGATCACCGCGGAAGCCTATTATGCCCTCGTGACGATGCACGGCACGGTACTGGTTTTCTTTGTATTGACCGGCGGGTTGAGCGGCACCTTTGCCAACTTTCTCATT
>Ga0193752_1001404_pt1 | contig 20085 bp, 13 predicted proteins | sample H1c1metaG_FD_144924 | JGI IMG/M metagenome (GOLD analysis project Ga0193752, IMG submission 144924) | Soil microbial communities from a riparian zone of the East river system, Colorado, United States - H1c1 | ecosystem: Environmental > Terrestrial > Soil > Riparian zone | place: USA: East River...
CGCTCTCACCATCCGAAGTCGTGAACCGGGCGGTACCTAAGTTGTACTGCGTGTCGAACATGCGCGTTTCAGCGTTGTGCATAGCGACTTGCACGAACTCAGGCAGGGCGGTCTCCGCGACAACGTTGCCAGCGCTATCCACCACGCCCCTACGCATGGATGGATAGAGATAGCGGTCGGGATCACCGACTAACAAAGACCAAGCGCTAGCTTCGCCATCGAATGCGACGTGGCAGCGTTCTCTTGCCCGCTCCAACAGGAAGGGACCGATAGTATTCTTGGCAATGTAACCCGTGATGTCTTCCTTCGAGTAGTAGGCCCCCATTTGCTTGCGGTTGATGTACTTTTCGAAAATATAGCCAAGCACGTCCGGATTTATTTCGGTACCGGATGCCAGCGGGCGGTCGTCGAGATGCCAGTCGTAGGCATCAAAGAAGCGGAAGAGGCGCTCGAACGCCTCGTCGGGAATGTCGATGTCCGGATTTGCCTCCTCCAATTCATGTACATCGAACAAACCGCCGTTGAGATATGGAATGTCGCCGAGAAGCGCATCCAATTCAGCTCCACGCGGTTTTCCAAGTCCCAAACCTTCGTGGAACAGCCGGCGCAGGAACTTTCGATAAAACGAATGAAATTTTCCCTTGCCGGCTTTCAACTGTATCTGGCGTAACCGCTCGCCAAGATAGTTCCTATTTCCATCCAGAAATCCTTTCTTCTGGATGAAGTACACAAACATGAGCCGGTTCAGCATTAGCGAGGCGTACCACTGCTTGCTGGCTTGGCTCGTAATTCCGGCGATGAACTCTGTGAACTGACCGTGCTCATCGGAGAATCGCGTATAGAAAGCCTTGGTGACGCGGTCGCGGTCGAAGGCGTCGCGTAGTCGCTGCGAAGCCAACGTCAGCGTAATCGACTCCTCTTCGTTGAGCGCAAAAGCGATGTGCTCTAACTTTTGACGTAGCAGTTCGCAGCTTGTGCCCTTGTGCCAGGTGTGAGTGCGCGTTGCCGCAGGCTGACCTGGCGCATGTGAAACCCAGAGCCACGTCTGGATGGTCCGCGCGTCGTCTGTGAAAATCACCAGGTGTTCGTGGGCAAGTTTTCCAGCTTCTTTCTCGATCTTGAGCAAGATTGGCCGCGGCGGTATGCCACCGGATGCGTCAGGCGAGCAGTGGAAGATAGTGACGCCACGCTTTTGCGCAACTTGCTTGAGCGTGAAGGCAGAACCGCCGATCTGAAGCAAATGATGTTGCGTCGCTGCCCGATCCCAACCGTATTCATTAAATAGCTGCTCGAAGCGGAAGGCTTCGAGCAGCTCCTGAAAGCGGATGGGCTCAATGGGCATCGGTTTTACTCACGAGAATTCAGACCAGTCCCATGGTGCAAATCAGTTTGGGCTCACGCTGTACATCCGACTCCTCAATCACCACGAAGCGGCCTTGTTCACGAAGGGTCAATGCCAGTTCCGCCAGTTTGTGGTCATCAAGTCCGGCTTTGAGCTGACGATTCAGCGTATCTGCTGCAGTCTGGAAAAGAGGGAACCGATAGAGCTCCTCGAGCGCCTTGTCTATCCATCGCACGTGCGTATCGGTAATAAATAGATCGCGTTTGTCACCGATGCTGGCGCGATAACGCTTCAGCCGCTCGTAGGTCTTAAAACGCGCGCCAGATGGCCGCCCTAACGCGCCGCCTGTGGTTTTCTCTTCCTCGACCAGGTGCGCAACACCCTTTTGCGTCAGCTCGTGGTGCCGCTCCATCCGAGGTAAAGCCGGAGTACTCGAACTGCACTCCGCCGCCTTGAGGATGGTGAGCTGAGACTGGGTAACGGCCTGGCCCTGCTCATCCATCCACGCCAGCGCGTCGTTCCCAGCAGCGGTGCGCATGTAGACGAGCACGCCCTTTGTCCCAGACGGGGCAGGCACGAATGCCTTAGTGGCGTAGACGACGTTTGGCAGCGCCTCGATCTTGGCGGCCAGCGTTTGGTCTGCATCAAGGGCATTCTTCCAGATTTGATAGGCATACGAGGCCAAGTCAACTTCGGTGTCACCCTCGCCGTCGAGAATGCCATTCTTCTCTGTGTATAGATCACGGATGGCGCCGTCGTTCTTATCGTCGTCGAAAAACGTCTCGTCGGAACCAACGACTTCGCGGTTCTCGATAAGGCGTTGCCGTACCCGGGCGCGCAGACGGATTAAGCGTTCTACACCGTCCGCGGGCATAAACGAGTAGCAGAGAATTTGATCGGATTTCTGCCCAATGCGGTCAACTCGGCCCGCGCGTTGAATCAGACGGATGATTGCCCACGGCAGGTCGTAGTTCACAATGGCCGCACAGTCTTGGAGGTTCTGTCCTTCCGATAGGATGTCGGTAGCAATGAGAACGCGGATTTCGTCTTCCGGGCGTACCCGAGCTCGCTTGCCGTTTGATTCTGGTGAGAAACGCCATGCCAAATCGGTGGGGTCGGCGCTTTCCCCTGTCGCTTCCTCCACCTGCTTAATGCCTTTGGCAGCGAGTTGTACCTTGAGATACCGCGCCGTGTCGGCGAATTGAGTAAAAACTAGTAGTTTGTCCGTACCATGCTTCTTGGATGCAAGCCGAATCAACTCGGTCAGTTTCGCATCCTGTGCCGGATTCCATTCGCCGCAGTAGCCAAGCGCTCCAATGAGCGCCCGCGCATCGGTCAGGAGATCGACCGCGAGAGCCTTTCCGAACAGCGACGATGGAAGCCATTTGAATCGGGACTTGAGCGTAAGGGAATACGCCTTATAGACCTCGGCGGCGCGGCGACGGAAATCCTCTTCGGAACGCAGCGCCATTCCTCCGGATACAGGGGCCGGACGTTGGTCTTCCTCGTCTTCATCCTCCTGCAATGAGAGTGCATCGTCGGCATCTTCGTCGTAGTACCGCGTATCGAGCAATTCCGCCGCCTGTGTGCCGAGAGGAATCTCCAGCCCATGTTCGAAAGCATGTATCACGACGAAATTCCGCAAGACGTGACGCTCGACCGAGAGAAGGAAGGCGGGACCGGCGCTTTCCAGGCGCTTAAACAGGTTTGTGCGGCAGAATCCCATAAGGCGATTCCCGGCGCGAGAAAGGCCATCTATGATTTTGTTTTGTTGTGCGGTCGGCGGATGCTGGGGGTTGGGAGCCAAATAGTTGCCAATCCCATAGCGTGGGAGCGTTAGTGTGTTAACTACACTAACTACTGTCGCGGAGTAAAACCGCGCGTATGGATCAGCAGGATTCGAGTCGTCAATCTTGAACTTCAAATTCTTGGGAACGCGCGTGGGAAAGTACGAGCGGCGCCCGTCCGCAAACTGCAGATATCTCCGGCCATTTGACGGATCCACCTGCGCATAGTGTTGCATGATGAAACCACGCGTTCGCCGAACCATGTAGAGGCGCATAAGGTCGCGCCAATCATCAGTATCCGAACTTTGTTCAAACGCCTTAATTGATCGCACTGGGCATTGATGCCTGCGAATGAATTCGTGCTCACCACCGAGAAGACTGATCAGCTTTTCCGGCCGAATACCGATGTCGACATCGTCCTTCAAGAAAAGCGAAAGTTGCGCGGATAGATCTAGATAGGTCTTGTTGTAAGGTGTTGCGGACAATAGAATGCAAAGGCTCTCGTTGCGTTCGATGTAGTCGCGAATGACCTTAAATCGTTTGCCTTCGCGATTGCGCAGATTATGTGACTCATCGATCAGCACTACCCGATAGCGCCGTGTCCTTTCCGGCAGCTCTTGAATCGCCCTGGAAATTGGTAGCACTTTGGCGTGAAGCCGGTATCGGTGAACATAGTCTTCCCACATTGGAACCAAATTCTTTGGGCAAAGAATCAGGGCTTCCGTGTGAAAGTCGTCCTCAAATACCTTAGCGAGCGCGGTCGCCATCATGGACTTGCCTAGGCCGACCACATCCCCAATTACGACGCCGCCGCGTTTGTGAAGATGATGGGCGGCGATCTTGACGGCCGCGACCTGGAAATCGAACAGTTGGTTGCCAAAGATTGCTGGAATCTGGAACTCGGACAGGCCTGCGCGCGCATCCTGTGCCAGGTGATAGGCCATCTTCAGATACACATGGTACGGCGGTATCAACTTTTCGCCGGCCCAACTCGATTCGATGATGTCGGCTAGCTCATTCGATATGTCGACACACCACCTATCTGCCCAACGATCTTCGAACCAGGCGACCAGCTTATCGCAGGCGTCACCATCGAGAACGTCAACATTCAATTCGCCCTGCTTGGAGAGACCTGCGAACGTAAGATTGCTGCTGCCAAGGTAACCCACAATTGGGTTGATAGGGTCCTTTCGATGGAGTAGATAGAGTTTGGCGTGCAACCCATGTCGCAGGTACACCTTGACAACCACGCGCTTTGCACGGATTTGTGCGGCTAGAGTGCGCAACACGCTCTCGTCGTAGTTCGTCGGTACGCCGAGAATAAGCTGCTCTCGAAATTCTTCGGCGATACGTCGCTTCTCGCGTAGCGCAGTCTGATTGTCGAGCTCATCGTGTCCCGCCACGGTGCGCAAAGCCTGGCGCAGTTCGTCGCTCGGGGAGACATGCATACCGACAAGGAGGCGGCAACAATGCCCGTCGTTGCCTTCCCACTTGTCGACATATCCAGCCAGATGTCTCCAGCCGCGAAGATTGAAGTAGCCCACGCAGAAGTCGGCACGTTCAGCGACATTTAGCGTTTCCTGCAGGGCAGGTAAGAGCGCTTTCTCGATGTTGTCGAAAATTCGGGGCATGAGTTATCGCTGTCCGCCAGTGACGCCAAGGTTCATTGTTAGATTACTTCAAACCGGGTTTAGATAAGTACAATGAGGCAAGGATAGTCCGTGATCGATCGAAGGTTTCTTGCTCATTGCGCAAGTAGTTTTGTTTGGGTGGCACTGGCGACCGCAACGCGAGTTTGGTTAAACGTAGTGCCTAAATGGAAGGGGAGGAGGAGGCTGATTTCCGAAGGGCGCGGCCGTCAGTATTTCCCCAACAGCATCGGCAAACTTGAGTGTCACGGGGACTCCATCGGCAAAGCCACAGGCGTTGTAGTTCAGCTTGGTGAGCATGAGGACATCGCTCATCGTGCGGTCGATGGGGACTCTGTCCGATCGAACGCTAACTTTGAGCCCATTAGGCACCTCCCAGCCCGGGTATCGACGCAGCCGAGGAACAAAACCTTTGGTCCAGAGATACACATTCCGTTCGTCAGCCTGGTAGTAGGAGCCTCGCATTAACGGTGTGTTGCCAACGGCTCGAAAGAGCTTGAGCGTGGAATCCTTCTTGATAGTGACGCCTACGACTTCGACATCGCTTCCAGCTCCATCGCGAAACCCGTTCATCTCCTCGCCGTTGAACGACGCACGGCCATGCAAATACAGCTCCTTGAGAATGCCGCCGCCTCGCCTGTACTCGTTCGCGACACTAGCCGCGATTTCTTTCGCGGCGAGATAACTGAGGTGATTCTGAAGAGTCTCTGGTGAATGCCACGGTCCCAACGCTCCTTTGAAAACCATGCCGTCGCCAGAATCGAGGAACATTTGGGCTGCGCAGCATGCCCATCGCGGGTCCGCGTGGGTTTCATCGCGTTTGAAAACGATTCCGACGTAACACACCCCAGGTCGAACATCCGCCAGTTTCCAGGGTCTTCCTCCGCACTTGTAGAAAACGGCCGTGCTTAAGCGCCAAGCGATCTCAGGCTGAATCGCGATGCTACCGCCCGAGTACTCGTCATTCGGAAGTGCCAGAATGTTTCCGAGTGTGCTTTCTTTCACTCCTTGCGTGATAACTTGATCGCGCAACAACCTTGCTTTGAGCTGGTTGTGAAAGTCTATCTCGTGAAGATAGACGTCCGCCTCTTTGTCTAACTCCTGAAAGAGTGACTGATTACGTTTGAACTGGCGCGCGCTCTGAGCATTCCGAAACGAAACATTTGTTTGTTTGGCGCTGTTCGCGGGCGCTTTCGATAACGGTCTGCAGTGGGTCTTGAGTCGATCCGGAACAACAACGAACCATAGGTCGGGTCGCGACTCATCCTCGCGACGAGCGGCAAGCAACCGATCTGAATACAGGCTGACTACACCGAATACGCGCTGATGCGGATCCGAAACCTCGAGGCGCTCATCAATCTCTCGATCCGTAAGAACGATCGTCGCGACCGGATCCACTTCCCACGCGGTCCTAAAAGCCGCTGAAAAGCCCGGAAACATGGGCCTGCTGGCATCGGTCGGATTCCGTCCCACCGGCCGCTGCGCCCATCTAACCCATCTACGGTAGAGTTCGACGCCTCTTTCCGTGCCAATGACTCCGGCGCGGACACCGTATGGACGGGCGATGTCGAGGGGCCCGTATAAAGTGAGGCCGTCCCTCGGGTCCTCGGCTGTCTGATCGAACGCGAACCTGAGCTCAGGCTCCGAGAGATATTTAAGCGGTCGAGCGTTCACAATTCGGTGTCTTCGTCATCGTCGTGTGAGTCATCGTCATCCTCGTCGTCCACATCCATAGCAGCATCATCCTCGCGATCCCCGACTCCTTCTAAAGCATTGGCGGAATCGTCAGTATTGTCCGACACAATCTCAACGGGTTTATCGGGATCAACGTAGTCAAAATCTGCGTCGAACTGAATCGGCACCGCGTCGATCATAAATGCCTCCGGCGAACCTATCTCCAACGGGATCGCTCCTTGTCCATTCGCGAGCCAAGACGCAGCGGCAAGCATTCGATCTCGCCACGCATCATTCCACCAGTTCTTGCATTGATTCCTTCGCGCTTTGTGCTGACGATCGGCGCTCGTCCACAAGGTCTTGCCATCTGAACTAAAAAATACGTGGGCCTTCAACATGAGGACGAATTCAGAATGAAACGCCGGGATCGGTTGAATTGCGTAATGCCAATAGCGCAACCAGCTTTCACCTTTGCCATTGATGCGTGTCTTGTAGCCCACGACGCCACGTCTTCGCTTCTTCGTCAGACTCTCAAATTTGATCTCATTGTCGGGAACGAGGTCTTTCGGGAATGCGAAGGCAGTACGTCCTTCGGCAAGCACACGCGGCAGCAAGCCGCGACCTAATAGGAGCGAGTGCAGGGACTGCATGAGAAGCTGATAGGCGATATCTCGGTGCTCTCGCTCCATGGATGCGGGCTCCAAGCGAAACGTTTTGGTGCGGTCGACGTACAGAGAGTTCTGCAGGTGGCGGTTCACCGAGTTTGCCGGGGCGAATGTCCAGATGCCGCCTGGACTTTCCAAAGACGGCCAAGGCAGGTCGCGAGCAATCAGCGGACCAATTTCCTTGCTTCGTAGCTGATGCCAGTGAAGATCAAGAGTTTGCGCCCGCGAGCGAAACCAGTTGGAAGCAAAAGCCGTACGCGTCGTACCGATTGTGCGGCTCGTCCGGAATCGGGCTTTCCACCACTCATTCGTTGCACGAAAATCTTTTGCGGAAGCTCGTGGAACTCCATCGGAATCGAGCTTCTTGAGAAGTTGCGCCAGGCCGTCGTTCCAGCGTTGAGATTCGATGATATTCAACATGTTCACGCGAATGCCAACGTCACCGTGTGCGATGTCATCAATACGAAGGGGGATTACGAAATCGCGAAGATGCTCCTTTTTTGCAAGTGCTTGCGCGAGGTGAAGCTCCTTCTGGCAGCCGTCTTTGGTGTTAGCGCTCGCCGAAAGCAAATAAACAACTTTAACGGCCTTCGTGCGAATGACCTCTTCAATGTCTCCCCAGAAGTCCTCGCCGCCTACAAGCTTTATGATATCTGTCCAAACGCGATAACCCTCGTTGGCGAGTTGCGTTGAAAACCAAAGCGCGGCCGTGTTGTCCTCGGGATTTGCGTGGCTGATGAGTAGCCAATCCCTATTGGCTATCATTGGAGCCAATGATTTCGAGAATGATATCCAGCTGATGTGCCCACCAATACCCCTCCGAATCATTCATTTGACTTCGTCCTCTTCGGGTTTGTCAGCGTCGGAATGTTGGACGCCATTCGGCGCTGTCTTCCTCTTCAGCAGCTTCGCATTCTGATTCGTCGACCGACAGCAGAGTGATGCGATATCCCTTGCCCTGTACCAAGACCTGTTCAAATAACACGGCTCCGCGCCGCAGGTTATTAGATGTCCAATTTGAGCAGTTCGCTAGTTCGGTATTCGAGCAATCATCAAGCTGGCCCTCGTAAGTAGCAGCGAGCGATTTGGGGGGCAATGGCTGCCCGCGATTCAAATCGACAAACGGAAAACCGTTCGCGCGATAGATCTGATCGATCAGCGCATCTTTCGACACGATAAGCGCTCGCGCATCGCCGTGCAGATTGATGAACCGTCGCGCTGTTGCAATCTGGCTCGTCTTGTAACTGCGTGCGAGTTCGCATACGTCCTCTAGTCCTGGTTCGACGATCTTGTGCAAGTCAGCAGCAAACAAGACGCGGGGCATCAGAATTTCAGCGGCGAACTCATTTGCCTCCGCCTCCATCTTTGGCCGTGCGACTAGAGTCGTATCCAATTTCACGCGCATGTCTTGCGTCGTGCATCTGAAACCGCCTTCCGGGGACACATGCCAAGGATTCAGGTAATGGCCGAGCTCATGCCCAATTGTGAATCGCGGGCGCTCAGGCGTCGGATGCTGCCGGACCAGAATAACGCCTCGGCTCTTTTCTGGCGGTGCGACTAACGCGCCTTCAAACGCCTCTGTATCGATCACGCCGATTTCGGTAATTCCGACTGCGGCGGCAATCTCTTCAATCGGAATTGGAGGCTTTATGGGCAACAATTGCCGAATGACTGCTTCGGCTAGTGCGGTCGGATTGCCGAGATCGGCAAGCTCCATTCGGTCAATCTTTATCACTCTCGGATTTGTTCGGCGTCGCTGAGTTACGGTCGAGAATAACCCTAACAATGTCGAGAGTCTTAGGATCTAAGTCCTGAAGTTGCCGAAACATAACCCTTAAGTCTTCATTTACCTCATTTGCAGCAGGTTCCTCGCCAGCAAGGGTAGCTAGCGACACTCGAAAGTAGGTAGACATCTTCTTAAGTAGTTCGGCAGACGGGTTGGTGCTCTTGCCCATCTCAAGATCCCAAAGGTGACCTTTCGACATTTCGAGAGCATCAGCCACATCTTGAAGTGACTTTCCGCTCTTCAGCCGAAGGGCTTTCAATCGAATAGCAAACGACATATTGGGCAAACCTCCGCGCCGGCAGCTCACTTTATCACTCACGCGTTCGATATACCAGTACATTATCGTGCTGATTGGGGCTTTACTTAGGGGAGCGTTCGATTAAACTGTACGCCGGCATAACGCCATATAAGGAGTAGGACCTTGCCGAGACCGATTGGAACGACCGCCCGAACGGGCGAAAGCTGCCCCGAAAGCGGGGTGTGGAAGTCGCAGGATTCGCCTTCGACGACTGCTCCCATTGCTAAGGGAAACACCATGCCGCCGCATAACGGGCGCGCCGTAACCTGGACACTGACCGCCTACGCGTAAGCGGTAGAAACGTCAGTTAGTCCAAGAAAACCGCCGCCTGCTCTCGGGGCGGCGTTTTTCTTGAGCAGCGCCGAAGAGCCCGCGCGCGAGGCCTATCAAGGCCGTCTGCGGGGCATACATAAGAGTGGCGATGAACGCTCTTTGAGTTCACGCATAAAGTCGTAGTGTAGATACGATTTCTCGTTGTTTTTCAAAATTAGCCCTCGCCAAGCTTTGAAATATCCCAGATAATCGTATTGTGACTACGACTCCGACAAGTAAGCTAAATAGCCTATACCAGCGGCTGCCCATGGGTACGCCCGTGACCTCGCGCCAGCTCGCGGAGCTCGGTGTGTCCGCAGATTTGGCCGTGAGCTACGCGCGTTCGGGCTGGCTCACTCGCTTGGCTCGCGGAGTGTTCTGCAGAGCGGGGGACACGCCTCTATTGGGACCGAGTCTCGTTGTTCTCCAAGAGCAAATGCCAGGGCTTCACGTCGGCGGCAAGACCGCGTTGACGTGGCATGGGCTGCAGCACTTTGTAGAAGCAAGGCCCACGCTAACTTTGTTCGGTTGGGAAAATCGCGCACTTCCCGAGTGGTTCACCAGCCGCTTCCCAAGCACGTTCCGCCGTAAGCGGCTGTTCAAGGAGCCCCCGGCAAAGCCCATTCACGTTTCCTCATTGCCAGAACGTGCCGGCGCTGCGCTCGTGTCGAATCCTGAGCGGGCGTTCCTCGAGCTGCTCAGTGAGGTAGGGGTCCGGCAAACGCTGGACGACGTGCGCCTACTTGCGCGCGGTGTCGATACTTTGCGCGGCGATGTGCTCGCTGATCTGCTCAAGAAGTGCAAGAACGTAAAGACCGTGCGCCTTTGTCTATTGTTAGGGAGCGAGTATTCGCATCCGTGGTTCGCAAAGCTCGACGCGAAAACTCTGCCGCGCGGTAGCGAGTCCACTTGGGTTGCGCGTTCCGCAATGGGCACGTTGGTGCTGAAGCGATGAACGCGCACTACCTGGAAGTTGCACGCCTGATGGTGAGAATCGCGCGCAACGTATTCGCGGACGGTGTGTTTGCCCTTAAAGGCGGTACTGCGATCAATCTGTTCGTGCGTGATCTGCCGCGCCTGTCGGTCGACCTCGATCTCGTCTTTGTCGATCACACCCTGCCGCGCGATCAGGCACTGGCAGCAATGGGCAGTGCGCTCCAGGCGATCGCCGATCGCCTCAAGAAGCTCGGACTCGACGTGCCGGGTAAGAAGACGGGCGCCGCGGGAGATTCATATCTCAATGTACGCAGCCGCGATCTGCAGGTTGTCGTCGAGGTAAACGAAATCATGCGCGGCACGCTGCTGCCGACGCAGTTGCGGCCATTGCAACCGAATGCTCGAGGAATTCTCGGCGTCGACCTTGAGTTGCCCATACTCGCCGAGTCCGAGGTGTACGCCGGCAAGCTTGTCGCCGCGATGGACCGCCAGCACCCGCGCGATTTGTTCGATGTGCATCATCTATTCGAGGCCGGTGGGATTACGCCCGAAATGCGGCGTTGCTTCGTTGCGTATCTGTCCAGCCACAATCGACCCATACACGAAATTCTTGCGCCCACATTGAAGGACATCTCTGCGACGTTTGAAGGTGGCTTCGAGGGCATGGCACGCGATGCGGTTGACCTCAAGACGTTGTTAGCGGCGCGCGAGCGGTTGATCTCGGAACTGCCAAAAAGCCTCAGCTCAGCAGAACGTCAGTTCCTTTTCTCGTTGGCCGCGGCTGAGCCCGAGTGGGCGTTGCTCGGCTTTTCCAACCTCGGAGAAATGCCAGGACCGCGATGGAAGCTGCAGAACCTACAAACGCTGGCGAAGAAGAATCCGGCGAAGTTTCGGTCGCAGCAGGCGAAGTTGACTGAGCTATTGAAAGGCTGAAAGCAGAAAGTGATCACGTTGCATTGTTCTCACAAAGTTCGCGAGCTCATTAACTTGTCGAACAAGGTGCTGCATTGCGTCCAGGTATAAAATTCGGCAATTGAGGCCAAAGGCATCGACATCACCCGTTTCCTGTTGTCTTGCTCGCAAGCGTCTTAGACGCCACTTGTAGCTATCAATAAGAAACAGGGGGACACCGCATATCCCGAGTAGTGAGACAGCCGGTCCTGCCATACCATAGCGAAATTCTGACGATTCACCCGCGAGGGAGCATTTGTGGCGAATATTTACGAGCAGAAGAACGAAGACCTCTACAAATTGTTAGACAACGCCAAGAGCGGAGATGGCGCGACAATACTCATCCCCGATTTGCAGCGTCCGTATGTATGGACGCCAAATCAGGTCAGTCTGCTGGTGGATTCTCTGATACGAGGATGGCCGTTCGGTACGCTCCTGATGTGGAAGGCGGGCGTCGATGACCTGGAACGCATTCCTCATCGCCAGTTTTGGCAAGTCGTGGATAAGACGAGCGATGACGCTGGCACGGTGGTCACACGGAGAGATCCACCGGCCGCCTTTCATATGGTTCTCGACGGGCAGCAGCGCGTTCAAAGTCTCTTACTCGCGCTCGGGGGCGACGGGTGGGGCTTCAAGATGGAAGACAAAGCATGGAAACAAGAACTGCAGGACATTAGGCAACGAGGACGCACACCCAAGTACTCGCATTGGTCAAAAGCGAGTTTGTGCTTCGATGTCGATGCTTTTCTCAGCCAACACGCGATAGTGAGCGATGTTCAGGCAATTGATTACCGCAACATTCTTCAATGGATAGTCACCGACCCGGCTGACGGCCAATCGAAGTGGAAGAAGCAGTCGAACTACGTTAATCCGCTTGAACGCGCCGATTCTCCAAAGAATGGTGGGCGCTATATTCGCTTGAGCCGCTTGTGGGCTGCTGTGAGCCCGAATCCGCTCACGAAGGAGAAGCAGTTTCGTGAAGATGCGGAGAGATTGTTCGAGGAACATAAGGTGCCACGAGAGAAGATAGAAAGGCTGCTACAACCGATCGGCGAACTGATGAGCACTTTGCGAGACGTAAAGGTCAGCAAGGTGACCTTTCTCGAGCTCCAAGCGTTTGATAGCGCGATATGGGATGAGGACGGGTACAACGACGCCATTGTGAACATCTTCACGCGGCTCAACACTGCCGGCAGGACACTAACACGTCAGGAAATAACGCTGGCTTGGCTGAAGGTCGGCTGGGAACCAAAGCTGACTGGAGATCTGACCGCGGGCACATGCTTTGAGACTCTGGGGGAAGAGCTGTCTACGAGAGGTGTCAATCTCGACATTGACGAGCTCGTCATGGCCGTCTCGTTTATTTGGTCTGTGATTTGCAACGACGGCCAATTGCTCGCCAACAAGGATTTGCTTCGCGGCTCGGCGATTCAACCGATGGCACACGAGTTATCCCGACGATGGAATCTGATCTGCGAATCGATTCTTGAGGGACTTGACCGAGTGCGGGGGCGCGGCTTGAAGTTCGGGTCTAGCGGTCAGTTCGACTCTTTGTACGCGATTTCCGTCCTGTGGGCGTGGCTCTACGCTGCAAAGGAATGGAGCGCGGCTCGCGACATGAAAGTCCTCGAGCGCGACGCGTTCGAAAAAACAATTTGGCAGACATTCGACTCGGTATCCGACAGATGGCTTTTCGGATCGAGTTGGGCTGAGCTCTGGTCGAGCAAACCAGCAGAAGCGGCGCAGAAATATGCCAAGCAGTTAAGTGTCGCTACAAAAGCCGTCGCATCTGCGATCACAGCACAGGCTGTCCACGAGATCCTCGAGAAACAGGCTGCGGCTGTAATGAAGGACATTGAAGGCGACGCTATCCGTGCAATTGACGGAAAAGGTGTTTCCTCGCGCGGCTTGGTCTCGGCGTATCGCGACATGCTTTGGGTTTGGCATCGCATCGACGATGTGCGTTGGAAGATGTCGAAAATTCCACTGAGAACCAGCGGTCGCGCCGTCGATATCGAAGTGGATCACCTCGTTTCAGTCGGTATCTACGAGACCCTGGCTAAAGCCAAGGCCCCTGGGGACGACTTCGAATTCATCCTTCTGTGTTTGCCGATGAACTCGATAGGAAACTGCTCGCTGTTGGAGAAGTCCTTCAATATCTCGAAGAGCGACAAAGAGCTCGCGACATTCTTGGCTGACGTCTATGAGTTTAAGGAAGGGAAGTTGAGGATCGAAGACTGGACTAAGGCGATGACTGTTGCGGATCCGTTACTGCACCCGAAGGCTTCGACTCTGGAACAAATTGCGGAAGGGATTTCGGCTCGGGAGAAGCTGATCAAGGCAGAATTGGCGGATTTCATCCGCGGCACGAAATTCCGAGTGGATCTGAGCTAACACAGCCTAAGCGCGGGGACGCGAAGACGCACCTTCGCTTCCTCAAATGATTCCGGTGTTGCAGGGGCCTGATGTCTCACAGGAGCGCGATTGCCGGGCGGGCGACCTCGGCCACTGAGTTTATAGTTAGACGATGGAGATACGTTGGTGGATGAGAAAGAGATCGCCAATGCAAAGCGTGCGATGGCTGGCCCACTGGGGCAACAGATGGCCAAGTTTCCGCTACTCTTCGCTAAGGCCGTTTACTTCGGACAGCGTCCATCCCGAACGAGACCAACTCAGATTCGGAGTGGAACCGTCACTCTTGCGGATCTGGGTCGTGGCGCCGTTGCTATAACTTGCCAACACGTCATCGAGCAGTATTTGAAGCTGAGGAATGAGCACGAGAACATCGTCTTCCAAATCGGTCACATTGAGCTCGATCCTCTCGCGCAACTCGTTGATCAGAACCAGCGACTCGATCTGGCTGTTTTTGAGCTCACGCCGGATCAAGTGATGGCCATAACGTCAGAGGGAGAAATTGGATCCTGTGTCTACCGTCCCGTCACTTGGCCGGTCCCGCCGATCGCTGAGGGATCGTTCATATCCTTTGGTGGCTTTCCCGGTGCGCTCAGAAGCGTGGTCTCCTTCGACGAAATCGATTTTCTAACTTGGAGCAGCGGGGCAACTGAAGTCTCCGCTGTGAGCGAGAACCGCATTGTGACTGCGTTCGATAGAAGCTATTGGGTTGGGGCGTTTGGTGCCAAGGAAAACCTCAACCTGAGAGCGCTTGGTGGCCTAAGTGGCGGGCCAGCCTTTGCCGACAGAGGGCTGTATCGGGATCTCGTTGGTATTGTTTCGGACTATCATGAGAACTATGACGCAATGTTCTTTGCATCCACTAGTGCCATTCGATCCGATGGAACCCTTGTGCAACCCGCCGTCTAACTCGGCGTTGCAGCGGGCCGGACACATAAACTACACGAGTGGGCGAATTTCCTCCGTCCGCGGTTTTCACGCCGCAATGGATCGTTGTCATCCACCGCTAGGTGAGTAGAAGTGCGAGGAAATTTCTTCAGCGGGCTTTGTCGTTAAGCGCCAACTTGATGTCTCTCAAGATTGCAGAAAAGTCAGCGGCACCATCGCCCGCTTCTGGCGAGAAGCGCTCATCGGACAGGAACTCTGACACGGCGGACCGAATCAGCAGATTCGATATGCGTCGAGCGAGGCCATCGTCGCAGGTGAGGTGGTAGGGGACAACGCGCTTCTCTGTTTCTTTCTCCGCCAGCGTGACAAAGCACTTGTGAGGGGTGAGTGGCACGACCAGCCGAGATTCTCCGGCGACGTTCCCCCGCGCGCAAAACGTGTCTGGCAGCACGAACACGGGTTCAGACGAGGCAACGATCGCCCACTGACTCCACAGCAGAGGACGTGCGCTCCGGTCGTAAAGCTCGTTGCTCTGGTAGAGCGTTTCATACAAGCGTCGTGCGACATCATCCACACTGGCGCCCATCTCGCGCGCCGTCTCTTCGTGCATGTCCTTGAGACCGGTTCGCAGCGTGCTGATGAAGCGGGGATTGCGAAGCTGGTGAATAACGAGGTGGGCGATGAATGCCAGCTGCTGGGGCTGGTTCAAGGGCTGCATGTCCAGAAGCATTTGGATTGGCTTCTTGGCATCACCCTCTAGCAAGGCGAAGTACGCCTCCAGCTGGTCACCCCAAAGCTCCTGTCGGTATCCCCAGCGCCCGAAGGGGATTTCACGGCGCGACCAGGCGTCGTGTCCCTTGCGCCAGCGAGTCGCCTTGGGTCCGCTGGCCCAAAAGTCCCTGATAAACCAGCGACTGATGAAATGCTTGTCACGGACAGGTTTGATCGAGAGCTTCGCGGGGCGCGCCGGTGCGGCGTCACGCTCGATGGCCTTGCGCGATTTCGGTACCCAGCGCTCTTCCAGGAATCTGCGCCAGACGTGGTCGTAGAAAATACGGGCCGTGTTCGCGATGGTCACCACGCCTTCTGGTCCCAGGCACGCGAGGCGTTCCGCCTCCGCATCTATGGTTGCAATGTCGCGATCCGCCGTTCGCTTCTCGACTACCTTGTCGGTGATGAGCAGGGTGAGTTTCGCCAGCTCGAGCGCCATCTCGGCCTTGATGTTGATGTGCAGTTCTCGTTCGATGCCATTCTCGTGCGCCAGCATGGCCTGGATGACGGCCTGTGCGACCTCATCCCAAATAAGAGCGAGCGCCTCCGCCTTAGAGTCAGCAAGAGTCGGTGCACGCTTTCGTATGATCGCCTGACAACTCAACGAGTCACCTGAAGCCTGATTAGCCTTCGGCGCCATGGCTACGTAGCCACTCGGTTCCCATGGCTTGAATTTCGTCCCAGGTCTCCCGCGAAACTTCCTTTGCACCGATCGACAGCGATCTGAATGGCTGCGCGTTGTCTGGCACGGATACCCGCGTGTCGAATTGCCAAGTCGAGCGCAGGCAGAGCATCAGCTCCAGCAGAAACCGCCAGAAGGGGATGCCTGCGTGAAATTGTCCCGGAGTTAACTCGCGGACCTTTTTGACGGGATCGATCCACTGATCATTCGGTGCTAACAAGTCATCGACGGCAATTACCGTCGCGCCCATGAACGCCTCCAGACGCCCGCGCGCCGTCTTCAAAAACTCCTGCTCGTAAGTCGAATATCCGTAGTCCTTGCCGTTGAGCAGGGTGCCGGGCACATATACGAGCAGAAAGGCTAGATCTCGGGCAGAAGCGCGCGCCTTGGACAACTGTACTCGCAGATCCTCCCACCCCTGTTTAGAGGCGCAGCGAAGCTTGCCGGTTGCAGGATCCAGAACCTTCGCTTGCAGAAGGCAACGCTTGAAGCCCAATGGACTCGATACCACGAGTTCCAGATCAGCGCCGGTTATGACCTCAACTGGCGCAGTCGTCTTTTCCAGTTCCAGCCAGAAGGTTGGATGACCAGAAGGAGTGGCGGCCGTGGCGCTCAACCAAATGCACAGCATGTCGCACAGCTCATCCGTGAGCGTGCGCTCGTCGCTGGCGAAGCTCTGCAGTTTCGCGGCGAGATGTGCGCCGACGGACTGCGCCGGTTGTACGACATCGAGGATCGTGACGAGACCGCGGAATGGAGCTCCGGTGGGCATGGTCAGGCCTTGTGATGCGGAGCTAAGGCGTCCCTACCAGGGACTTGAGGACGGTGACGACGCCGGCGCCGGCATCGCGCCCAGGCCGAGCGAGAGATAGTGGTCCAGGAAGCCGGATTCAAGAGTGCTCTTGTTCGGTGGCATTGGAATTCTCTAGCGATGGGTTAGGCCCGCGCTTGGTCCAGAACATGAGGATCTGATTCTGCTGCAAGGCGTGAGGAGTTTGAATCTAGAACTTGAGTCGATCTTCTCCGTGAAGCTTTCCCTTTGCGTAGTATTTGAGGTCTATTTGGCGCTGCGGCGCGTTGATCTCGTAATAAATTCCAACGACATATCGACAGACATGCTCAGGGAGAGTCTTCCCGTCAAATGACCACACATCGTCGAAGCTATCTTTTGTCAGGCATTTGAGCCGCAGCTTATCTTTGTCCTTCTCCTCTCTTGAGTGGGTGCTTCTCTTCATCTCAATCGCGATTAGGTTATCTTGAGCGATATTCTCACCGCGGCTATGCACAATAAGATCGCAACATATTGAGATTGGGGCTGCGTGACCATTGACTATGGTCTTAACTTTTCGATCCCCATTGCGGTTGTACTCAATATCGACGTGATACGCCTTGTAGAGGCCTTCGTCCAAGACCTTCCGAAGGCAAAGCATGAGTCCGCCACATAAGTTGCGCTCACTAACTCCGTTCAGAATGTTTTTCGTCTCGTTCTGGAGAAAGTCTTGGTTCGCGACTTCGAAAATAGATTTTAGTTCGGTCAGCATGAGTGAGGTAAGGATCACGAATCTCTGCCATGTCGGGTGATGGCCGCGCTGGAATTCTGCCGGCACTCGGAACTATGAACTATGAGGAGGAGCTGCCTCGCAGAACCGTACGCGTAAGCGAGTGAAGCAAATCTATTAGCGCGAGCAATTTGTTGTCCTCTTCCTCAGTCGAATACGGCGGCACCAGTTTTCCGTGCATCACGGAGTTGCGAATCTCTTGCCAAGCATCCAACTGGTACTTGGAGATTGCACCGTCCGCAGCCAACTTCCGCAGTACGTCAACTGGCGATAGCTTAGATGATCTCTGGACTGCCTGGATGGCACTGTTCTTGAGGCGGTCATCGCCAGGCCAGCTCCTTATATGAGCTAGCAGTTCGGTCTTGGCGGCCTCATCGACGTCGCCTCTCGGCTGCCCAGTAAGGCCCAGCATGTCCACCAGACCCTCGATGCTACTTGCGAAAGTTAGAGCCCACACCCATCGTGTGCCGTTGGAGGACTGGATGACTTCCTCATAGAGCTGGGTGATCTTGTTGGCCTCGAAGTTTGGGTGGCCATCCTTTCCGACAGCGCGAGCAATGAGTGAGAGGAGGTCCGCGTATTGGGTCCAGAACGCTTCCTTCGGCCGGCTGGACCATTCGCGTCCCCAAAGTGCTACCCAGCTTTTGCTCCGAGCAAGTTGAGGAGACCTGCGTACAAAGATGTGTGAACGGCGCTCCCCGAGGTTGCGCGCAACCAGCCGTGGATAAAGGAGGTCACCAAATAGAATTCGCAGTGGTTCACCGAGCCAGTTCTCGGTGAGAGTCGGTGGAAGATCGCTTGAGTGAGTGGCGGATATGAAAAGAGCAGATCGGGTCGAATCGTAGGCGAAGCGAATAGTCGAGCCCAAAGCGCTGAGTTCATGGGTATACCGCGATCCATCGTTCGCCGCAGTTGCGAAGCGAGTAATGGAAAGTGCGGCTGGGTGGTTGCGCGGAATGACAAATACCAGCTCTGTATCGGAGCTGATCGAGACACTATCGCCATTGTCGTGAGGGCAGATCCCTTGCAGATCGTCTGAGAAGTGCCATTGGTCGGCCTCCCTTCTGACCGCGGGAACTGTCCAGCCCAGCGTCCATTCCATCCCATCGGTATCGATGCCGAACAGTCGAAACGCTGACAGCGCGTCGTAGGGATTCTGGCGCTGGCGCAGGAATGCAGATTGCGCGTATGCCGGGTCATCGACACGCGCCCGCATGGAGTACTCGAATTTGTGAAGAGTCGGTATGCGAATCGTCCCGCTCCCTACCGCGATTGGCGGACTGAAGTCGCGGCCCATGAGCGTGAGTTCGCGAAAATTCAGTTCGACGGGCGGGTTTAGGAAATGCAGCCAGCGATCGAGAGTCGGCATCGTAGGTGGGTCCAACCGGTCAGGGAGGGCGCGACGCGCGATTATCGGTTCCAGCAAATCATTCGGGGGCCTCTGCTTACGAGCGCACCGTCTGCCTGAGCCTGCGAGGCCAATCCAAAACAGTCCATCGACGCCCCAGTCTTAAATATCGGGGTCGCAGCAGACGACGGTTTGCGGGACTTTTGCGGGACCTGGTGCTGATTCGTACTGCTCGGTGGTGCCAATGTGCAACGGGCGCCCGCGGCAAGTGGTTGATTACTAAAGTCCAATAAACTAGTCAGCCGCTCTCATAATGCCGGGGTCGAGGTTCGATTCCCTCCATTTCCACCAATTTCCATCCGTCCTTAATAATCAATAATTTACACCGACTTTGGCCTTCTTGTCGGTACCGGCTGTCGGTACAACCTCGGCCAGTCAGTCTCCTCTCTTCTTGGTGTCGAGTGGGTGTCGTGTGAAACCACTTTGGACTCATCGGCACGCGTGCGACGCTGCGTCCATCGAGTGGGAGGACACGGCGATGAGCAACAACGTCTACGGCATCAATGGCGAGTTCCGACGGTTTACTCCGCGCGAAGTTGGGCTGTTCATTAAAGACTGCCGCGGACGCATGGGTCTTAAGAGACTCGCGATTGCCGCTGAAGCGGGCGTCTCGGACAAGACTCTTGAGCGGGCTGAGTCAGGTGAAGGTGTGAATGAGGAATCGCTCCGCCGGATTGCTGTCGCCCTCGGGCTGAAGCCTGAGTCCTTCACGGAGCCGATGTTCATTCCCTCCGCGACTACTTCGGAGGAGTTCAAGCAGAACGAACTTCGACTGCGGCAGGAACAGGATCGCACTCACTTCTCCGTAAAAATTCAAGCGCTTCGTAGTGCGCGCGACGTCCTCGCATTGTTTGGGACGCAAGCCTTTCTCGGGGATGGGTCGAACGTTGCAGATGGGCACCTCAAGCAATTCACGGAGTTGAAGGTGTCGATGTCTGAATGGAATGACATCGCGCTCGATATTC